>Ga0209087_1000575_pt1 | contig 22954 bp, 21 predicted proteins | sample S_130805_EF_Meta_FD_187321 | JGI IMG/M metagenome (GOLD analysis project Ga0209087, IMG submission 187321) | Freshwater microbial communities from Lake Simoncouche, Canada to study carbon cycling - S_130805_EF_MetaG (SPAdes) (version 2) | ecosystem: Environmental > Aquatic > Freshwater > Lake ... | reverse complement strand
CGCACCCGTTCGCGATGTTGATCTCACCGCCTTTGGTGCAACAGGATCACTCGCTTTGATCACTCTCGATAACGGAGCAGATCACACTCGTCCGAATACTTTTGGCGCGCAGTCTTTGATGGCACTGGATGCTGCAATCACAGAGGCAATCTCACGTAAGCCAACCGCTATTGCCATCACAGGTAAGCCATTTATCTTTGCCGCCGGTGCTGATCTCTCTGCGCTCTCATTCCTGACTGATCGCTCCCAAGCGGTTGCTATTGGAAAACTCGGGCACGATGTCTTTCGCCGTTTAGATGAATGCGGAATTCCAACATTTGCATTTATTAACGGTTTGGCCCTCGGCGGCGGACTTGAAGTCGGTCTTCATTGCAAATACCGCACCTTGTCAGCGACTGCATTTACAGGACTCCCTGAGGTCTTCCTTGGTCTTGTACCTGGATGGGGTGGGGCAACAATCTTGCCTATGCTCATTGGTCCTGAAAAAGCCGTACAAGTAATCATTGCAAACGCTCTCAATAACAACACGATGATGAAGGCGAAAGATGCGCTTGCACTCGGTGTTGTTGATAGCGTCTTTGAACCTGCAGATTTCCTTGAAAGATCTATCGGCTTTGCCGCGTCAGTTCTTAACGGTTCAAAGAAGATTGAACGTATTGATCACAGCAAAGATGCTGCATGGGATGCAGCACTTGCTACAGGTCGCGCGATTGCACTGAAGAAATTTGGTGGCGCAGAGATTGCAAGTCCTATGAAGGCTTTAGAACTCATGGCAGCGTCTCGCACATCTACTCGCGGAGCTGGTTTTGATGCTGAAGATCAGACACTTGCAGATCTGACAATGTCGGATCCACTGCGCGCATCACTCTATGCATTTAACCTCATTCAGAAAAAGCGTAAGAAGGTCGAAGGCGCACCTAAGGCAGCACTTGCCCGCAAGGTCGGTAAGGTCGGAGTTGTTGGCGCTGGTCTTATGGCTTCTCAGCTTGCTCTCTTACTTGTGCGCAATTTGAAGTGCCCAGTTGTGATGACAGATATTGATCAAGAGCGCGCAGATAAAGGTGTTGCCTGGGTTAAAAATGAATTGGCAAAGCTAGTTGAGAAGAAGCGTATGAGCGCTGAATCTGCTGGTCGCCTCTCACTTCTTATCTCAGGATCTGCCGATCAAAACGTCTTTGCAGGGTGTGACTTCATTATTGAAGCAATCTTTGAAGAGCTCTCACTCAAGCAAGATCTCTTTAAGAAACTTGAAAAGATTGTCTCACCTGAGTGCATCCTTGCAACTAATACCTCTTCACTCTCGGTGGAAAGAATGGGCGAAGGGCTAGAACACCCAGAGCGAGTTGTCGGATTCCACTTCTTCAACCCTGTTGCAATCATGCCACTACTAGAAATTGCACGCACATCAAAGACAGATGATGCAACCACTGCAACTGCGGTCAACATTGGTAAGGAACTTAAGAAGACCATGATTATCTGTAAAGATGCACCGGGTTTTGTCGTCAATCGTCTTCTTACTCTCTTCATGGGCGAGATCACTGATGCCGTCGATGAAGGAACTTCACCTGAAGTTGCAGATAATGCGATGCGTTCTATTGGTTTCCCAATGTCTCCCTTTGAACTTCTAGGTCTTGTTGGTCCAGGAGTGGGGCTACATGTTGCAAAGACTCTTCATGAAAATCTTGGCCCTCGCTATCGCATCTCCCCCACTATGGAGGCGATGGTTAAGGAAGGTATTAAGACTTTCTACATTAAATCAGAAGATGGATCAGTTGTTGCAAATCCAGCAGCAGTTGCACTCGTCCATAAGGGCGATACGCCATCGACTGCCGAACAAGTTCGCTCTCGTGCACTGAAAGCCCTTGCTGAAGAGGCACGTATGATGCTTGATGAAGGCGTTGTTGCAACACCTGCTGAAATTGATCTCTGCATGTTGATGGGCGCTGGATGGCCAATGCACTTAGGTGGAATTTTGCCGTTCTTAGATCGCGAAGGAATTAGCGATTCTGTCTGCGGTTCTCGTTTTCATCCTGCGGGAGTGGCATCTCTGCCTTCAAAGTAGAGCTCGACCATTCCACGATTTCGCGGGAGATATTCTGCGCAGTCATACCAAGGTCGCTAAGAATCTCTGAGCGCTTTGAATGTTCGATGAAGGTCAGTGGCACTCCAATTGAATGAATTGGCGTATCAACTCCTGCACTTCTAAACATTTCAGAGAGAGCGCTTGCAATTCCGCCGTGTGCAATTCCATCTTCTACCACAACAACGCTCTTATAGCGATCTGCCATTGTGATGAGTGATTTTGGTAGTGGTTTGACCCAACGAGGATCAATAACTGTCACGCCTACGCCTTCGCGATATGCCTGAGATGCTGCCTCTACCGACATTGTTGCCATCGCACCAACGCTGATCAGAAGAACATCTGCGCTCTCACCGCGGTAGAGAACATCGATTCCATCACGACGTTCAAAGGCTGGAATATCTGCAGAGACCGCTCCCTTAGGAAAACGAATCACAGTCGGTGCATCGTTTATTGCAACTGCTTCACGAAGAACTTCTTTGAGCCGTGCGCTATCGCGCGGTGCAGCTAAATGTAGAGTTGGAACAATTCCAGTCAGCGCCATATCCCAAATACCGTGATGAGAAGGACCGTCATCGCCAGTAATTCCAGCACGATCGAGAACAAAAGTCACTCCGGCCTTATGTAGAGCGACATCTAAGAGAAGTTGATCAAAGGCACGGTTAAGGAAGGTCGAGTACACCGCAACAACTGGATGAAGGCCTGCAAATGCCATTCCAGCAGCGCTTGTGACAGCATGCTGTTCGGCAATTCCCACATCGATTGTGCGCTCTGGGTATGCAGCAGCAAATTTATCAAGACCAGTTGGGCCGAGCATCGCTGCAGTGATTGCAACGATATCTTCTCGCTCTGCGCCAATTTCAACGAGCTCATCCGAGAAGACCTTCGTCCAAGATCTGGCGCTCTTAGCAACAGGAACACCAGTTGTTGGATCAACAACACCTACTGCGTGGAACTTTTCAGCCTCATCTTCAATCGCAGGTTGATGACCGCGACCCTTTTCTGTAATGACATGTACCAAGACAGGCTCACCAAATTGCTTGGCTTGAGCGAGGGCTTTCTCTAGCGCAGGAAAATCATGACCGTCGATCGGCCCCATGTACTTCAACCCTAAATCTTCAAACATTCCCTGTGGGGCAACGATATCTTTAATTCCCTTTTTAACTCCGTGAAGAGTTTCATAAATCGGAGCGCCAACAACTGGGGTCTTATGCAGTACTTCTTTACCCCAGTCAAGGAATCGTTCGTAGCCTTGTGTCACGCGAAGAGTAGAGAGATACGTTGCAACTCCACCAACTGTGGGTGAATATGAACGTTCATTATCGTTGACTACAAGAACTAGGTTGCGATCTTTTGCCGATGCGATGTTATTGAGCGCTTCCCACGACATTCCACCGGTAAGTGCGCCATCACCGACAACTACTACGACGCTACGATCGCTCTGTCCGGTAATGGAAAAACCACGAGAGATTCCATCTCCCCATGAAAGCGCCGTTGATGCGTGAGAGTTTTCAATGACATCGTGTTCGCTCTCGCTGCGGTTGGGATATCCAGCAATGCCACCGCGTTGACGCAGGCGATCAAATTCTCCGGCACGTCCTGTCACGATCTTGTGAACGTATGACTGATGACCGGTATCAAAGAGGATGACATCGCGTGGAGAATCAAAGATGCGATGAATCGCCATCGTAAGTTCTACAACACCGAGGTTGGGACCTAAATGGCCGCCAGACTTTGAAACTTTTTCAATAAGAAATGTGCGAATCTCCTGCGCCAAAGAGATGAGCTCTTCTTGGCTCAACCCCTTGATATCTGCAGGGCTCTTGATGGACTCGATCACACGTGAAATTCTAGATCACCCAAGCAATTGGCGTAGGACGAACTGCATGATTCCACCATGGCGGTAATAATCTGCCTCACCTGGCGTATCGATACGGACCTTCGCCTTAAAGGTAATTGCTCCCGCAGTGACGGTGACTTCCTTCGGCACTCCCCCTGTGTTCAGGGCTGTGATTCCAGAGATTGCAAAAGTTTCATCGCCCTTAAGTCCAAGGGTTGCAGCGCTCTGACCTTCAACAAATTGCAAAGGTAGAACACCCATTCCGATGAGGTTAGAGCGGTGGATTCTTTCAAAACTTTCGGCAATTACTGCACGAACACCGAGTAGCGCCGTTCCCTTTGCAGCCCAGTCGCGAGATGATCCTGAGCCATATTCTTTGCCGGCAAGAATCACAAGTGAAATTCCGGCTGCTTGATAAGCCGATGAAGCATCATAGATCGTTGATTGCACTCCGCCATCGAGGAAATTGCGAGTGAAGCCACCCTCGACGCCATCAAGCAAGAGATTCTTTAAGCGAATATTTGCGAAAGTTCCGCGAATCATGACTTCGTGATTTCCACGGCGTGATCCATAGGAATTGAAGTCATTGCGCGCAACTCCGTGTGCTTCCAAATACTTACCCGCTGGAGAATCTGCCTTGATATTTCCTGCTGGAGAGATGTGATCGGTTGTAACTGAATCACCCAGAATTGCAAGAACGCGTGCTCCTGAGATATCTACAACTGGAGTCGGCTTAGCTGGCATGTTTTCAAAGTATGGAGGTTTGCGGACGTAGGTCGACTCTGTATCCCACTCGAAGGTGTTCCCCGTTGGAGTATCCAGTGACTTCCAGCGATGATCGCCATCAAAGACGCTTGCATAATCTTTAGTGAACATCTCTGAAGAGATTGAAGCAGCGATAACATCTTGAATCTCTTGCGCGGATGGCCAAATATCCTTCAGGAGAACTGGGTTGCCATCTTTGTCATTGCCCAGTGAATCATTGTCGAAATCATGATTCATGGTTCCTGCCAGCGCATACGCAACTACTAGTGGAGGCGAAGCCAAGTAATTCATCTTTACATCGGGGCTAATTCGTCCCTCAAAGTTTCGGTTTCCAGAAAGTACGGCTGTCACGGCCAAATCATTGTCGTTGATCGCCTTACTGATTTCTGCAGGAAGAGGCCCAGAGTTACCAATACAGGTAACGCAACCATAGCCAACGAGGTGGAAACCAAGTGCCTGCATGTACGTAGTAAGGCCTGCACGATCGTAATAATCTGTAACGACCTTAGATCCTGGAGCGAGCGTGGTCTTTACCCAAGGCTTTGAGGTAAGACCCTTTTCTACCGCTTTTTTAGCAAGCAGAGCTGCACCGATCATTACTGATGGATTTGAAGTATTTGTACATGAAGTAATCGATGCAATAACAACATCGCCATTTTTCACAGTTGTCTGGTGCTGGCCGACCTTTGCTGGGTAAGCAGACTTTCCAGTTTTCTCGGTGAAGTAGGTTGGCAAAATCTTTTCAAATGCGCTCTTTGAATCTGAGAGTGAGATTCGATCTTGTGGACGCTTTGGTCCTGCAATAGAAGGAACAACAGTGGAGAGATCAAGTTCGATATGTTCAGAAAAACGTGGTGACGTTGCAGGATCATGCCAGAGTCCCTGCGCCTTGGCGTAAGCCTCGACGAGGGCAACTTGATCCTCATTGCGTCCTGTAAGTCTTAAGTAACGCAGAGTCTCTTCATCGATAGGAAAGATTGCGCAGGTTGAGCCATATTCAGGACTCATATTTCCGATCGTTGCGCGATTTGCCATCGGTACGCTGACAACACCTGGACCATAAAACTCAACAAACTTTCCAACCACGCCATGCTTGCGGAGCATCTGTGTAATTGTGAGTGCAAGATCTGTTGCTGTAGTTCCAATAGGTAGCTCGCCGCTGAGTTTGAATCCGACTACGCGAGGAATCAACATCGATACTGGCTGACCGAGAAGAGCTGCTTCGGCCTCAATTCCGCCAACGCCCCAACCCAAAACGCCAAGGCCGTTGACCATTGTTGTATGTGAGTCGGTGCCCACGACAGTATCTGGATAAGCGCGTAGAACTCCATTAACGGTACGAGTCATAACAACTCGAGCAAGAAATTCGATATTAACCTGGTGAACAATTCCTGTTCCAGGTGGAACTACCTTAAATTCATCAAATGCTCCTTGGCCCCATCGCAAGAAGCGATAGCGCTCACGGTTGCGCTCATATTCAATATCTGTGTTCTGTTCAAATGAATCGCGAGTTCCGAAGAGGTCAGCGATGACGGAGTGGTCAATAACGAGCTCAGCTGGTGCAAGAGGATTTACCTTTGAAGCATCTCCGCCAAGTTCAACGATTGCCTCACGCATGGTTGCTAGGTCAACAACACATGGAACACCGGTGAAATCCTGCATCACTACACGTGCGGGAGTGAATTGAATTTCAGTATCTGGTTCAATCGATGGATCCCACTGTGCCAAGGCTGTGATGTGATCTGCGGTGATATTTGCACCGTCTTCGGTACGTAAGAGATTTTCCAGAAGAATCTTGAGGGAGAAAGGAAGGTCTGAAGAGCCTTCGATTCCATTGATATCAAAGATTTCAAAATCTTTGCCGCCTACGGTGAGATTTCTCTTTCTTCCCAGCGAATTCTTACTCATGGGGTCAAGATACCGCAGTGGGCGTGAAGAGGGCAACGCACTCGATGTGATGCGTCATTGGGAAGAGGTCAAATGCCCGTATCTTTTCAAGGGTGTAATTGGCATCACGTAAAAGAGCGCTATCTCTCGCAAGGGCTGCTGGATCACATGCCACATATACGATTGCTCGAGGCTTACATTCCACCAGACTTGCAATCACATTTTTCTTTGCGCCATCTCGAGGTGGATCAAGGATAACAACATTAGCGTGAGAAAAACGTGGAAGTATTTTTTCGACATCACCAGTATAAATCTTCACATTTTCTTTACCTGCAAAATTAATCGCAGCATCTGCAGTAGCACTCTTGCTTCCCTCAACTAGATCGATGCGACCACCTGCACCGACTGCTTCATGAAGTTGTAGCGCAAAAAGGCCCACCCCTCCATAGAGATCAAGCACATGATCACCAGCACGAACATCTGCGAAATCGCTCACACAATCAACGAGAACTTTCGGAGCATTTACATTGCTCTGCCAAAATGAATCAGGACTTACTTGGTAGTTCTTACCGTTTACTGTGAAATTCTGAATCTGCTCGCCTTGGATCACATCACCGGCTACTAATCGAGAAGAGCCGTCGGTTGACGCGCTTACTTGGATGCGTGCACCAGGCTCCCACATTTGGGCTTGAATCTCCGGATACCCAAGTGCAGGATGAAGAACTAAACACTCATCAATTGCCATGATCGTATTTGTGCGAGAGGCGTAGAAACCAGCTCTCCCCTTTTTATCGCTTCCAACGGTGGCTTGTGTTCGCCAGCCCAGTGATGGAGAAACTTCTTCGACCTTTACTCGAATATCCATCTTTGCGATACGAGCAAACTGTTCAGTGATGACATCTTCTTTGAGCTTTCGCTGCACAGAGATTTCTACATGTTGGAAATCACAACCACCGCATCCATTGCGATTGGCATATCGGCATGGAGCTTCTACCCGATCAGGTGACGCTTGAATTACCGCAACAACATCTCCACGATTAAAAGAAGATCCCACGCTAGTGATCGCCACATCGACAACTTCACCCGGTAAGCCGTGACGCACAAATATAACTGCGCCTTCGTAGCGGGCAATGAAGTGTCCACCATGGGCCACTTTTTCGATCGTAACCCTAATTATTTGCCCCGCAGAAAGGACGGCGCGAGGCGTGGATGTCATAAAGGTAAGCCTAAGGGGGTAAGTTATGTCCTGTGCACGTAGTCATCATGGGTTGCGGTCGAGTCGGTTCCTCTTTGGCGACCGAACTTGAAGAGCAAGGTCATACCGTCTCCATCATCGATCAATCACGTGAGGCATTCCGTCGATTGGGTCCAGATTTCAAGGGTCGCACTATCAGCGGTATTGGTTTTGATAGAGATACCCTCCGCGAAGCAGGCATTGAGACAGCAGATGCATTTGCCGCTGTAAGTAATGGTGATAACTCTAATATTTTGGCTGCTCGCGTAGCTCGTGAAACGTACGGCGTCGGCAATGTAGTTGCTCGAATCTATGATCCAGGGCGTGCTGAGATTTATCAGCGTTTAGGTATTCCAACTGTTGCAACAGTGATTTGGGCTACTGATCAAATTATGCGTCGACTAGTTCCAGAAGGTTCTCGCAGTGAATGGCGTGATGCCACAGGAACAATTGAGCTAGCTGAAGTACATCCTCACGCTAAGTGGCTTGGACTTCCCATCACTCATATTGAATCCTCCACGAGTGCTCGCGTTGCATTTATCACGCGTCTTGCTGAAGGTCTTGTACCTAATGAACACACTGTTCTTCAGGAAGGCGATCTTCTACACATGATTATTGAGACAGCACGTGTTTCAGAAGTTGAAGCTATCTTAGCCAAGCAACCAACGGAGCTTCCATGAGAATTGCAATTGCAGGAGCAGGGAATGTCGGTCGAGCCATTGCTCGCGAACTTCTTGATAATGGTCATCAAGTTCTTCTCATCGATCGCGATCCTAAAGCGCTCAAAATGGACTCTGTTCCCGACGCTGAATGGTTGATGGCCGATGCATGTGAAATCACTTCACTAGATAAGGCCGCTCTCGGTAACGCTCAAGTAATGGTTGCTGCAACCGGAGATGACAAAGTTAATCTTGTAGCCTCGTTGCTTGCTAAGACTGAATATGGTGTTCCACGTGTTGTTGCCCGCATCAATCACCCAAAGAATGAATGGATGTTTGATTCATCATGGGGCGTCGATGTTGCTGTATCTACTCCTCGCATCATCTCAGCGCTGGTTGAAGAGGCGGTGAGTGTCGGAGATGTAGTGCGCCTCTTTAGCTTTAGAAAAGGTCAGGCAAATCTGGTCGAACTCACACTTCCAGATTCTTCAAGTTGTATTGGTAAAACTGTAGAAGAGATTGAACTTCCACAGGATGCCTCACTCGCTGCGATCGTTCGTGATGGTCGAGTCTTTGCTCCGACACCAGCTGATGTCTTTAGCGCTGGTGATGAACTGCTCTTTGTAGCTTCTGCTGCTGCTGAAGATCAAATTAAAGATTGCTTTATTAAGAGCTAATCGTTCTCTTCTTCAGGCGGAATAGTCGCCGGAACGCTCTTGAGAACCATCCATGAACCGTAGACAGTTGCGAAAAATAGTGGGTAGCCCATCGCTAAATTTACTGCGCCCAATAGATTGACGTTATCCGAAAGATAGATCGGGAACTGCACAACAAGGCGGCCAAAGAAGAGTGCCACCCAGATCCAACTTGCGCGGATGTACGCAGCTTTTCGGGCCGGATCTTTTCGCCACGCTAAATTTTCACCGAGGATTGGTCCTAGCATCACACCAAGAATTGGCCATCCGGCGATATTTGCAATGAGGTAAACGCTGCCGTAACCAAGATTTGTAAGCATCTTAGGAACGAATACATCGCTGGGATTACCGGTGCGGTTAGCAAACCAAGCCGAAATTAAAGTTCCAATAAATCCAGAGAGTGCGTGCTGGATGGTGTCTTTCATTACCAGGCGAATGATGGTCAAGACTGCCGAAATGATGATCGAAGCAATCAGAGAATTCCAAAGATCCTTTGTGATGTTAAAAGAGATGAGAAAAACTAGAGCAGGAAAACCTGCATCAATGAGGCCTTTCTTTCCACCGAAGGCAGAAACAATTTTCTCTTTATCTCCAGACATCTCGTTCATGAACGTCCTGTCGAACCAAAGCCACCTGTGCCACGACCTGAACCAGGAAGATCACGCACTTCAACAAATTCAGCCCGTTCTACCTGTTGAATCACCAACTGAGCAATACGATCTCCACGCTTAAACGAAACTGACTCACTCTTGTCGTGATTAATCAGAATAATTTGGAGCTCGCCTCTGTAGCCAGCATCGACGGTGCCAGGAGCATTCACCATTGTGACTCCATGTTTAATTGCTAGCCCTGAGCGTGGATGAACGAGTGCTACATAACCGTCAGGGAGTGCAATTGCTATTCCTGTTGGAACTAAAGCTCGCTCCCCCGGTGCCAACGTAATATCTATGCGAGAGACGATGTCAGCCCCTGCATCTCCACCTTTGGCATAGCGTGGAAGTGGAAGATCTGGATCCAAACGCGTGATCAGTACTTCAACTGAACTCATGGATTTATTTCAAATTCAGGATCGACAAAGGCGAGTAATTCTGGAGATTTCTTTATGTATTCAAGATATTCGGCGGGTGCGTTAGACATAAAGTGGCTCATCGGTACTATGACAAAGAGTGCTGCAGCACGCACGGCAATTTCGCCATCTGGGCCGTTAAGACGACCGATCGCTTCGGTATAGACCTTGCGCTTCACCTGTCCTGTGATTTGGGCTGAGATATGAAGTGTTGTTCCTATCGGAACTGGTTTCATAAAATCTGTTTCTAGTCGACCTGTAACTGCTGGAGAACGAATAAGCCACATAAGTTTTCCGAGCGCTTCATCAAATGCGAGCGAGAGCAGACCACCGTGAGCAAGACCTGGCGCACCTTGATGATTTTCTGTCACAGTAAATTCTGCAGTGAGGTCAAGATCAGTTCCGGCGCGTGCAACGAGATGAAGTCCAGTGGGATGTAATTGACCACAACCAAAACAATGTCCAAAGTGAGAAGGGATCTGAGTTCCCTCTGCTGGAGCTAAGGGATGTCGCTCAGGAAGAGCTGCTCCCTCTGGTGGTGTTGTGCTTGCCACTCTTGTCATGGCTGCACTTTACTCTCTCGATCTTCCGATACGGTATCGCTATGGGTGAGAGATTAATCAATTTCCGTGAGGTTATCCGCCCACCACTCTGGTTGATGGCATTTATCTACTTTCTCGCCCTTTCCCTTGGTATAGCAATCTGGGCGGCTATGAATACGATGGCTGCAGTAATAGTCATGACACTGCTAACGCTGGCCACGATTGCGATCTACTTCAGCGCATCCCTCGTCATTGAAATTGATGAGAATGAGCTGCGTGTGGGCAAGGCCCATATCGATAAAAAATTTTGCGGTGCAGTAATTGTTTTAACACCGGCACAGATGTCCCTGCAGCGTACGCGCGAGGCAGATCCGGCAGCACATTTAGCGATCAGATTCTGGACAGCTCACGGTGTAAAAATTGATATAAAGGACGATCGGGATCAAACCCCGTATTGGTTAGTGACAAGTAAGCGTGGCGAAAAGTTAGCCCAAGCGCTAAAAAATATCTAAGCGCATTCCTTGCAGATAGCTTTGGCGCCTTCACCCTTTGAGAGCTGAGTAATGTGGTGAATCAAGAAACAACGAGAACAGGTGAACTCATCCTCTTGTTTAGGTACAACTCGAACTGAGAGTTCTTCGCCTGAAAGATCAGCACCTGGAAGTTCAAGGTTTTCAGCAGCCTCTGCTTCATCTACATCGATCTGACCAGATTGTGCGTCAACGCGTTGAGCTTTGAGCTCTTCTAGTGATTCTTCGTGAAGCTCTTCATCGGTTTTTCTGGGTGTGTCGTAATCGGTTGCCACGGTCTCATCACCTCGCTCTCTACATCGCTAGATCTCTCGCGCCAGAAGTTCTCGCTACGGGCGCATCATGGCCCATAAAGGCCGGAATAGACAATGTAACCGCGGGCGTGTCGGATTTATTCCCCAGATGTGTCGAGGCTAACTACCTGTGCGATCGCTTCTGATAATCCGGCATCAACTCTGGCGTGAATATGAGTGCCAGCCTCTTCATAGAGCTCAGAGATGATTTCTCCATGTTCGTGAATTGCGCTGACAAGATCTCCTCGATCATAAGGAATCACACAATTTATTTCTACCTGAGGGTGAGGAAGTGTCTTCTCAATTGCGTGAAGGAGTCCCTCAATTCCAAAACCTGTACGGACGGAGAACGCATATGCATTCTTTTCGGTGCGAAGTAAATTCATTACAACTTCTGGATCTGCAATATCGACTTTATTTATAGCAATAATCTCCGGTATTCCTGCCCCGCCAATTTCAGTAATTACTTCCCTGACTGCTCGTATTTGTTCAGAAGGATCAGGATGAGAGCCATCAACTACATGGACGATGAGATCTGCACCAGAGACTTCTTCGAGCGTTGATTTGAAGGCATCAATGAGTTGATGTGGCAGGTGTCGAACAAAACCTACGGTATCTGTCAGTGTGTAAATGCGACCCTCGGGAGTTTGTGTCTTTCGGACAGTTGGATCGAGAGTTGCAAAGAGTGCGTTCTCCACTAAAACTCCTGCATTGGTGAGTTTATTGAGAAGCGAGGATTTGCCTGCGTTGGTGTAACCGGCGATAGCTACTGAAGGAATATTGTGTCTTCTACGTTCTTGTCTCTTGGTATCGCGCGAGACTTTCATCTCAGCGATCTCTCGCCGCAATTTCGCCATCTTGTCACGGATACGACGTCTATCTGTCTCAATCTTTGTCTCACCAGGTCCACGACCACCGATACCGGCACCACCTGCTGCTCGTCCACCTACCTGACGCGAAAGAGAATCTCCCCATCCGCGCAATCGAGGAAGCAGATAGGCAATCTGTGCGAGTTCGACTTGAGCCTTACCTTCGCGACTCTTTGCATGCTGGGCGAAGATATCCAAGATAAGTGCGGTGCGATCTACAACCTTTACCTTTAATTTATCTTCTAACTGTCGCAATTGCGATGGAGATAATTCACCGTCGCAAATGACGGTATCTGCTCCAGTAGAACGAACAACTTCTTTGAGCTCGATAACTTTTCCGGAACCAATATATGTAGCTGGATCTGGTTTATCGCGTCGCTGAATAAGTCCTTCTAAAACTTCAGATCCAGCAGTTTCTGCCAAAGCTTTGAGCTCGGCGAGAGAATTTTCAGCGCTCTCAATTGATCCTTCAGTCCAGACACCAACTAGAACAACTCGCTCGAGTTGAAGTTCACGATATTCGGCCTCTGAAATATCTTGTAACTGTGTAGAAAAACCTTTAACGCGTCGAAGTGCCTGACGCTCTGAACGCTCTTGCGCTGCGCCATGATCAATCTCTTCCTCTGATTCATCATATTCGGCCGCCGCTCGCGCACTTTCGCGCAATAACTCTTCGAATCGTAATTCTCTCTGGTCCGGAGTCTCTCTCGTCATATCGTGAGGTAACTTGTAACGTCATAATCCTTGATGAGCTCAGCAGGTCCAGTCAAAGTTGCATTGGAATGGCCATCAATATCTACAATCAAAGTTCCACCGGGTGGCTTAATAATCCATCGTGCCGGCAATCGTCCGCGCGTATAAATGGTTGCAGCAAGGGCAACGGCACATGTTCCGGTACCGCATGAACGAGTCTCTCCACTACCTCGTTCGTGTACGCGCATAATGAGAGTGTCGGGAGATTCAATCTCAACAAATTCAACGTTGACGCCTTCTGGATAGACATCCGCTGGCATGACTACTGGTGCGCTAGCGAGTGAACCAACACTGTCCAGGTCATCAAGAAATGCCACGGCGTGAGGATTTCCAATACTGATATGTCGCGCCGAATATTCTTGATCATTAGCCACAACAGTGACGACATCGCCCTCGTCACTGACCTGTCCCATATTGACGGAGATATCTCCATCGGCTGGAACGCGTAAGAATTTTGCACCATCGCGAGTCTGTATTGAGAAAAGTCCCTCACCCTGATGTCCATTAGCTACAAGATAACGAGCCATCACGCGAATTCCGTTACCGCACATCTCCGCAAGAGATCCATCAGCATTTCTGTAATCCATAAACCACTTGCCGCCAGGGCGTGTAATTCGAATGACCCCATCTGCACCGATGCCGTTTGCACGATTACAGATCTTTGCTACCTGATCAGCGGTCAGCGAGATCTCTTCTTGCGGGTCGAAGATGATGACGAAGTCATTTTCGGTGCCGTGGCCATAGGTGGCAATAACTGGAGTATTCATAACGCTATGAGTTTATCCGTGTCAGGATTTTTTCGAGACGATTTTCGTAGTGACCAAGCCAATGGAGTCGATTATCACGAGAGAACCAGGTGTCTTGGCGTCGAATATATTGTCGCGTCACTCGCTTTGTCTCTTCACGCGCTTCATCGGATGAAAGTAATCCATCCATCATCTGAAGAACTTGGGCGTAACCTAGGGCTTTCTGCGCAGTAACTCCTTCGCGCAACCCTGTGACGACTAATCCCTCGACCTCGGCAACAAGGCCAGATTCCCACATTGCATCAACACGATTACTTACTCGTATATCAAGACTTTCTCGATCCTGACTCAAACCAAAGTGAAGCGCATCTGGATAACGAGAGCTCTCTTCGCGAGGAAGGTTGGCGGTAAATGGTTGTCCGGTAATTTCAATAACTTCTAGCGCTCTGACAATCCGACGTGTATTTGCGCGGTCAATCGCAAGGGCTGCAGCAGGATCAAGTTTTTCAAGTCTTGCAAAGAGAACAGCAGCGCCTTGCTCGATCGCTTCGAGTTCAAGGCGAGAGCGAACAACAGGATCGGTATCTGGAAAATTCAAATCATCAACAATTGCTTTGATGTAGAGGCCCGTCCCGCCGACGATAATCGCATCTTTGCCACGTTGATGGATGTGATCAATGGCTGTACGCGCAGCATCTTGATACCACGCAACTGTTGAATCTTGACGGACAGTTAAAACATCAAGGAGATGATGTGGAATATCACCGCGATCTGGAAGAGATAACTTAGCGGTACCTATATCCATACCTTCATACACTTGCATGGAGTCAGCGTTAACAATTTCGGCGCCGATTTCTTTAGCCAGTGCAACTGCAAGATCGCTCTTTCCTGTAGCGGTAGCGCCACAGATAATGATTGTGCGCATCTAGACCTTGGCCTTAGTGAAAGATGGAATTCCTAGCATTACTCCTGGAGTGGGGGCGCACTCTTCGGTCCTGCGAGCATGAGCATCTCCCCCACGAGTTTTCATATGTGAGAGCTCTCGTCCGATCAAGTAGTGAGCTGATGCATCAGTAATCTCGACTTCAACGAAGTCACCAGGTCTTGCAAGACTGGAGTTATCAAAGTGCACGAGACGAAAATCTTCTGAGCGTCCTGTAAGACGAGATTGAACAGCGTCTCGCCTACCTTCAACTTCAGTAACTAAAATTCGATGTTGAGTACCGATTGCCTCTTGATTAACTGTGAGCGAGATCTTCTGTTGATGCTCATGTAGCCGGGTGTAGCGTTCACCAACAACATCTTCAGGCACCTGGTTTGTCATTTCACCAGCTGGAGTGCCTGGACGAATTGAATACTTATATGTATAGGCGGCAGCAAAACGAGCTTGTGTTGCAACATCGAGAGTTGCCTGGAAATCACTTTCACTTTCACCTGGGAAGCCAACAATGATGTCGGTAGTAATCATCGCGTGAGGAATCTGGCTACGAACGCGATCTAAGATTCCTAAATAACGATCACTTCTATATGACCTGCGCATGGATGCAAGAATTGAATCAGAGCCAGATTGCAAAGGCATATGTAGGTGAGGCATCACTACAGGGGTTGTTGCCATTACTTCAATGACATCATCAGTGAAATCTCGCGGATGTGGTGACATGAAGCGCAGACGTTCTAGACCATCAATAGCTGCGACCTCTTTGAGAATCTTTGCGAAAGCTCCTCGCTCACCTAGTCCAACGCCGTAGGCATTTACGTTCTGCCCCAATAAAGTAATTTCTATGACTCCCTGATCCACCAGAGCTCGCACTTCAGTGAGCACATCGGCCATCGGTCTATCTTTTTCAATGCCGCGAAGTGCCGGGACGATACAGAAAGTACAGGTGTTATTGCATCCTACTGAGATGGAAACCCACGAGGAGAATGCGGAGAATCTTCGCGCAGGAAGTGTGGATGGGAAGTGCTCGAGTGATTCGAGAATTTCAATCTGTGATTCCTCTTCGATGCGTGCTCTCTCGAGTAACACAGGTAGCGAGCCAACGTTGTGAGTGCCGAAAACGACATCAACATAGGGAGCTTTCTTAAGAATAATCGCCTGATCTTTCTGGGCAAGACAACCACCCACCGCAATCTGCATAGAAGGATTAGCCTTCTTAATGGGTGCAAGGAATGAGAGATTTCCATAAAGTTTATTGTCAGCATTTTCGCGAACTGCGCAGGTATTAAATACGACAATATCTGCCTGTGTACCTGACTCGGCTGGAGTAAATCCTGCTTCATCGAGTAATCCCGCAATTCGTTCAGAATCATGAACATTCATCTGGCAGCCGTAAGTTTCGACTGTATACGTTCGCGACATGAGAGTTGCTCTAAATATCTAGAATTTTGTAAGAAAGATCTGCGCGATTGACCACAAGCATCTTGCCATTGGTCAATGGAGTCCAATCATCATGGCCCCACCCAGTAGATGCCACCTTGATTGCGCCATCTTCCTTTGCAAAGCGAAGCTCGTAGTGGAATGGGACAGTCCATTCACTCTGCTCTGCCACGTTGAATTGACAGACAGCGATCAAGAAATCTGGCGTGAGAGTGATTGAGTTAATGGCCGAATAATCAGCGGTGCTTGCAATTTCCTTTACCGTGGCAGCGATCGCTTCAATAAGACCCATCTTCTTCGCTGCCGTCAAAATTGCAAAGAAATAACGCTCGCTATCAGTTGTTGAGGTGAGCTCTCCCATGAGGTCAGGATCTACGAGGTGTTCGATACTTGATGCTGGTCGAATCGTTCCGTTGTGCATAAAGGAGATATCACCATGGATAAATGGGTGATTATTGGAGAGATCAACTGTCAAACCTTTCGATGCAAGGCGCAGGTGAACGAGCGCTCCATCGCTGGGTTTAGTTGAGGCAACTTCTGCAAAGAGTGAACTTTCAACAGCTGGAGCTACATCACGTTCGCGCTCTTGCACTCCGCCGATCGATGCACACGTTGTTACTCCCCAACCATGTTTATGTTCTTTGGAGAGCTCCACAAAATCTGAGAGCGTCGGACCCACGATTGATGCAAGGGTCGCAGGTTCGGTTGAGGCATAGGCTAGTAATCTGCACATGGCGGTAATCTACCGTGGAATACGAATAGGTTCCTGCCCACGAGCGATCAGACGCTCAAAATGAATCTCTCGCTTTTCGCTAAAGCGCTGCGCATCGGCACCAGCTGACTTTATAAAGGTGGCGAGCTCTTCACGCGCGACTAGGCCATCGCCAGAGAGATCTGTGCGTTCAAAGACATTCCATGCACGCAAGACGGGAGCAATTACTTCATCAAGGTGCTGTTGGAGATCGTAAATTCCAGCCAGTGCAATCTGAACCGCTTTACGACCAAAGCCCGGCATATTCGCCCCTGGCATATCAAAGTTTGTGACGACATCAGCAATCGCTCTCATTGCCGCATTTGGCTCGAGCTCGAGAGCGGTACCTAAAAGGTTGCGGTAAAAAATCATATGGAGGTTTTCATCAAGTGCCACTCGCTGCATCATTGACTCGGCAATTGGATCATTCGAGAGTTTGCCGGTATTGCGATGCGAGATGCGAGTAGCTAATTCCTGGAAGGAAACATATGCAACGGTATGCAACATATCGTTCTCATACGGTGTCTGGTATCCCAAAGACATGTGTGCCATGCGGAGATCTTCAAGTTCATAGGGATCTACGCCACGAGTTGCCATGAGGTAATCACGAATCACAATGCTGTGTCGAGCCTCTTCAGCAGTCCAACGTTCAATCCAATTTCCCCATGCACCATCTCGGCCCATAGAGATTGCAATTTCGGTGTGATAGCTCGGCAAATTATCTTCGGTAAGAAGATTTAGAATCAGTGAATCCTGCGCAACTGGAGTCAGGCGAGAATCTTTAGCTTCCCATGCATCACCGTTGAGAGGTCCTGCAAAGTCGCGACCTTCCGACCATGGGACATACTCGTGCGGATACCAATTCTTCTGAACGCTTAAATGGCGATTGAGTTCGACTTCAACGGCAGGTTCTAGATCGCGAATGAGACGCGCTTGGATCGCTGCGGAATCGTAAGTCATGAGAGAACGCTACGGCAGAGAGTGTGTTACCGACTAGTTTGAATTGGTGTTTTTGCGTTCCTGCGCCTGTGATGCTCGCCATGTAGCGATCGCACCATGATTTCCACTGAGTAGAACGGGTGGAACTTCTAACCCCCTCCACTCTTGTGGACGCGTGAAGTTGGGATATTCAAGATAACCCTCTTCATTATGTGATTCTTCAGCTAGCGATAGTGGGTTTCCAAGTACTCCAGGAATTAGGCGCGTGATGGCTTCAATCATCACCATCGATGCAACCTCACCCCCTCCGAGTACATAATCTCCGATTGAAACTTCACGTACCCGAATATTTCGTTGCTGATATTCCGCTTGGCTGTAGTGAATACGCACTCTGTCATCAATGCCTTCATAGCGGCCACACGCAAAAATTAGATGCGGCGCACGTGAGAGTTCTTCTGCCATCTCTTGGTTAAAACGTCGTCCGGCTGGAGTTAATACAATTAATAAAGCGCCATCATCAATAACTGAATCGATGGCTTTGCCCCACACATCTGCCAGCATGACCATTCCAGCGCCGCCACCATATGGTGAATCATCGACTGTGTGGTGTGTATCTGAGGTTTGTGCACGAAGATCGTGCACGTTGACAGAGAGCAAACCTTCACCTTGCGCCTTACCTAAGAGCGATAATTGCAGGGGTGCAAAGTAGTCAGGGAAGATTGTGATTGCATCAATTCTCATGACATCTGCCCATCGATAATTGGTGGAATAACTGTAAGTCTTTTACCTGCGATATCAACTACTGGGACAAGAACGCGCACAAATGGGATCAGAACTTCTCCGCTTTCGCCTTTAATAACCAGAACATCTTGGCCTGGAAGGTTAAGAACATCACTGACCTCCCCCAACGTGCTGCCATCTTCTAACTCTGCGCGACAACCGATGAGTTGGAGCACGTGATAATCGTCTTCATCTTCACCAGGTGCATCGATATCAACATCGGCATAGAGGAGAACATCTCGCAATTTTTCAACAGCATTTCGATCTGCGTAACCCGTAAATGAAAGGAGAAGAATTCCGTTGTGGACGCGTACAGATTCAACGACAAGAGTTCCGTTGCTATCTGTTTCTAAAGCTGTGCCAAGAGCAAAACGGGAGGCGGCATCATCTGTGCGAACTTCAATTGTCGCCTCACCCAAGATTCCATGGGCACGACCAATGCGCCCGACATTTAGGCGCATGACATGAGTTTTCTTAACGAGCCTCGTCAGTATCGATCAGATCAACGCGAACGCTACGTCCAGCAAGAGCGCTTACAACTGTGCGAAGCGCCTTTGCTGTACGACCGTTACGACCAATGACCTTACCGATATCTTCAGGATTGACACGAACTTCAAGGGTTGTTCCTCGACGATGTGTCTTCTCCTTGACGATGACATCCTCAGGATTATCTACAATCCCTTTAACGAGATGCTCGAGCGCTTCGTCAATCATGCTTACTCAGCTGCTGCTTCTGTAGATGCTTCTGCTGCTGGAGTCTCTTCAACTGCTGGGGTTTCAACCACTGCTTCTGTCTGCGCAACTTCAGCTGGAACCTCTGCCACCTCAGCGATAGCTTCTGGTTCGGACACTACGACTGGGTTTGCCTTTGCAGCAAGCTTCTCTTGCGCCTTCTTCTTCAGAGTTGTTGCGCCTTCTTTTGGCTCATCCATTGCAGATTTAACTGCAGCTTCATATGCAACGCTCTTGTGTGGCTTTGGTGTTGCAAAGCGAAGTGTGCCTTCAGTTCCTGGAAGACCCTTGAACTTCTGCCAATCGCCTGTGACCTTAAGAATTGCCTCTACAGCTTCAGATGCTTGTGCGCCAACGCCTAACCAGTAGAGAGCGCGCTCTGAGTTCACTTCAATAATTGATGGCTCTTGTCCTGGAACGTAGCGACCAATCTCTTCGATTGATAGTCCGTTACGTGCCTTACGTGAGTCGGTAACAACGATGCGATAGAACGGTGTACGGATCTTGCCCATGCGCATTAAACGAATTTTTGTAGCCAAAGCAGTGGTGCTCCTAAATAAATGTGTTCAATCTCGTAGCTGTAGCGGGGTGCCCAGCGCAAAGATCCAACGATGGATGTGGATGTTTCGGGGGTAGAGGGCCCCGTCACAGGAGGCCAATCTTGCCATGCGAGCCCCTCGATCCAAAATCAAGAGCTCTCTTCGACCGCTCTCTTAGCTGGATTTCCTGATCGTGACTTCTTCTTCGCAGGCGGAGCGCTCTTCTTGGGCATGGGTGGCATTCCAGGCATCCCCGGCGGAAGGGCCATTCCGGCAGGTGCTCCCCCGCCGTTTCGCATCTGCTTCATCATCTTCTGTGCAGCAGAAAACTTATCTACGAGGGCATTTACTTCTTGAACCTTTCGCCCTGATCCCGCTGCAATACGCGCACGCCGTGAACCATTAAGAATTTTCGGTTCTACACGTTCCTTCGGTGTCATTGATTGAACGATCGCTTTAGTGCGAACAATTTCACTTTCATCAAAGTTTTCAATCTGTTTCTTCATCGCGCCAGCTCCTGGGAGCATGCTCAGTAACTTGCCCATGGAGCCCATCTTTGACATGGCTTCCAATTGCTCAAGGAAATCTTCTAAGGTGAAATCTTCTCCCTTAATAAACTTCTCTTCAAGCTTGGAAGATGATTCTCCATCCAACGCCTTCTTTGCTTGTTCGGCCAAAGTTGCGACATCGCCCATTCCAAGAATTCGCGATGCCATACGTTCTGGGTAGAAGAGATCAAAATCAGAGAGTTTCTCACCTGTTGAAGCAAACATGATGGGCTTGCCTGTTAAAGCGGTAATAGAGAGGGCAGCACCACCACGTGCATCACCATCTAATTTGGTGAGTACAACTCCATCAAAGCCGACGCCGACCTTAAATGCCTGGGCAGTCTTCACCGCATCTTGTCCGATCATGGCGTCAACAACAAAGAGAATTTCATCTGGAGAGATAGCATCTCGAATATCGCACGCTTGCTTCATCATCTCTTCATCAACACCGAGTCGTCCTGCGGTATCAACGATGACGATGTTATGTAATTTAGATTGCGCGAACTTAACTCCTGCTTTTGCTACAGAGACTGGATCGCCTACCCCGTTGCCAGGTTCAGGAGCAAAGACCGGTACAGAGACGCTTTCGCCAACAATCTGTAATTGATTGACAGCATTTGGGCGTTGTAAATCTGAAGCAACCAATAAAGGTGTGTCACCTAGATCTTTAAAGTGCTTTGCGAGCTTTCCCGCAAGTGTCGTCTTTCCAGCACCCTGCAAACCTGCCAACATAATTACTGTCGGTGGATTTTTTGCCAGACGTACTCGCCGTGCTTGGCCACCAAGAATTTCAATGAGTTCGGCATTAACAATTTCAAAGATCGCTTGAGCTTGATTTGAACCAGATTGAAGAGCAGGAAGTGCTTCTAACGACTTCGCTTTAATCTTTTCTACAAAGTTCTCAACTACCCCGAGTGCAACATCGGCTTCTAGGAGTGCTTGATAAATCTGATCAGCTACTTGATCGATATCTGCAGAGGTAATCTTTCCGCGCGAACGAAGCGCCGAAAATGCCTGTGTGAATTTTCCTGTGAGCGACTCAAACATAGTGAGCGCACTCTACTTGAGAAGGGCGGCCTTGACCTTGCTGGAAACCTCTTCAACGCGTTGACCGCTGAGTGCTCCCCCACCGAATTCGCGAAGGTAGAGAGTATCGATCGCCTCGGCACCCAGGGTGGTCACAATCGCAGAGCGAATATCCACATTGCACTGGGTGATCACATCGCCGATATTAAAGAGCAGGGCGGGTCTATCGTGAGTCCTAATTTCAATAATCGTCGCATCAGTTGCGCCATCTGTAAATGTTTCAACAACCGGTGCCGGTACAGGAATAGTGGGAAGGATCGCATAGGCGTTGATTCGACTTTGAATTCGTTCTGCAAGTGCGCGACCGTCTTCGATAGCGAGCAATATCTGTCGCTTAACAATCTCTTCCGTAATCTCTGGCGCGTGGGGATCTGCGATCACTACCCACTGCATCACCGCACATTCGCTTATGGTCTTAGTGCGAGCTGATCGAACATCAAGACGTAGAACATTGAGTACCCCAGAGACAAGTGAAAGAAGGCCAGACCTATCGGGAATCACAATGTCAATGAGGTAATCGTGTTCACGCATCTCGACAGAGATTGTGAGCTCTCCGGTAGCAGCAATTTCTTTCTGTTTATCTGTCAGTTCTGGCTGAGGCGCAATAGTGTCATCAACCATCGCACTTCGTACGCGATCTACTAAATCCGCAACGAGGCTAGCCTTCCATTCAGACCATGCTGCCTTACCCGTGGCTTCTCCATCGGCAATGCTGAGGGCATGTAAGAGTTCAAGTGTTTCTAAATCTGGAATAAGCGCTAAGACTGAAGCAATGGTCGCTGGATCATCGAGATCTCGTCGTGTTGCAGTTGACGAAAGAACTAAATGTTGCTCGACCAAAATTCTTAACGTCTCTTGATCGTGAACATCAAATCCAACGCGCGCCGCAATCGGTCCAATGAGTTGAGCCCCACGTACTGAGTGGTCTTCGAGACTTCCTTTTCCGATGTCATGAAAAAGAGCGGCGAAAAGTAGAAGATCCGGACGATGCACCATACGAGTGAGCGCACTTGCATGCAGGACTGTCTCCACCATATGGCGATCGACTGTATGGCGATGCAGAACATTTCGCTGAGGCAGTGAGCTCACCGCTTCCCACTCAGGAAACCACTGGGTGATAATTCCCTCTTGCTCGTAGGCTTCCCACACGGAAATCATTGACTGCCCGCCACCGATCAGAGAGATAAAGTTTTCGCGTGCAACTCGTGGCCACGGAGTCGAGATTGCGGGTGCACCATCGCCT
>Ga0209087_1000573_pt1 | contig 22983 bp, 21 predicted proteins | sample S_130805_EF_Meta_FD_187321 | JGI IMG/M metagenome (GOLD analysis project Ga0209087, IMG submission 187321) | Freshwater microbial communities from Lake Simoncouche, Canada to study carbon cycling - S_130805_EF_MetaG (SPAdes) (version 2) | ecosystem: Environmental > Aquatic > Freshwater > Lake ... | reverse complement strand
CCGCGGCGCCAAGGTGCTCGCGCGCGGACTGCGCGACGAAGGCTTCGAGGTGATCTACACGGGGCTGCGTCGCACCGTTGATGCGATTGTTGCTGCAGCCATTGAAGAGGATGTCGATGTGGTCGGCTGCTCGATTCTCTCCGGCGCCCATGCAACGCTGTTGCCGAAGCTGGTTGCAAGCCTTCGCGCCTCTGGCGCGAGCGACGTGCTGGTCGTAGCGGGCGGCATCATCCCCGAGGCCGATCGCCCAGAACTGGAGCAGGCCGGCATCTCTGGAATCTTTGGACCAGGAACCACGATCGCCGAGGTTGCCACCTTCCTGCGCGCGAATGCCCGTCGACGCTAAGCATCTCGCGGCGCGTCGCGAGCTGGCGCAGGGGATCAGCGCCGTAGAGCGTCCGGGTCCAGCAGCGAATCAACGCATTCAAGAGGCGCTCGCCGCATCGGCGGCCGACGCGCGCAACGCCCTTGTTGTGGGGCTGACTGGTGCACCAGGGGCGGGGAAGAGCTCACTCGCTGCGGCTCTCGCCGATGTGGCGCGTGCTGGCGGTCGCCGCGTCGCCATCCTGGCGATTGATCCAAGTTCGCACGAGAGTGGCGGCGCACTCCTTGGTGATCGCGTGCGCATTGATGAGCATCCCGACGATGACGGTCGCTTCACGCGCTCCATCGCCACGCGCGGCAGCGGTCGATCGCTCGCCCACGTCGCCGCTGCGGCAACAATTCTTGTTGAGGCGGCTGGGTTTGATCTGATCTTTGTGGAGACCGTCGGTGCTGGGCAGGCCGAGATCGGCATTTCGCGGCTCGCCGATGTGCTGCTCGTTGTGGAAGGGCCCGAGGGTGGCGACGAGGTGCAGGCGATGAAGGCGGGGATCCTCGAGGTCGCCGACATCGTCGCCGTGAATAAATCTGACCGACCTGGCGCACAGGCGGCCTTCGATCGCCTGCGCAGTGGGCTTGCACTGGGTGCAGGCGCGCCGCAGCTTGCGCTGGTCTCCGCCACCGCTGGTGCTGGAATCAGTGAACTCCTGGCCACCATCGACGAGGTCGGTGCGGGCCGCGGCGTGCGCGGTCGTATTCGTCGTGTTGAGGCGCATCTGGTTGCCGCCGCTGAATCGCACGTCGACGCGCAGGTGCGCGAGGCAACGGCGAGCGGCGCACTCACTACACGCGCCGAGCAGATCGTTGCGGGAGCACAGCCACTGACTGGTTCAATCACCGCACTCTTCGGCATCAGCGAGTCGCCCGATGCGTAAGCGTCTGGCTGCTGGTGCCCTCGCCGGACTGATCGTTGCCGCACTCGGTGGCGTCGGTGGGCCAGGGCTGCGCTTCGATGCGCCGATCCCAGCGCCGATCCTGGTTGGTCCGAGCGATCCATCGCTGCCAACGCTGAACCTCGTCGTGCTTGGTGATAGCTACGCCTCAGCGGCGCTCCCGTTTGATCGCGGTACGTTGCAGGTGCTTGGTTCACCGAGTGTCTGCGCTCGCGGGCCAGCGTGGCCGCGCCTCTTGATGCCGACCAACATGCGCCTCTCGCTGACTCACGTCTCGTGCAGCGGCGCCGTTGTCGCCGATCTGGTCGATCGCCGCATGCGTGCAGGAGAGATCCTGCAGGTGCAGGCGCTCAGCGCTGAGACCGACATCGTCATGCTCGGCATCGGCGGGAACGACGCCGGCTTCTCTGAGGTCTTCGCCGCCTGCCGTACCGAGGATGCCGCCGCCTGTGTCGCCGCGGGCGAGCGCATGAAGCCCCAGGCGGCAGCCCTGAGCGGCACCCTGGTGCGCCTCTACCGCACGGTGCTGGCCAGGGCGCCGAACGCCATTGTCATCGTGGTCATGTACGCCGACTCGCTCCCGAACGCGGGGAGCCCTGGGCTCGACGCATGCTCCGGCTTGCGCGCTCCCGGCGACAGCATCTCTGACGCTGACCTTGCGGTGCTCGCTGAGTGGGGAACCGACATTGCCGACCGCGTTCGTGGGGCCATCACCACCGTCAACGACCCGCGACTCCGTGTCGCCGACCTCGCCGACGCCTTCCTTGGCCATCGCCTCTGCGACCCCGAGCCGTACCAGTGGGGGAGGGATGGTGAGATCCCGTTCCACCCGAATGCGGCCGGCCATGCGGCCTTGGCAGCTCGCCTCTCCGCGGTGCTGGATGCCCTTGTTACCGAGGGAGCCGCCGCGCACCGGTAGCTCCGTAGCACGCTACGCCCCGCTCCTCTATTCTTCCGCGTGGGCCGGTAGCTCAGCGGTAGAGCAAGTGACTCTTAATCACTAGGTCGTGGGTTCGAATCCCACCCGGCTCACCAGTGAAGACTGGCGTTCCTTTCGAGACGATCCAGAGAGATCGCAGATGGCCCTGTGAGGCCGGAGAGGAGTACAGGTGAACGAGCGCGCAATTCGAAGCCTCGCACCCTATCGCCGCTCCCTTATTCCCCTCCCAGAATCTGCCTCTGTTGTCGACGCGCGCATCGGCGATCACGGGCCCGCCCTCCTCACACTCGAAGACGGCAGCGTTTTCCCTGGCGTCTCGTGGGGTGCGCCGATCGCATCGGGCGGTGACCTCGTCATGAACACCAGCCAGTCGGGCTACCAAGAGATCTGCACCGATCCGAGCTACGCCGGGCAGGTGGTGCTGATGACCTATCCGCTCATCGGCAACTACGGCCGCCTCATCGCCGACGATCAGAGCACCCGCCCATGGTTGCGCGGACTCGTTGTTGCACACGCCACCGCTGCGATCAGTGACGATGCCGCACAGCTTGCCGCACTCTTGCGCGCGTACAACGTGCCAGCGATCGCCGGTGTAGAGACGCGCAGCCTTGCACGACGCTTGCGCGAGACGGGCGCTCAACGCGCCCGTATCTCTGCACCGTGGGAGAGCGACTTTGACGCCGCCGTTGCCGCCACCAAGTTGATCGCACCCTGGGAGAGCGAAGACTTTGTCGCCCAGGTATCACCAACGCGCGTTGAGACGTACGGCGACACGAACGAGCCACTGGTTGTGGTCGTGGACTTCGGACTCAAATCCAACATTGTTCGCGCGCTGCGATCACGCGGCCTGCGCGTGCGCGTACACCCGCACAACACGTCGAGCAGCGACCTCTTAGATGGGGGACCGGTCGGCGTGGTGCTCTCGCCTGGCCCTGGGGACCCGGCGCGACTCACTGGGCCCGTCGCACTGGCCCGCGAGATCATCGCCACGGGACGACCGCTGCTTGGTATCTGCCTCGGACACCAGATCGTGGCGCGCGCTGCCGGTGCCGAGACGAAGCGACTCGCGTTCGGCCATCACGGTGCGAATCATCCGGTGCGCGACCTGCCGAGCGGCCGTGTCTACGTAACGGCGCAGAATCACGAAGTTGAGGTGGTTGGCGGCACACTCCCTGCGAACTCTGGCTTTGAGGTGAGCCAGATCAACTTGAACGACGGATCAGTCGAAGGGCTGCGACACCGCGAGCTACCCATCGAGACGGTGCAGTATCACCCCGAAGGTTCGCCGGGCCCACTCGACGCCACGCCAGTCTTTGATCGCTTCATGGCCGCTATTGCGCAGAGCGAGCGATGAGCACCAAGCCGGCAAGCGTCCTGATCATCGGCTCAGGGCCAGTCGTGATTGGCCAGGCGGCCGAGTTTGACTACGCGGGAACCCAAGCGTGTCGCGCACTCCGCGCTGAAGGGATTCGCACGATTCTCGTGAACTCCAATCCGGCGACGATCATGACCGACCCGTCGGTCGCGGATGTTGTGTACCTCGAGCCACTCACCGTTGAGGTGATCGAGCGCATCATTGAACGCGAGAAGCCGGAGGGACTACTCGCCGGACTCGGCGGACAGACGGCTCTGAACATGGCGGTGGCACTCGATGATGCTGGTGTCTTTACACGGCATCCGATTCGTCTCCTCGGCACGCCGCTCTCTGCGATCAAGATGGCGGAGGATCGTGAGCTCTTCCGCGAGATGTGCGATCGCATCGGTCAGCCCACGGCACCGAGCGCCATGGTGCAGGGGGCGAACGACGACGAGCGCATGCAGGCGGCGACGGCGGCGCTCGCGCAGATCGGCCTCCCCGCGATCATTCGCCCAGCCTTCACGCTTGGTGGCACGGGCGGCGGCATCGTTGCGACCGAGGATGAGTATTGGGAGCGCGTGCAGAGCGGCTTGCGCGCCAGCCCGATTCGTCAGGTGATGATCGAGCGCTGCCTCGTCGGCTGGCAGGAGATCGAGTACGAGGTGATGCGCGACGCCGAAGACACCTGCATCGCCGTCTGCTCCATGGAGAACGTGGATCCGCTCGGCGTGCATACGGGCGACAGCATCGTGGTCGCCCCCGTGCAGACGCTGCCAGACCCCGTCCACCAGCGCCTCCGGACCGCCTCACTCGACATCATCCGCGCCCTCGGTGTCGAGGGGGGCTGCAACGTGCAGCTGGCCCTCTCACCCGACTACACCGAGTACGTGGTGATCGAGGTGAACCCGCGCGTCAGCCGCAGCTCGGCGCTCGCCAGCAAGGCGACCGGCTATCCGATCGCGCGTGTGGCGGCCCAGATTGCCATTGGCCGCACGTTGCGCGAGATTCCAAACGCCGTCACGCGCACGACCGTCGCCGCCTTTGAGCCCGCCCTCGACTACATCGTGGTGAAGCTCCCGCGCTTCCCGTTCGACAAGTTCCCTGGCGCCGATCGCCTGCTCGGCAGTCAGATGAAGGCGACCGGCGAGGTGATGTCGATCGATCGCACCTTTGGTGCTGCACTGAACAAGGCCCTGCGTTCGATGGAGCAGTCGGGGAGTGGCCCAACGGCAGAGGAGGTCTCATGGGAGGCGGAGCTGGCGCCGATCATCGCGAGCAACGATGCCGCGGCGCTGCGCCACTTCTTGCGCCCATCGGACTCGCGACTCTGGCGACTCTTTGCAGCGATGCGCCGCGGCGTGTCGGCCGACCAGATTCACACTGCGACGGGGATTACGCGCTGGTTCCTCGCGGAGTTTGAGCGCCTCATCGCCATTGAGCACCGAGTACGCGCCGCGGGCCAGACGCTGATCGGCCCGGACCCCGCATCGGTTTCGCTGCTCGCGACAGCGAAGCGTTCCGCGATTGGCGATCGCGACCTTGCGCTGATGAGCGGCGTGTCGGAGCCGCGCATCGCCCAGCGCCGCTCGCAGCTCGGATTAACGCCTGGATACGCAATGGTCGACACCTGCGCCGCGGAATTTGCCGCCGCCACGCCCTATTTCTACTCCACGTACGCGGCGGCCGGCTCGCCGCCAGAGTCGCCGCCGGTGCCGCGACAGGCGGCGATGGTGATCGGCTCTGGGCCAGTGCGCATTGGGCAGGGGATCGAGTTTGACTACTGCGCGGTACGCGCCGCGGAGCGGCTCACCGAGCGTGGCTGGTCGGCGGTGATGGTGAACAGCAATCCCGAGACGGTCTCCACCGACTTCGACGCCTCGACGCGCCTCTACTTCGAACCACTCGACGCCGAATCGATCATGGAGATCGTGCGTGCCGAATCGCCCGAGGGAGAGACGACGCTCCCTGCCTTCGTGCAGTTCGGTGGACAGACGCCACTCAATCTTGCGGCGCCGCTCGCTGCCGCGGGTGTGCCACTTCTCGGGGCTTCGCTTGAGGCCATTGACGAGACCGAGGATCGCGTGCGCTTCGCTGCGCTCCTGGATCGTCTCGGCATCTTGCAGCCCGAGGGCGGCCTGGCGCGCAGTCGCCAAGAGGCCATCGACCTGGTGGAGCGCATCGGCTATCCAGTGATCGTGCGACCGTCATATGTGATCGGCGGCCTCGCCATCGACTTCGCTTATTCGCTCCCGGATCTTGAGCGTCAGCTCGAGCGCATCGGCGAGATCGGTGATGTTCGCCCGTTGCGCATCGATCGGTTCCTTGAGGGGATCGAGATCGACATTGATGCGGTCACCGACGGCGAGACGGTGCTCATTCCCGGGCTCTTAGAGCATGTCGAGCTCGCGGGCGTGCACTCGGGCGACTCGATTGCCGTTTATCCACCGCAGCGTCTCTCAGCGGCGAAGCAAGAGGAGCTGGCGGGAATCTTCATGCGGCTGGTGCGCGAGATCGGCGTGCGCGGATTGGTGAACGCGCAGTTCATTGTGCGCGAAGAGGGGATCTACCTCATTGAGGTGAACCCGCGCGCAAGCCGAACGGTGCCGTTCATGAGCAAGGTGACGGGGATCCCGATGGTGCCGCTCGCCGTTGATATCGCGCTCGGCGATACGTTGACGTCGAAGGGATATGCGTCGGGGATCGCCTCTGCGCCGAAGGGTGTGGCGGTGAAGGCGCCAGCGTTCAGCACGGCGAAGCTGCGCGGCGTCGACCCAACGCTCGGGCCCTTCATGCAGTCGACCGGCGAGGTAATCGGTCTTGGCCTCACCGCAGAGGAGGCGCTCGGCAAGGCGCTGATCGCCGCGAACCTGTTACCACCACCGCCACGTGACCCGCAGCGTATCGCTCTCTTGAGTGTCGCCGACCGCGATAAGCAACTCCTGGCGCGCCTCGCCACCCCACTCCTCGCCGCCGGCTACGAGCTGGTCGCCACCCCCGGTACGCGCACCGCCCTCGCAGGGCTCGGCATCACTGCTGGTACGGCGCACCCGCTCGGCGACCAGGGGCGCGATGGGGCGCCCGGCATTGCTGACCTGATTCGCTCTGGCGCGGTCGCGCTCGTCGTCAATACGCCGTCGATGGCAACAGGTGCGCTGCGCGACGCGCTAGAGATCCGCCTTGCCGCCGTTGAGTACGGGGTGCTCTGCCTGACCGCCATGGAGACCGCCGTGGCGTCGGCGGAGGCACTCACCGTACGGGCCGCCATGTCGGGCGTATCGCTGAACCCTATCGGCGTGCGCGGGCTACGATAGGCGTATGGAACTGACCTACGCCCCAGGCGCATGCAACATTGGAGCCGATGAGATCGCGCGCCGCCGCAAGGCTGCCGTTGCGGGCCTCGTCGCCAGCATCGGCCTCGCCCTCGCTCTGCTCGCGTTCGGTTCGGCCTCCGGTGACTTCGCGCGCCTTCTTGTTGCGCTGCCGCTGACCGGCGCAGCGATCGGCTGGATTCAGGCGCGTCGACGTTTCTGTATGGCGTATGGCCTGGCGGGCACCTTCAACCTTGGAAAGATCGGCGAGATGAGTCGCGTCAGCGACCAGGCGGCGCTCGCAGCTGACCGCAGAACTGCACTCGTTATCGCAGCGCAGGGTCTCGCCCTCGGTGTCTGTGGCGCCCTCCTCTTTCTGGCTCTACCCATCTCCCTGACAAACTAGGATGACGACGCGCACGGCGACGCCGCCGTTGCCGATTCGCGAACACCGGCTCGCCAATGGCCTACGCCTTTTCCTCATTGTTGATCGCACGGCACCAGTTGCCGCCGTCAACATCTGGTATCACGTCGGCTCAAAGGATGAGCGTGCTGGCCGTACCGGATTCGCACACCTCTTTGAGCACCTCATGTTCCAGGGCTCAGAGAATGTCACAAAGGCGGAGCACCTCACTCTCGTTGAATCAATCGGTGGAGAGGGGAACGCCACCACCTGGCTTGATCGCACCAACTATTTCGCCACGGTGCCCGCTGAATGGGCGGAGCTGATCCTCTGGATGGAGGCCGATCGCCTCGGCACACTCCTCACCGCGCTTGATCAGGCGAACCTCGACAACCAGCGCGACGTAGTGAAGAACGAGAAGCGCTCAAGCTACGACAACCAGCCGTACGGCAGCGCCTACATCGAACTTTTCGCGCTCGCCTATCCGAAGGGGCATCCGTACCATCACCCCACGATCGGCTCGATGGAAGACCTTGATGCCGCTTCGCTCGAGGATGTGCGCGACTTCTTTACCACCTGGTACGCACCGAACAATGCGATTCTCACCGTTGTTGGCGACATTGATGAAGAGGAGATCATCGCCGCCGTCGAACGACACTTCGGCGCGATCCCCGCGAACCCTGCACTCCCGGCGCACCCCGACCTCGCGCTGAGCGCACCGCTCGGCGGTGAGATCCGCAAGACGATCCACGACAAGGTTCCTGAGGCGCGCGTGCACTTCGCCTTCCGCGCACCGGTGCTCAGCGCACCACTGATTCCAGCGATTGAGATCGCCACCCAGATCCTCGCCGGCGGGAAGGGGAGTCGCCTCTACCGACGCCTCGTTCGCGACGAGCAGGTGGCCCAAGACATGAGCCTCTCGCTCCTTCCGTTTGTCGGTGGTGCATCAATCATTGTTGGTGCAGCAACGGTGCGCCCTGGCGCGTCGAACGAGGCGGTGGAGCGCGCCTTCGTCGAAGAGCTGGAGCGCCTCGCCGCTGAAGGGCCAACGGCGGCAGAGCTCGAGCGTGCAAAGGCGCTGACGGAGTCCGAAGAGCTGCTGGCACGATCGGATCCAGAAGAGCTCGCCGACGCGGTTGGCATGTACGCCACCCTGTTGAACGATCCCGGTCGCATCAATCGCGATCTTGACCTTGCCCTTGCGGTAACGGCCGACCAGGTACAGACGGCGGCGAAGCTCTTCGCCAAGGAGAATCGCATCGTGCTCTGGTACGTGCCGGAGGAGAAGTTATGAGCAAGGCCGCGGTACGTCCGGGTCCTGGGGCGCCACGCGACTGGCGCTTCCCACGTGCGATTGAGCGCGTGACTACTGCTGGGATGCGCGTGATCCTGCTCCCGATGCCATCACGCCCGATCGCTTCCGTTCAGATGCTCTTTGGCGGGGGTGCCGCAGGGGAGCGCCCAGAAGAGTCGGGACTATCAGCTCTGCTGGCGCGCCTCCTCACCGAGGGGACAGAGCACCACGACGCCGATGGACTCATTGAAGCTGGCGAGTTGCTCGGCGCATCAATCGGAGCTGAGTCGGGCTGGGAGAGCCTCACCGTGGGCGCTGGCGCACCAGTCTCGCGCCTCGCTGGCGTCTTTGATCTGATGGCCGAGATCGCACTCACCCCGCGCATCCCCGAAGCGGATGTAGAACGACTGAAGGCGCTGCGACTCGCCGCCATCAAGCAGGCGCATGCGAGCCCACGAAGTCGCGCCGTTGATGCGCTCTCTGCTGCTCTCTACGCGCCAGAGGCCGCCTACAGTCGACCCTTCGCCGGAACCGCCGACGGTGTCGCACGCCTGACGCGCGACCAGATCGTTGCGCGACACCAAGAAATTCTGCGCACCGGCACGCCAACACTCGTCCTCGCGGGCGACATTGATGCCGACGCAGCTTTCGCTTCAATTGAGGCGAGCCGCCTCAGTGAGATCAGCGCAGGTGGCGGCACCTGGGGCCGTGGTGAGCCAGATCGCGCCGCGCCCGCTCCCTCCGCGGCAAGTGCCACGCCACTCGTTAAGGTCTTGGACCGACCCGGTTCGGTGCAATCTGAGATCCGCATCGGTCGCATCGGTCGTTCACGACTCGATGCGAATCACCATGCTGCACTCGTCTACGCCGAGATCATTGGCGGACTCTTCGGCTCCCGGCTCAATCGCGTGCTGCGCGAAGAGAAGGGCTACACGTACGGCGCTGGTGCGCGGTTTGACCTACGTCGTGGGCGAGGCCCATTCATGGCGGGGACCGCAGTGGAGACCGGCGTGACCGCCCCGGCGCTCGCCGAGGCGCGCCGTCAACTCGCCACGATGCAGAGCGCACCCCCAACCGACGAGGAGCTGACCGAGGCGCGCGACTATCTCTGCGGCACCTTCCCGCTGCGCTTCGGCACCGCGACGCCAGTTGCCAGCATGGCCGCAGCGCTCACCGTGCTCGGCCTCTCACCGGATGAGCCAGATCACTTCCGTGAACGCGTTGCCGCTGTTGATCGCGCAGCGATCGCCCTGATCGCCGATGAGTTGGCCGCCTCTGCGGAGCAGATCGTGATCGTTGGTGATGCTGCTGCAATCACTGGGCCGATCGAAGCTGAAGGATTCACCGTGCAGGTCGAAGCAGATGGTGCGGCCTCAGCATGATCGTAGTAATCGGTACCGTACGCGCGTGCGCCGAGGGGGCAACCTACGGTCTTGGCAGCTACGCCGCGACCGCGGCACTCGCCCTCGCCGCCGCCGGTGAGCCTGTTGAGATGGTGAGCAAGATCGGTGTTGATGCAGCAGGTGAAGCGGTAATCACGCAGCTTGCAGCCGCGGGGATCGGTCACGTGGCGCTCATTCGTGATGGTGCGTTGGCGACCGCGGTTGACGGGGCGGGTGCACTCGAGATGGATGCCGCCGACCTGCAGTTGGCGTTGCGCTATCTCACGAGTTTCGATGCGGTGCTCCTAGTGGACCCTACGAATGATTTAGTCGTTGCCACCGTGCTTGACGCGTGCGCCTATGTCGGTGCACGGCTCGTCGTGACGAGGCCTGAAGGGTCGACCCCTGCGGGAGTGCCGAGCGGCGAGCGTGGTGAGACCCCGCCGCCGCTGGAGGTTGAGCGCCCAGCGGGTGATCCGGCCGCCGTTACCGACCTTTTGGTGGCACTCCTCCTTCCTGATCGCGAGTCGCCTGCCGCCTGATAGCGCATCGCGTACGCTGCTACAGATGAGTGAAGCGTTGCACCCACCCTCCGAAGTGACCGACCTGCCGAGCCGCATGGAGCTCGGTGTCGACGCCCTTGACCGCGGTGATGCAGAGGGGGCCGCTCTCGCCTTTGCCGCCGCCGTTGCTGGCGCAACCCCAAGCGACGATCGCGTCCTCGCTGAGCGTGCCGCCTATGGCGCCGCTGAGGCGTTGCTGCGCCTAGAGCGCGACGACGAGGCGGCGGAGTACCTCGAGATTGCCGCCAACTCCGCAGACCAAGAGTTGCGCTTCCTCGCCCTTCGCCGTCGCGCCATGGAGGAGGTTCGCCGCGGCGAACTCCCCGTCGCCCTTGCCACCTACCGCCAAGCCGAAGGGGACGCCCCAACCAGCGCCGCGCGCGCTGAGATCGCCTCGCGCATTGGGTGGCTCACCAAAGAGACGGGCGGCTCCTCGCTCCGCTCTCAGGCGGCCTTCCGCCGAGCCCGAGGCGTACCCGCCGGCGCATGGGTGCCGCGAGCCCTGCTCGCCGTCACGATCGTTCTCTCAGTGCTGACGAAACTGGATCCAGCCCTTGCCGAATTGTTCGCACTGATCAAGCTTACGCCTGATGGATTTGACTATCTCTCGGGCAGTCCATGGCGCCTTGTGACCGTGGCGTTCGTTCACGGCGGTATCAATCCAGACTGGCAGTCGTGGGCGCTCCATCTCGGCTTTAATGCCATCGCACTCGACATTGCCGCGCAGCTGGTCTACCGCCTCTACGGCGCCAAGCGCCTGATCGTTTGGTATCTCCTCGGCGTGATTGGTGCGTCGCTGGCGAGCGCGATCTGGTTCCCGTACGGCTACTCCGTTGGCGCATCGGGCGGCGTCTTTGCCCTCTTCGGCATTGCCCTTGGTGCAGAGTGGGCGCATCGTCCACTGGTTGAACGCGGAATGCGTGAGGCGCTCGGTCGTATCGGAGGGCTCCTCCTCATCAACATCGTGCTCGGCTTCGGCGTTGGATTCATTGGTGGCGGTATCGATAACTCCGCACATATTGGTGGCCTGGTGACGGGCCTGATCCTTGGCGTACTGATTCAACCAACACGGGCGGAGGCGATGCGTCGCCGCTGGACCGCTGCGGTCACAGGATGGCGCGGGGGCGAGACCGTGGTGGCGCTCGTGTTGAGCGCCCTCCTTCTGGCTCTCTTTGCAAACTGGTTTGATCTCGCGCTCTGGCGCGACACCCTTCCGTTCTAGTTCGTGTTCGCAACGCTTCTTGACCCGGCGGCATTCGCTTCTGCACCCGATTCTGACGCTGCAATCCACTTCGTCGAGTGCCCAGAGCTAACGGCGGCCGAACTCGTATCTCACGAGCACCTCGCTGAACGGCTGACTGCACTCGCAGGGGTCCATCGCGCGCTCCTCCCCGTCGGTGGAAACCTCGTTGGCATGAGTCGCGAGCAGTGGCTGCAGATTCCAGCTGAGAGCCTGGTGATCAATCCGATTCGCGACCCAGAGTCTTGGCGTGCCGCGGCAACGTGGCCGGGCGATCGAGGTTTGATCCTCGCGCTTGTTCCCGCTCCGGGTGATGAGGCCGCTGAGCCGGTCGAGATTCTGCTCTGGGCGGTGCGCTACGCCGCGTCGCTCGGTGGGCGAGGCCTCGATCGCGTTGCGGTGGCGGGCATGCTGTCGATTACGAAGACAGCCCCTGATCCAGCTGAGGTGGAGAAGCGCATTGCACTGCTGGAACGTCTGGTGGAGCTGTCAGCCGCAAACGAAGAGACGCTGCGCGCGGAGCTCGATTCGCGCGCCTTCCAGCCGATCAAGCGGCCGCATCGATGATTGAGGTGCAGGTTCTCCCAATCGGGCCGCTGCGCACCAACGTGGTGCTCGTTGGCGATCCCGAGCGTCGGGAGGCGATCGTCGTCGACCCTGCGATCCCGTCGCTCGCCGCACTTACTACGCAACTCGCCGAGCGTGGCTGGCGCCTCGTCTTGGCCCTCGCCACCCATGGCCACTGGGATCACATGGGGGAGATGGCGGCGCTGGCGGCACACCACGCCACGCACCATCACGAGGAGCTACCGATTGGCGTGCATCCGCTCGACCGCTATCGCCTCATGGAGCCGCAGCCGCTCGCCGCGCCATTTCCGATCCCCGCGGTTGTGCCAACGCGCGACCTAAACGATGGCGATCGAATCACCGCGGGGAGCATCAACTTCACCGTGCTGCACACGCCAGGCCATACCGAAGGGTCGATCTCGCTCTTTGATGCGAGCGCAGGTCTACTCCTGAGTGGCGATACCCTCTTCTTTGGCGGATGGGGGAGGACCGACCTCCCCGGCGGTGACGCCGCGGCGATGCTGGATTCCCTCGGAAAACTTCGGACACTTGACCCTGCGACACGGGTGATTCCAGGGCATGGGCGAGAGACGATGATTAGCACCGAATCGGCGTGGATCGACACCTCCATTCGTACGAAGAGCCTGACGGCGGAGCGCGCATGAGCCACGTCGCACTGCGCGATCTGGTGACTGCTGGCGAGCTCAGCGCCACACTGGCGGCGCAGATCACCCTCCTCGCCGACGCGGGTGTGCCGATCGTCGTAACGGGGAGTGCGGCAGCCGATCGCCGCGATGCACTCGCTGCAGCAATCGCCGCCGCCTCGCCACTCCCCGCAGGTGCCGAGAGTGCAGAGATCAAGATCGCTCCCGAGGAGGCCTTCGTCTGGCTCACCGATCCAGCAGGTGTTGGCTGTCTCGTCGCCGGTGCGGGCGGTGCGCCGCGCAGTCCGCGCTCGACGCGACTCATCGCCCATGGGCTCATCGAGCGCTTGAGCGCAGTGACCACGAAAACCGTGGTGCGATCCCTCGTTCGCGGCTTCCCCCTCATCGCCACGGCACCTGGCCACGATTTGGCCGAGCTGCTTGATCTGTTGCGTGGCGCAAACCTGCGCGTGCCAGAGGATGACCTGCATCGACTCGGGCTCGTGATCGTGCTCGGTAGCGACGCAGCGGCGCAGAGCCACGTCGAATCCGCACACCTACTGCGTGCACCAGCGCTGGATGGGGGCGCACGACGTCCGCCGGCGCTTCTCGCAACCTGGGATGGCAGCGGTGGCTGGGATGATTTCTCGTGGGCGGCGCTCCCAGAACTCGCGGCGCGGGTCGGCGTCACGCAGGCTGCGTACAGCAGCCAGTTGGCGGCGCGCGAACAGGAGCTTGCCACCCCCTAGAGGGAAGCGCGATCCAATTCACGCTACGATTCCTGCATGAGTCGCATCGCCACCTCCCCCGCAGTCCTACGCCAACTTCTCAGCGCCTCGTTGCGCGTTACGCCCGCGGGATCCGTTGAGATTCTTGATGCGGCGCAGCTGCGCCAGAGCGGCGCTGCGACCATCGCCTGGACCGCCGCCTTCTCAACCGACGAGCCAACCGTGGCTGCGGCCCAGTGGCTCGCTCGCGCAGCCGCGGCCGCCGCAGGGATCCAAAGCGCCAGCATTGCGCCGCTCTATGCGGCACGAGCCAACGGCGCCTATGAAGGCCTCACCGTGCCAGCGCTTAACCTGCGCAGCCAAGTCTTTGAGATGTCACGCACTGCACTGGAGACCGCCGCCGCAATGGATGGCGCTGCGCTCATCTTCGAGTTAGCACGCTCCGAGCAGACCTACACGTTCCAGCGCCCCGCCGATTACGCCGCGAGCATCCTCTGCGGCGCGATCGCTGCCGGTTGGCGTGGGCCAGTCTTCATTCAAGGGGACCACTACCAATTCGTCGCCAAGAAGTACGCAGCCGACCCAGAAGGGGTCGCCGCTGAGATTGCACGCGCCTGCCGTCTCGCGGTTGATGCGGGCTACCGAAACATCGACATCGATGCCTCAACACTCGTTGACCTCGCCCTGCCAACGGTGCAGGAGCAGCAGCGCGTAAATGCGGTGCGCACCGCCGAAGCGGTCGCCCTCGTTCGCGAACTGGAGCCTGCTGGGATTGAGATCAGCATGGGTGGCGAGATCGGCGAGGTGGGGAATAAGAACTCCACCGCCGAAGAGCTCGCCGCCTACCTCGGCGAATTTGACGCCGCCCTCGCTAGCCGCTGCGCCGGAGCGCGCGGACTACGCAAGGTTTCGGTACAGACCGGCACGAGCCACGGTGGTGTGCCACTCCCGGGCGGCGGTGTCGCCGAGGTTGCCCTCGACTTCACGGTACTGAAGGAGCTCGGCGAACTGGCTCGCGCCCGCGGTCTTGCTGGCGCGGTGCAGCACGGTGCGTCGACACTTCCCGAAGATCTCTTCCATCGCTTCCCAGAGGTTGGCGCCGCAGAGATCCACCTTGCCACCGGTTTCCAGAACATCCTGCTGGATCACCCCGCGCTCGATCTTGGCCTGCGCACTGAGATCACCGCGTGGTTGCGCGCCAACGCCGCCGATGAGGCGAAGCCAGGTGATACCGACGAACAGTTCCTCTATCGCACGCGCAAGAAGGCGCTCGGGCCATTCAAGCAGGCGCTCTGGGAGGCGGCTGGCACCCCGGAGATCCTCGAGACGCAGCGCGCGAAGTTCCACTCGCTCTTCTCGCAGCTTGGCGTTAGCGGCTCGCGCGCACTCGTGGAGCGCTACGTACTTGAGGTGCCGGATCCGCTTCCGCCTGCGCCAGCCGACCTACTGAGCTAGGCGGGGGAGCCCCGCCGGCAGTTAGCTGCGGGTGACACCTGCGGCGTCAAGCGACTCTTCCAGAACCTTTAGGGCAAGGTCAACCTCTGCCGCCGTGGTGACGAGTGGCGGAATGATGCGAATGACCTGCGCGTACGAACCGGCCGACAAGAGGAGCAGCTTGCGCTTGTTCGCCTCGGAGATCACGCGCTTCACTGCGGCAGGGTCAGGTGCACGGCCGTCACCAGCGCCTGGCTCCACAAATTCGAGGGCGATCATCAGGCCGAGGCCGCGCACGTCACCAATCCCAGGTCGACCGGCGGCAATCTTGCGGAGGCCGTCAAGCATCTGTGTGCCGCGGGCCGCCGCATTCGCAACGAGCCCCTCTTCCTCGATGACGTCGAGGGTGGCGAGGGCGGCGGCGCAGGCGACGACATTGCCGCCATAGGTGCCGCCGTGTGTGCCAGGCTCCCAGGCATCAAGAAGCTCCTTGCGGGCGATGATCCCAGAGAGGGGGAGACCAGAGGCGATCCCCTTCGCCATGACCAAGATGTCTGGCTCGACGTTCTGGTGCTGTACCGCGAACATCTTCCCGGTGCGTCCGTAGCCGGTCTGCACCTCATCGGCGATCAGCAGAATGCCGAGTTCCCGGGTCAGCTCACGTAGGCGCGGCAGGAAGCCGGCCGGCGGCACGACGTAGCCACCTTCGCCGAGGATTGGCTCAACGATGACGGCGGCAACATCCTCGGCGCTGGCGAGGGTGTGCAGCGTGAGATCCCACTCCTCCTCCCAACGGCAGCTGCATCTAGCGCAGGCCCCTGGGGCACCCGCAACGGCAGGGTCACGTGCCTCAACGGGTGCGCGGAAGCAGGATGGGAATGCGGTGCTGTAGACCGAACCGGGGAGCGGCTCAAAGTGGCCGCGGTAGACGTTCTTCGCCGTGGTCATCGCCATGGTCTGGGCGGTGCGGCCGTGATATCCGCCGCGGAAGGTGAGGATCACGCGACGCTTGGTGGCGCGTCGCGCCAGTTTCACCGCCGCCTCGACCGCCTCTGACCCAGAGTTCGAGAGGAAGACCCCCCACGGTCCACCGTCGAGCACCGTGCTCAGTCGCTCGTGCAGTCGCAGCCCTGGCTCATGGAAGACGATGTTCTGTTGGCCGTGGATCAACTTGGTGGCCTGTTCGGCGATGGCCGCTGCAACCTTCGGATGCGCATGCCCTGTGTTCACCACGCCGATCCCCGAGGTGTAGTCGAGCCAGCGCTCGCCACTGCGATCGATCAGCCAGGAGCCTTCGCCGCGTTCGACGTCAACGTTCGCGGCGCGACCCCATACCGAAGAGATCACGCTGTGCGGCGGAATTGGACCGCGATCGCTGCTCATGCGCGCCTCCGCTGCAGGAACGAGCCGATCGCCACGGCGCTCACCGCAACAACAAAGAAGATCGTGCCGATGGCGTTGACCTGCGGCGGCACGCCGATGCGCGCCGAGCCCCACACGAACATCGGGAAGGTGGTGGTGCGACCAGCGGTGAAGTTAGTGATGACGAAGTCGTCGATGGAGAGGCTGAAGGCGAGCAGGCCCGCCGCGGCGATGCCGGGAAGGATCAACGGGAAGGTGACGCGCCAGAAGGTCTGCCACCCATCGGCACCGAGGTCGGCCGACGCCTCTTCGAGACGTCGGTCGAAGCCCGCAAGTCGTGCACGCACGGTGACGATCACGTAGCTGATGTTGAAGGTGATGTGGGCAATTAGGATCGTGAACTCATTCAGTGGGAAGAAGGGGGGTTTGCCAATCGCCACGAAGAGGGTGAGGAGCGATGCGCCAAGGATGATCTCAGGGGTGGCGAGTGGCAGGAAGATGAAGAGGCTGGTCGCCGGTCGCCCGCGGAACTGATAGCGAACGAGTGCCAGTGCAGCAAGCGTGCCGAGCGTTGTGGCAACGAGCGTGGAGATGAAGGCGATGCGAATGCTGATCACCACCGAATCAAGCAGACCAGGAATCGCGAAAAGATTTGCCCAGTGATCGAGGGTGAAGCCAACCCAGGTGTAGTTCGTCTTGCCAACTGGGTCATTGAAACTAAAGAGGGCAACGATGAAGATCGGCAACAACAGGTAGACCAGGGCCAGCCCCGTATAAGCCCGCAGCGCGTTTCGACCGAGCCAACGCAGCATCAGCCGATCCCCGTCTCAAGCTCGTCGGTGCCGAGCACGCGCGCGTAGATGAAGACGGCGGTCAGAATGCCTGCCATCAACATGAAGCTGATCGCCGCGGCGGTCGGGTAGTCGTTGTTCACCAAGAAGCGACTCTGGATCACATTGCCAATGAGTCGGGTCTGCACGCTTCCCAGCAGCTCTGCGTTCACGAAGTCGCCCATCGCAGGAATAAACACGAGGAGCGAGCCGGCGAAGACGCCAGGGAGTGCGAGCGGCAGCGTGATGCGCTGGAAGGCACGAACTGGACCGGCATAGAGATCCTTCGCCGCTTCAACCAGCCGTCGGTCAATCTTCTCAAGTGAGACGTAGATCGGCAGCACCATGAAGGGGAAGAAGTTGTACGAGATGCCGAAGATCACGGCGACCGGTGTGGCGAGGATGCGGAACTCTTCGGGAAGGACGCCGATTGTCTTAAGCGGCCCCAAGAGAAACCCGTCATCAGCGAGGACGGTCTTCCAGGCGAGCACGCGCAAGAGGAACGAGGTGAAGAACGGTGCGATCACGATGAAGAGGAGCAGGGTGCGATAGCGGCCAGCTCGATAGGCGATGGTGTATGCGAGCGGGAAGGCGAGGGCCAGGCAGACCACTGTCGACACCGCCGCATACAAGATCGAACGCAGGAACTGATCCGAGTAGCGACCGAGTGCCGCTGAGTAGGTCGCCGCATTCGCCCACGAGAAGGTGAATCCCGATTCCAAGGTGCCGCTCCAGAGGCTGGCCTGCAGCATCTGAATGGCTGGGTACACGTAGAACGCCACCAGCCAGGCGATTGCGGGCGCGAGCAGCAGCAGGGGCAGTAGCCCCGGTCGCCGACGCAGAAACGCGATCACCGTCGGCTCCGCCTGGCTCGGCGGCTCAGTTGCCCTGAAGGGCGCTGAAGGCGTCGTTCATGTAGATCTCATCGTCCTCAGAGAGGCCGGCGAACACATGGAGCTTCGCCTCGAGTGCCGCGTCAGGGAAGATGAAGGCGTCGTTGGCGAGCGCAGCATCAAGCTTCGCGATCTCCTCCTTCGTCCCCTTCACTGGCGAGACGTACTGCACGTAGGCGGTGAGCTGCGCGGCGATCTCTGGCTTGTAATACCAGTCCATCCACTTCTCCGCGGTGTACTTATGTGCCGCGCCGAGCGGGATCAACATGTTGTCGGAGGAGAAGGTGCAGCCATCGGTTGGTGTGACCCAGACGATGTTCGCATCCTCATAGCCGATCTGCACCGTGTCGCCGCGCCAGGCGACGCATGCCGCCACGTCACCTTTCACGATGAGCTCCTTGTAGTCGTTGCCCGTAAAGGCGCGAACAGTGCCGTCGCTCACGCTTGGCTCAATGAGTGCGATCGCGCGGTCAAACGAGGCGCGGTCCGCCTTGGCCGGATCATCACCGTTCGCGAGCATGGCGAGCCCAATGGTGTCGCGCATCTCGGTAAGGAGGGAGACCTTCCCCTTCAGGCGTGGGTCAAAGAGGTCCTTGAACCCCTTCACGAAACCTGCGGTGGTCTTATTCGCTGCAATGCCGGCTACGATGCCGGCCCACGGGGCGAGGTACTCAACGTTCGGGTCAAAGCTGCGCCCCTTGTATACGTCGAGCAGGTTGGCGGTGAAGTTGCTCATGTGCGAGGTCTTCAGCTTCTCTGCCCACCCGAGACGCAAGATGCGCGCGGCCATCCAGTCGGTCAGCGTGGCGATGTCCCAGCCCGCATCTTCGCCGGCCTTCAGCGGCGCCTGGATCGTGCCGAAGAAGGAGTCGTTGTCGTTGATCGCCTCAACGTAGTTGACCTTGGTGCTGTACTCGGTCTCAAAGGCGGTTACCGTGGGTCGCGTCAACTCGTCTTCGCTCAGGTCGATATAGAGGGTCCAGTTCGCGACGTTGACAACATCAGAGATGGTGTCGGACTGCGACGGCTTAGGACTTGGCGACGTTGAGCTACCAGAAGTTCCACACGCAGCGAGGAAGGCGGCGGTGCCAGCAGCTGCCGCTCCGACCTTGAGAACCGTTCGTCGGCTGACCAGCATCTCGCTCTTCTTCTCGGTGCTCATCGTGCCCTCCTTCTGCGCCTTAGGCGCTCTTCGAATCGCCGACCACGAAGCCGTGCTCGGGTTTCCATGTCAGAGCGACCCGCTCGCCAGGTCGCCACGTGTCACTCCGCGTCGTGCGGTCGACGTTCTGTTCGCTCACGAGTAGTCGTAGGCCATCTGCCCCTTCTACGGTGTACTGCGTCAGTACGCCGAGGTAGCTCGTATCAACAACAATGCCATCGAGGCGATTCCCCTTTGACTCTTGCCCCGGCTCCAGCAGCATGAGCTTCTCTGGGCGCACGCCGATCGCACCGGCAGTGCCGATGTCGCCGAGGTTCTTTGGCGCGCGCACAACATCGCCAGAGGGGAGCGTTACCGTCCACATGTCGCCGTCGCTGCCGATCTTCCCCTCGAGCAGATTGCTCGCGCCGACGAAGCTCGCGACGAATCGCGTTGTTGGGCGTTCGTAAAGCGTCTCTGGTCCGGCGAGCTGCTCGTAGCGGCCCTTGTTCATCACGGCGATGCGATCCGACATCGTCATCGCCTCCTCCTGATCGTGGGTGACATAGATGAAGGTGATGCCGACTTCGCGCTGGATGCGCTTGAGCTCAATGCCCATCTGCTTGCGCAGCTTCAGATCGAGTGCGCCGAGTGGCTCATCAAGCAGAAGTACTGCGGGGCGATTCACCAGTGCACGTGCAAGCGCGACGCGCTGTGCTTGGCCGCCGGAGAGCTGTGCCGGCTTGCGCTTCTCGTAGCCGATCAGCTGCACGAGTTCGAGCGCCTCGCCGACGCGACGTGTGACCTCGTCACCCTTGATGCCAGAGCGACGCAGGCCGAAGGCAACGTTCTCAAAGATGGTGAGATGCGGGAAGAGCGCATAGCTCTGGAAGACGGTGTTGACATCGCGCTCGTGCGCAGGGAGGAAGGTGACGTCTACGCCCTTCAACTCAATGAGGCCGCTCGTCGGCTGCTCGAAGCCGCCGATCATGCGCAGCGTGGTGGTCTTGCCGCAGCCGGATGGGCCGAGGAGGGTGAAGAACTCGCCGTCGGAGACATCAAGCGTGATGCCGTCTACCGCGGTCTGATCTCCGAACATCTTGGTCACGTTGACCAGGCGAACGTCGACGTCTGCCACCCTCGGTAACACCTCCGCGGACACCTGTCCTTCTCCTGCCCCTCAAGTGAGGACCTGCAGAGACTATGACCCACGGGGGGTGGGGTCAAACGCCGTTGCGGGTAGGATGGGGGAGATGCGCCCGTGGGGCGCCGCCGAGAGCCCCGAGCGGGGCGAAGGGGGAACTGTGGCCACCACTGAAGCAGCCGTCCTACAGGCCCTCTCCGGCGTCCAGGAGCCCGAGCTCGGACGCGATATTGTTACATTAGATATGGTCAAGGAGATCACCCTGAACGGTGACCAGGCCAGCTTCATGATTGAGCTCACCACGCCTGCCTGCCCCCTAAAAGATGTGATTGAGCGTGATATCCGCGCCGCCCTCGACGGGATCGGTGTAACAGTGGCCGAGCTGCGCTGGGGCTCGAAGGTCCGTCGCGCCTCCTCCTCGACCCAGGAGCGCCTCCTTCCCGGCATTCGTAACATTGTGGCCGTCGCCTCCGGGAAGGGCGGGGTCGGCAAGAGCACCGTCTCGGTCAACCTGGCTGTGGCCCTGGCCCAGAGCGGCGCCCGTGTCGGCCTTCTCGACGCTGACATCACCGGGCCGAACATTCCCCAGATGATGGGAGCGACCGGCACCCCGAAGTCCAGCGCGGGCGGCAAGATCGAGCCGATCGAGCGCCACGGCGTCAAGGTCATCTCCATTCAATTCTTCGTCCCCGAGGGGCAGCCGATCGTCTGGCGCGGGCCCCTCATTGGTGGCGCGATTCAGCAGTTCCTTCGCGACGTGGAGTGGGGCGACCTCGACTATCTCGTCGTTGACCTGCCGCCTGGAACCTCTGATGCGCAACTCACGCTGGCGCAGGCGGTGCCAATTGCTGGATGCGTCCTTGTGACCACGCCACAAGACGTGGCCCTTTCTGATGTCACCAAGGCGCTGGCAATGTTCCGGCGCATGAACGTGCCGATTCTTGGCATCGTCGAAAACATGTCGGCGTTTGCCTGCCCGCACTGCGGCGAACTCACCGAAATCTTCGGACGCGGTGGCGCAGAGCGCCTCGCGAAAGAGGAGGGGCTCGACAACCTCGGCCGCATTCCGCTGGAGATGGCGGTGCGACAGGGTGGTGATGCAGGCATCCCCGCCGTCGCGCAACGCGAAGAGGGTCCAGCGGCTGCAGCGCTCAAGGAGTTGGCCGGCCAAGTCGCCGCGCGACTCGCAGTGCGCGCCGCAAACGAGACGGCACCAACGTTGACGGTCGCCTAACCGCATGACCGAAACGCCAGGCGGTTCAACGGAGCACCAGGGCTTCAGCGACGACATTGCGCAACTGATCGTTGCGGTGCGCGCACTCATCGGCGGGCACTGGGATCTCTTCCGCGCCGAACTCGGTGCAATCTCTCGCGACGCAGTCGGCGTACTGATCGGTGCAATCGCGGTCATTACGCTCGTCACGGCGGCGTTGCTTGCGCTTCTTATTGCCGTCTTCATGCTGCTCGGCGCCGCCTTCTTCGGTTCCATGGTGTGGGGCGCAGCGCACGTCACGCTCCTCCTACTTGTAGTCGCGGCGGCGATCACCTCGGCAATCTTGCAGATCACCGCGCCACGTCGCGCGCGTTCATTCGCCCTTGCCGTTCTCGGTGGTGCGATCGGTGCGCTGCTTGTGCTCTTCGTCTTCAACGGATCGGCCGGCCCAGCAACTGCGGCGTCGCTGCTCTTTGCGTTGAGCTTGCTGCTGGTGGACCTGCTGGTTGGACTGGCAACGTTTGATATGGAGCGCTTCACCGATCGCTTCCGCCCGCTCGCGACGGAGCACGAGCTCCGCGCAACGTTTGATGCTGTTGATGATCTTCGCGATGAGGCGGCCTCCGCCTTTGCCGAAGAGGTCGGTGGGGCGGTCGGCGCCGCCGATGCCGCCATTGCGCCAGCCCGCAAGGTCGTTCGAGCCGCCGCCGATGCGCTGCGTGGCATTGCCGATCGACTGCGCGAGCGACGTGGAGCCGGCGACGAGGGCGACAATGCCTGACGAGACAACGGAACGCGAGCGGCGCGCCAAGCGGGTGGAGGTTCTCGCCGCGAGCCGCCCTGCGGTGGCCGAGCGACTCTCAGCTGTCCGCCTCTCTCGAGAGGCCTCGCTCGTGCGTGTTCGGGCCATTGGTGGCCGACTGCGACCCAGCGGCGGGCTAGGGCAGGAGCTGCGGGACCGCCCCCTACGGGCCCTCGGCCTCCTTGGGATCCTGGCCCTCCTTCTCGTGCGCTGGTTCGGCTCGCGTTCAGGTGGATCCAATCGCCCTGGTGGTGGGGCGGGGAGCGCCTTTGTGAGTGGCGTAGTGGCGGCAGCAGCCCAGCGTGGTGGACGTGCGGTGATTGATGCGTTGATCGATGGCCGACCTGCGGTGGACGGAACCCCCGTGGGCGACGATGATGCTCGGGGGCGAGTGGCGAAACGGTAGACGCGCCGGCCTTAGGAGCCGGTGTCGGCAACGACGTGTGAGTTCGAGTCTCACCTCG
>Ga0209087_1000572_pt1 | contig 23092 bp, 34 predicted proteins | sample S_130805_EF_Meta_FD_187321 | JGI IMG/M metagenome (GOLD analysis project Ga0209087, IMG submission 187321) | Freshwater microbial communities from Lake Simoncouche, Canada to study carbon cycling - S_130805_EF_MetaG (SPAdes) (version 2) | ecosystem: Environmental > Aquatic > Freshwater > Lake ... | reverse complement strand
CTACTGAGTAGCCTTCTTGTTTCAAAGTCTCATAATGAGCTTTCACACAAAAATGGCATTTGCCAACAATACTAGCGGCCAAACTAAATGCTTCAAAGTTTGATTTGGTAGTACCACCGTGACTTGTAATAGCGTTCATACGCAACTGTGCTGGCAATCCTTTTAGAGCAGGATCATCGGCCATCTCAACGTAGGGATACCAAACATTGTTCTGTGCCATGATACTGGCCGCTGTCATTGCTGACTCAGCGTGTACTGGCGCATCTGCCAAAATCACACTTAATATTTTACCGTTACCAGTTGCGGCGAGTGCGGCTACGGCACATCCCATGGCCACATCTGCATCCAATGTGCTACGCACAAGCACAGCATCAAGATTTAACTTGGTGTCCTTGGCGTAGTCTGGCAACGCTGATTTAACTGCGTCTATGAATGCCATTATAGTGTTTCTCCGCCCACTGTACGGTTACATGCACACAGCTCGCCAGTTTGCAATGCGTCGAGTACACGAAGTGTTTCTTCTGGGCTACGACCCACGTTCAAATTGTTGACAGTAACATGTTGGATAACGTTCTCTGGATCAACAATGAATGTTGCGCGAAGTGCGGCACCTGCTGGAGCATAGAACACACCAAGCTGATTGATCAGGCTTAGATCTTCCATTGTATCGTCATTCCATCGCTGTGTGTCGGCAAACTGCGTGTGACGAATTTTTTTCAAATCACTGTGTGCCATCTGCCATGCTACTTTGCAGAACTCATTGTCTGTTGAACCTGTGAGCAATACTGCATCACGGTCAGCAAAGTCACCTGCTAGTTTATCGTATGCTACGATTTCTGTAGGACAAACGAATGTAAAGTCCTTTGGGTAGTAAACGATTACTTTCCATTTACCAGCAAAACTCTCATCTGTAATGTCAAAGAAAGCATCTTCTGGTTGTCCTGGCTTAACTCCAGTGACTGCGAATTTTTCTAATTTATCACCAACTGTTTTCATATCTTCTCCTTGTGTGTGTTGAAAACTAACTCTTCAGTGTTTACACTGATATGTTATTGTAATAGTATTTAATAATAAAATCAACCTATTTAATAGGTTTTTACAATAATTATTTTAATAACGCTTATTGAAAAAATCTATAACGATTTTCCAAAAAAAAGTCCACGGACTTAACCATGGACTTCTCTATACTTCATTAATGCCAACTGCCTAGCTAGCCATAATCTAAATTTTACATGATCCGATAGTGCTGAATCTTCATCTACTATCTTACCAAACTCGCCAGCTTTTCGATTACGGCCAAAAGTAACCTCATCGTCTATTATGAGGTCACTATCGTCTAAATCAAAATTACTTCGCTGGAGTTGCGGCTTTTGCGTCTGCTTTAGGTGCGTCTTTCTTAGCAGGCTCACTTTTTGCAGGCTTTTTCTCGTCCTTCTTAACTTCTGCCTTAGCTGGTGCTGAAGCTGGAGTTGCAGGAGCCTTAGCTGGCTCAGCCGCAAATACGGTAGCGGCAAACATTGTTGCGATTAAAGATGCGATTAGTTTCATGATATGTCCTTTAAGGTTAGTTTGAAACAAGTACAAGTCTGTAACATTGGCAGTTAGCATCAAGAATGTTTTCGTAATGATAACCCAATGGTGCAGGTTGTGGATAATATATGTTAGGCGGATTTTGTATTACTACTGTTTGGGGCCTGGTGATTACATAACCCACTACGCCTCCGATCACAAAAGGGGCAACCCAATTTGATCGATTGTGATAGCCATGATGATTCCAATGGTTCGGATTTGCTTGGCTTATCCCACTTGTCAGTGCTAGACTCACAAGAACTATTGCGTGTAGCAGTTTCATACATAATGCCTCCTATTAGCATATACATATATAACGCCATAGCCCAACAGAAAGTTTACAAGTATTCAAAAGAAAAGCACCCGAAGGTGCTTTCTGGAGTTTCTGTTACGAGGTATTTCCTACCCTAGGCGGCTGTTAGGCGGCCAATGCGAACTGTTCGTCGTTTGCGTTTACGTGTTGTGCTTCTACGACCGAGTTACCCCAATCCTACGGGTTCTGCTTTCCCGAGCTGTCCACTCATTTACTTGTTGCCCTGTCGAAACCATGGCAGGCCCATCAGAAAAACACTTATGTTTTGTTAACCCTTTGCCTGGTACCCAACTAAATCTAATAAAACAATTTGGGCACAATGCGGTGTACTTCATAAATATCCTTTTGGTGGACCTGGCGGGAGTCGAACCCGCGTCCAGAACACTTTTCTCTTTGCTTCATACAGCAATAACTTACATTATACTATCAGTTGACGAGCCCGTCAAGATCTATCCTCGCCTGATACTAATCTGAACTTGCTACGCAGGTACGCTTAACGGATAATGTTATTTACACGTTTGTTTCGGTTGGTTCGTTCGGAATTGCGCAAAATGTAACAGGTATCGTAATTACCGCTAGGCCAGCAAAACTAATACCAAAAAATTGAAATACTGCAACTACAGCATTATTAAATTGATTAATAATGTTAAACAGAAAGTTCTTCATCCAAACTAAAATTGATGTCATCATTTTGCTAAAGTCTAATTCGGGAAAATTAACATTGGGATTCCACGGCAAGTCCCAATCAAATGGTTTTCCAAATATTGGAAATGTAAATCCTGACATCGCATTCATGATTTCTTGGTACGTTACTTCGAATTTATTATATACTAGTCTTGCATATTCTAAGATAGCCTGATAAATTTGTTTAATAGTGGGGATATTGGTAAGATAATTAGCAACTTGAAATATTATAGTTTCAAGCGTCTCGTCCCATATTTTGCTCCAGGTAGGAATTCCTTGATTGTTGATCGCTTCCCACAATTTTAATCCTGTAGCAATTAAGCCCCAGATCTGTTTGATTGCTCTAATTAAATATCCCCATAGGCTATGTCGTATAGAATCAACAATATATTCTATCTCAAGTTCAGCTGAACTAAACCCAGCAAACGGAGGCCAAGTAATACCTAACAAATCTAGTAAATCAATTAACTGCTGTTTTGCATTATAATATAAATCTAAAACGGCTTCTTTTACTCGCTGGCCTAAATTAGTGTCGAATAAATCTTCAATTTTTAAATTAAAGACCGGAATATCAATGTTTAATAATCCTAGCCCCAAACTTTTAAGAACATCGTATAATGCTTTTAATGCATACCATACCGGCTCTATGTAATATCTTACCATAAGGTCATACACCTTTATGGCCGCATTTTTAAGTTCATTTATCGGGTCTATTACTCCAAACTCTTTGCAAGCAATGTTTAGGAGAGGAATATCAATACCAACTATGCTATATCCAGGAACTGGAGTATATGCCGATCGAATAATATTATAAATTCCCTGTTGTGAAAATGGGGCATTTAAATCAATTGATATACTAGCAGGTATTGTTATATGTGTCATACTATTATTTAACCTAACGCAATCCCGGTGGTTCCTTCAGTATACTGCTTTGCGGCTTCGCCCTTGCTAGCCACCACAAAAAACGTGTTTTTCTTACGTATTGTAATAGAGTCTTCTTTGCCCAAAAATACCCACGGAATCATACCCAATCCCTGTCCGCTCATAGTTAGTGCCAATGGGCGACTAATTGTAATCGTATCCGTATCCTCTGATTCAAAACGGGCAATAATTTCATCACCGTTGATCAGCTTAATACTTACTACATCCCCATTGGAGAAATCTTTCTTTAAATTTAATAACATATCATTCCTTTTCGTTTAATTCTAACCAAGTATGGTCGCCCATATACTTAACATTTGCCATATACTCATAGTCTTCCGGAGCACTACTTGACCAATCATTAGGTCCATTCTGTGTTAGTAAGGTATGTTGCTTTCGCTTGTCCCATACTAACCAATACTTATTCCCCATCACTGGCTGGAACTGATAAACAGCACCATGAACTGCATCAGTAACTTCAAGTCTGCGTTTAATTTGTTGTGCCTGCTTTTCCAGCACAGCAACTAATTCTATAATACGATCGTACTCTTGCTGGGCATACATCCTAGCATGATTGATCATTAAGTCTTTCTGTTTAGTAACAGGGACTAAATCAAACTTTACACTTCCTGCTTCTGTAGCATAAGGAGTAACGTTTCGATTAAGAAACGGAATTAATGCTCCTGTACTAGTCGAGTCGTAACTATCACGACCCTTCAATAGGTTGGACATATTCTTCCACCATCGGAAATATTGCGTGGATGGCACAAGCACATTCACGAGCAATTTCCATGTGTTCTTTTTGTGTTCCATTGCCTGTACGAAGTTCAATAAAATGTACCCAACTGCGAAGTGTACCATTCATATATAAACGACTTTCTGTAAGACCTTCTGGTAGTACAGCACGGGCTTGTTCTTTAGCTATACCGTTAGCGATAGCCCATTCGTATTCTCGCTTGGCCGCATAGATAACTCGTTGTTGAGCACGGTACCATTCATTTTGTAACAATTGATCATCCACGGTGACGCTGTTTTGTCTATTGCTAGTGTCTTGCAGTCTTGCTTCTCTTGTAACGAAATTGAGATCTTTCGTTGGGTCAGCATAGCGTTGAGAAAATTCTTGGAAACTAAAACTTCTGTGTCGCAAGATTTGTCTGGCAATGTCTCTAGTTGTAGTAATTTCGAGACAGGCTGAGACCATTTCAAGAGGACTCCAGTGTTGGTGTTTGACCAAGTATCTGATGAGTTTGTCTGCCGTCTCCATGTTGTACTGATTGGCGGGATTGCTGACACGGGCGCAATACGCAATGAGTTCCTGAGCGTCTCCGACACCATTAGATCTAAATTCGTCGGTGGGCTGACTGTATGATACAAGTTTAACATTCATTTAATCTTCTTCTTTCGTAGGTAATTGACAAAGGGCTTCTAGAGTTTTGTAGTGATCGTATGCTTTTTTAAGTGCTTCAAAATGTTCTAATTTTTCGGGATCTGGTACAAGTATTGCAAGACGTTTATTAATTTCATTCAAGGTCTTGACTATGCTAACACCTTTTATTTTAATGTCGCTTTCAAACTCGGCATCACCTGTTACGTGTAAGCTAGACTGACTTCCAGACGTTGTTATATTTGAATAACCGCTACTCCACGGAGAAGCTGATGAGCCACCATTGCTGATAGTAATATTTCCATAGTTCATGGAAGCTGTTGAATAATAGCCTCCGATAGCAGTAGTATTATCAATAATATACGGTCCGCTGTTGATAGTTACAGTATTTTCATCTACTGTATCAGGAGCATTAAGAATTAAGGTGTCTTTTGAGTTCATTAAATCCACCAATTAATTCTTCATCTAAAAATACTTGAGGGACGGTTCTAGCAGTTGGAACTGCCTCTAATAAATCCTCTTTAGTGTATCCGTCTCCAATCTTTTTCTCTTCAAATGAGATACCTCGCTGTGTTAACAATGCCTTTGCTTGATCGCAATAAGGGCAGTTGTATTTTGACCATACAGTTGCTTTCATTTTGTTTCCTTATAGTTCTGGTAATTCGTCGTACAACACACTATCACTCATAACACCAATAACGTAATTTGTTGATTCGGTTTCTTGTAGTGCTGATTGTTTTTTATTAATATTCACATGTTTATTAAACCACGGGATTGGACTACTACGTGGATGTTCTTCGGCATACTTAATACCAATTTCTTTAAGACGAATAAATGCTGTATGATCAACAAAGTCTTTTAGAATAGTAGCATTAAGACCAATTACTGGTCCTTTGATAAACAAGTAGTCTGCCCATTCTTTTTCTTCACGTATAACATCTAAGTACATTGCATATACTTCTTCTTTGCATTCTTCTTCGATAGATAGAAAATCTGGATCGTCTTTGGTTACGTTATTAATCAACCAAGCTGTCCAATCTGCGTGTAGGATTTCATCTTGTAGGATTAAACTAATAATATTGCCGTTACCGATATAGATTTTATTTTCAACCATTGCTAAACTAGTAGCAAATGATACCATAAACCGGAGGGCCTCAAGCGCATAGCTCGCATGTAATGCCAACCAAATTGCTTTTTTGTGTTCGTGTAGTGGTACTTCAATATCTAATTCTTTTTTACAATTTAGTACATGAAGGTCTTCGTAATACTGACCAATATTAGCGGCCATCTCTACAATTTCTTTAGTGTCGTGAATCTTGTTGAATTCTTCTTTAGGCACACCATACACATTACGAATAATATGACTGTATGACTTACTATGAATGTTAGTTTCGAAGAAGCTCCAATTGCTTACTAGGGCTTCAAGTTCTGGAATACTAATAACTGGACTAAACACTTGATTGGGTGCTCGGCCTTGGATTGAATCTAATGCAGTTTGTCTAAGCAAGTTACTAGTAAAGATGTGTTTAACAGCATCGCTTGAATCCTTGTGATCCATCTTATCTTTAGTAAGACTAATCTCTTCCGGTACCCAGAAGAAGCCACGTGCAAGTTCTTCAAACTTAGCAATCTTTGGATACTTAACTTCTTCAAAGCGTTGTACTGTTACTGGACCTTCTGGATCTAGAAACATCTTACGTTTGAGGTAATTTGTTTGTTTTGTTAAATTGTATTGTGCTTTACTCATAATTTACATGCCTCGCAGTCTTCTTCGTCTGTGTATATAGTTATAGGTTCGCCATGCAGGATTGGAATAGATTGAGTTGCAGTTACACTTAATTTTGCACCAACCTTGTTAATTAAACTGTAGTATACAGTTTTTAAACCCCACTTATAGGCTAACATTAAATTTTTAGCAATTAAAGTTCCAGGAACCTTGCCTCCTGAAAAATGTGCTGGATTGTAAAATGTATTTGTGGATAAGCTCTGATCAATATACACCGCTAATACCGCAGATGTTTTTAAGTATGCAACACAGTCCGTTTGATCCCACATCATTTGATATTTGTTTTTTAATCTATGATATTCCGGTACAACCTGTACAAAGGATCCTGCTTTAGATTCTTTCACACTAATAAGTTCCATTGGCATTTCAATACCGTTTGTACTGTTTAAAACTACTGAGCTAGATTCAACTGGTGCAACAGCCATCAATGTAGCGTTGCGTATTCCGTATTGTAAAAGTTTAGCACGTAACCCTTCCCAATCTAAATTACCACTAGGAGTAAAGTCAGTTAGTTCGTTTGATCCTATAGCACGGCGTTCCCACGGAAATACACCTTTACCATAATAAGTGTACTGACTACGTCCGCATGGCCCTTTTTCTTGGGCAAGCTCGACACTCATTTCAGTTAAGAAATACGCTTGATGTTCCATCCATCTTTTAACTTCTGCTAATGCATCAGCTTCCCCGTACTTGTAACCTTTGCGGGCATGCCAATAAGCTAGGTTAGTTATGCCAACACCTAGAGGTTCAAAATCTGTATTGGCAAGTTTACTTTGAATACTCAAGAAGTCTTGATACTGTAATAGATTGCTTAGGCTACGCACTAACACACGACACGCTTTGCGCATCTCTTGTGGGTTACGGAATGCGCCCCAATTTATTGACCCAAGAGTGCAAAGAGCAATCCGGCCTTCAGGGTCTTCAATTCTTTGGAATGGCTTCGTCGGCAATAAGATTTCTTGGCAGAGGTTGCTTTGATATATCGGATCAAGACGGGTATCAAACGGGCCTTGGTTAATAACGTTGTCAATGTTAACGAGGTATATCCTACCTGTGTCAGTGCGTTCTTTAAGGATACCATTCTTGAATATCTCATCTGCAGATACGACTTTCTTTTTCTTTGTCTTATCTTGTTCATATTTTAAATATAACGTTTCAAACTCTTTGCTGTCTCTGTAGTATGCTTCGTAGAGGTCTGGAACTTCTGCTGGATCAAACAGTGACATTGTTTCACCGTTACGATAACGATTCCAAAACATCTTATTAACTACTACACTATAATCCATTTGACGCACACGAGTTTCCTCAGTACCTTGATTATTCTTTAGTACAATAAGGTCTTCGAATTGATAATGCCAGACGGGAAAAGTAACTGTACAGCTTGCATTACGGATTCCGCCTTGACTGCAACTACGCAGGTCGGCGAACCATTTCTTTAAGAATGGAATCATACCTGTATGTTTGATTTCTCCATTTCGTATAGGGGCGCCGAGTGGGCGGATGCGTCCAATCTCTAATCCTATGCCAGCACGTTTGCTAGCATATTTTGCCATCATCTCCCCGGCGGCAAATATTGAGTCAAGAGTGTCATCTGAGCTAATGAGTACGCAACTAGAAAACTGTTTAGTGGTAGTACCCAGGCCAGCAAGCACCGGTGTTGCAAGTGTAAAGTGTCCAGCACTTGCACACTCGTAGTATTCTTTAACATATTTTAATCTCTTATCATTAGGTTCGTTATGGAAGGCTGTTGCCGCGGCAACTGCGTAACGTACTTGAGGTGTTTCGTAAATTCGTCCGGTGGCACGATTTTGCACTAGATATTTTTCTGCTAGCTGTGCAATAGCCGCATAGGTATACTCTTCATCTTTAGCATGATCAATGAATAGATCTATAATGTTCCATTCTTCTTCAGTATACCAATTTAAAAGCTCGGTAGTGTACATACCGGCGTCCACATTTTTCTTAACTATGTTGTATAAACGTGGAGGGGTGTAAGATCCATACACTTCTTTCCGTAACATAGACACCTTTTGTCGCCCAGCTACGTATTGATAGTTTGTGTTGTTTATTTCTGGATTTTCTGCTTCGTCGATTAAGTCAACCATTGCCTTTAACAATAGCTCATCGATTGTTTCAGTAGTCATGCCGTCGTGTAATTCGATCTGGGCTTTGATTTCGATCATTGACGGACTTACTCCATCTATGCCCTTACAGTCGTGTGCTACCTGTCTCTGTATTTTGCTAATATCTAGTGGAACTCTTTCCCCACTTCGTTTAACAACTGTAATCATGCTTCACCTATATTTTTAATTATTATTTTGCCAAAGGCACGGCCTCGGACGATTATTCTTTTTGCTGGAACTGATATTTACCTTGGCCTTTTTAGAGGTACAACATTTTCTACCCTGTATAAACTCGGTATAGAATTAATTGGTACAACCTCGTGATCTTGGAAATTTAATGCCCATTTATTATCTACGCATAAAACATTATACGCTCTTTTTGACCCGTCGTCAATGAGCATTTTAATTTCTAGAGGAGTTGTTTTGAATCGATCGGTCATTAATAATGACCAACCAATCATGAGGCTTAAGGTAAAATCATCGTATTTGTTGCGCTCTATTATTTCCCAGGGTGTTGGCCATTCGCGATCAAAGTACGGATCGATTAGATGATTGTGGGGAATGCGTGGGGCTTGTTCCCAAAAGTCAACCACATCCTGTAACGGATCTTGACTGACCTCTAGATTTTTTCTAAATTCAAACCAGAGATGCAATCTCTCGTCTGTTTGGGTTTTGAACATTAAAACAATATGTTATATGAATAAGTCAAATTTGTGACTACACTTCCTGATGGATTGTAAGCACTGATTTCTAAATAATTTGTACCTGTATTTAATGATACAAAAAATTCTAAAGTATTAATTACAGCATTGGTACCTGCGTATTGGTAGCTGTCATAAATCGTAGCAGTATAGTTTCCTGCTAACACCTGTAATCTACCAGCTCGAGTATTATTAACACTCGGTTGTTGGGCAACATAGTCAATGCTAATTGTTTGATCAATGGTAGGTACCTTTGATACCGTAAGAATTGGCTGATTAAAACTTACCACAGCTAAACTCATAGAGTTTGCTATATTTGGTGATAAACGGCCGTGACCTTCAATCTCTGGGAGAGATGTTCCAGGTAGTCCAGAATCATTTGCGTCTGTTCGACTGAACCAATCATTAATACTTTGATTATTTGGTGTATAAAAACTCAATGGTGAATAATATTGATCCTGGTCACTGTCTAAACTTAATCTATTTCCTACATTGTTGTAGCGATTACCTTCACTAACAAATTGTGTAGACTCATTTGAAGCGTTAGGACCAATGTAAACAGCTTCCGCATACACATTATCAAAATTGCTGTCCTTTACTACTACTTTTCTTGGTCCGTATTTTTTCGGAGTCACACCAGTTAGTGCAGTATTAAATTCTATACCTCGATATAATGTCTTAAATTCTGTATTAGAGATTTTAACATCTTCTACGTCAAAGTCGCTTTGTATTGCAATATTAATATTTTCAAATTTACAGTCTTTAATAGTTACGTCTTCTGTAGTTAATGCACCTTCACCTCTTAATAGTATACCTTGCTGTGTATCACTAGTAGGGCTTGTTGCAAGGCCGAGTATTTTAATTTCAGAAATATCTATGTCTTTTGCGCAATCGACCGCAATCATCGGGCCTTCGCCTTGTTGATTTGATAATGCATATCTTAGAGTCATTCCAGACATTTTTATTAATCTAGGTTGGTGATTTAAGCCCGATTGAATATTAGGATATATTATTTTATTAGTAGGAGTTGACCCAAAATCAATTGTTTGAAATATAGCAGTACTAGAGGTAGACTGTTTTATGATTACTCTATCTATGCCATCGCCTTCTAATGTAGCATAGCTAGGAACATAAATTGTCCCGGTGATTAGATATGTTCCAGCAGGGATGCGCAATTTTTTCCTGCTGTTAGGGGTATTCTTTTCTGATGTGTTTAGGAATGTTTGATCTACTGCTGTTTGAAATGCTTTAGTATCGTTAGTAACACCGTCACCAATTACTCCAAAATCAGATAAGCTAACAAAATCATCTAATTTAGATTGTAATGTTCTGCGTACAGGATTATTAGCATCAATACCAGTTTGTATAGGACTGCCGTCGTAATCTCTGTAGATGTATGTTGATGCAAGTTTAAAAATGTTATTTGCATCTAATTCAGTTAATAAACGGGTATTTCCAACAGCAGGAGCACCTTCTGATACTGAACCGTTACCAATGTATAGTTCCTGTGAATCAACTGCCCAGGCAAACTCACCTGCAGATAATGAAGGAATTCCTGTTTGTGATTTTTGTCCACGACGTACTTGTATCTTGCTTATTTGTAAAACAGCCATGTAAATATCCTCTTTGTAAGGATATTTATCTGGGTTTCAAGTTTTAGGTACTAAGTATATCCAGTACATTGTGCCTGGTCTAAATTCGCAAACTAGCAACCATTTGAATTCCTCACTTATATCATCAATAACATCAATGTAAGGATTTTTAGCACCTTGTTTGATTTTAACAATATTATGCGTTTCTGATAGTCTTTTAATTAGTTTTTCAGTTAACCCAGGAATGTTACAATCATGACTTTCAACTAATAGTGTAGTTTTAGCCAATGCTGGTACAAGATCGACGTTGAGAATAGTGTCTTCAAATCCCTCGCAATCCATAACTACAAATGGGTTATTTGCTTTATCTAAGATTTTTTGAAAGTTTGTGATACTATTATCTGTAGTAAATTCAATGTTGCTAACTTCATTAATTTTAGCATTTTGCTCTGCTAGTCCCAATGTTACTAGATCGATGTCTATTAATATAGCAGGACTACCTGTGCGCAGGGCACATCCAATGCCGTAGTATCCTTCGGCGCAACCAAAGTTGATAATTAAATCTGGATTTGTAGCAAGAGCCTGTTCTACGTAAGGATGTAGCTCATCCTCATACATACCTAAGAACTTGCTGGCTGTATCGCCGTCACCCCAATTTGCTTCGTGTATGAGTTTCATTCCTTTGAAAGGACCTTGATATACTCTGCCGTCTGTACGTCTAGCAATTTCACCAATCCATTGCTTTCGTGTTTCGTGTCCAAAACTTATTGTCATTTTATAATCTTATCTCGATAAAAAGGTATGTGTCTAGTTAACCTAGTTTCCATTGTTGATCCTGGCCAGTGTACTACAAAGTCGCCCGGCTCCCACGAAGCAAATGTGCTAAAGTCTATCCAAGTATTTGGCCACACATCGTACGCATTGATCAGCTTCTGTGGAATAATTTTAATTAACGGTTGCCACTCGGGCATTTTATATGTAGCGACCATACATTCTTGTTCAGCAAAAAATCCATGCTGTTCTTTAAATGTTGGGTATTGCTCCAACATATAATCTAGGTATGCTAAACTTTCTGGACTATTACGTACAAAGAAACTTCCAGCATTGATGCCATTGTTATCTGTAGTAATAATAAAGTGATAATCGTTATCTAAGAATTCTTCTATTTTCTTTGTATAGTTAGTAATGAGCGTGTCAGTATCTAACCACCATACCCACTCGACATCAGGATTTGCTTTTAAATATTCTCTAATAAAAGGAATCTTTTCTCCACTAGCATGTTCTAGTAAAAAACCATCTGTTTTTGCTTGTGACTTATAACTATGTCGATTAGCATATTCAACCTTGTTTGGCCAAGTAACGTCGGATAGTTCTTTAAAATTTGGAGTATGAATAGATACTATAGCGTATGTCATTGTGTTAAAAGCTGTTTAAAACCTTGCATGCCTGTGGTATAGTATTCTTCTACTTTAGCTAACCACATGTCTTCGTACTTGGCAAAGTCGCTTGGCCATAGGTCAAATTGTTGGTATTGAAAATCTCTAGAACACATGAATACATGTCCTTCACGGATATCTGTTTTGTAAACAGCGTTATGTGCTAGAATGTATGCTACTAACTGAATTTTATAATCGTCAATCCATTCTTCTTTTTTAGGCTTGTTTGTCTGTTTATAATCCATTACTGACGGGTTTTCTTTGTATACTCCGACTAAGTCAGTAGTACCTGAATATAATCCCGGATAGTATAAACTTTGTTCAATTGCCCAAACTTCATTAACATCGGCAAGTCCTTTTTCAATAATAACATCTGCCATTTTATGTGCTTGTACATGAACTGCATTGTTGCCTGGCTGTCGCTCGATGCCTGCAATAAATCTTTCTAGATTATTGTGCATTGCAGTACCAACACCTGCGGCTTCGGTTGTAATAGCCTGAGCCTTTGCGTGTCCGATACGATCTCTCCACTCGTTAAGAGCGGTCATATCTTTTGTTGCACTAAGGATTGTCGTAACAGACGGAAGTTGTTCTCCGTCTGGAGTAAGATATACACGTTTACGTGTAACTGGATCGTTAATTTGTTTACAAGATTTGTATTGAAAACGTTCTACGAATGCGGGCGGATTAATTATAGTTGTAGTCATATACAACTAATTATACTACCTTTTTCGAGTTAGGACAACTCTTTGGAAACTACATTATGTGCCATTTGGTCAACGCTTTTACCACTGGACCCTGTAGTTGTTAATTGTGCTTTGGGATCTTCTGCTTTAGTGTTTAAGGTAACACCAGTTTCATCGTAGTTACTAACTAGTTCATCAAATGTGTCAGGACTGGTTTTTTTAATTTGTTTTACGATAGCATCAAACGCTCTGTAGTCCATATCACCATATCCTAAGGGATTTAACAATGAGCTTAGTTCTTGATATGTAATCGGAGGAGGTGCGCCTATTTCTGGACGAGAGTCAACTTGGCCTTGAAGGTTACGCAACACCGTTTCGACATCGTCTGCTACGGTGTTTGAAAACTCTAGTAACCTCATTTATGCGCCTAAGATTTTCATCAAGCGATTACCACGCTCAATGCTTTCACGCTTCATACGTCCTGTAGTTTCTGGTCCGCCTGCGGCCGCATCGGCACTGGCAAACTCGTCCGGTGCTGGTAGTGCTTCTGGCTCTTCCATTCCTGGCTCTTGCATGGACATATCATCTGGGCTTGCCATTGGATCTGAACCCATAGGCTCTTGCGCAGGAGCTTCGCCTGCTAGAACAGCAACAGCGTTGCTTAACTGTTCACGACTTTGTGTTAATGCTGTTAATGATTGCTCTAAAGCCGCATAAGTTTCTTGTTTGAAGGTTTGAGCTTCTGCATCACCGAAGTGGGCACGGATCTCATCACTTAATTCAATCATTGATTTTGTTTGATACGTAGCAATACGTTGCATCCAGCTTGTAAAGTCATTGACCATATCAAGACCGGCTGTGATTGATTTTGCTTTGCCTTCTTCATCTTCTGTGATGTAGCGAGCAATTGATTCAGTAATACCTGCTTTTTGTTTTCTAGACATATTTTCTTTTCTCAATTTTGCTAAATCTTTTGCGTCGATGTCGTCGTCATGGTCTTTGTCCATAACTTTCTTTTGTTTAGCAGATAATTTTTTACCTTCTTTAACGCCACGGCTTTCACTTGCAAGATCGTCCCCGGCTTTACTGCCAGCCGTATAACCCACAGCCGCGCCCGGGAGACCGCCAAATGCAAGTCCAGCCAGGCCGCCGGCAATGCCGCCGAATACACCTTCTTCGCACTTGTATGGTTGCCCGTTGTTCATGCCCTGATGTGAGTGGAATGCTTCACCCATGTCACTGTGAGTTACTTTGCCACCGCATGACTCGCAAGCATCACGGTGATGTTGCGCCATTTCTAAATTGCCCATCTTGTGATGTTTTGCGTATTCCATTGCGTGATGGTGGGCCATCTCAGCCGCACTGGCTTTACCTTCTTTGACTTTAGTACCTTTCTTACTAGCAATGGCTTTTGCCACTGCGGCACGACGTTTTGTTAAGTAGTCATCACTTTTATTTTTCTTACCATCATTGTTAACATCATCATCTTCTTTGCCAACTGGATCAAGCCCTTCTTTGGTTTTCTTGTTCTTAGAAACTTTACCGTCTGCCGCGAATGCTGGAACTTTCTTACCGTTAACAGTTTTCATTGGCATCTTGCCTTCACCTAGCATTTCTTTAATGCGTGTGTTTAGTAAGTCAACCATAAACTTATCTTTCTGATAAGATTCGTTGTTTAACAGGGCATTGAAGTTGCTTGATGTTTCAGTTTGATGAAGTTTTGTGCGTAACAGGTTTCGAAAGTTTTCTAACTGTGCGCGGTCGTATTTGTCAAAGTTTACTTTGACGCCAAACTTCTTGAACATGCTTTCGTTCAATTGTTTGCTAGATATAGGTGATGTAAAGTCGTTTGTTCTCATGAAGGTTTCCCTAAATTAATAGTAATGTTATTTATACTACCCTGCGTCATTTTATGACAGTTTCAACCGGTTGAAACTAGACATTATGCTAGATCTGTATTGTTCTTTCTGCACTTTTGCAATGCTTGCCTTGGTAAAACACCAATCAGCTCGGTCATAATTCTTGTTTTTTAAACTATTATTAGCTGAGTTTGTGTAAACTTCTTCATCAAAGTTTTTAAATCCGTACCACCGATCACTTTCTAATAATCTGTCATCTGCCATTTTTCCTAGGGCTAGGTAATTTGCAGTAACAATGGCTGTTTGCGCTAGATTAATGGGTCCAATTAAATCGTGCCCACGTTTTGAAATCCAGTAGTTTAATCCACGTCTGGTCATTGTGTAATCACCGAAGTTTACAGAACCATCCTTATTTTTTACAGGAACAATAACACCCTTTTTAAAGAGGTCTTGCTTTACAGTATCTGCAAGGGTTTTAACTGTGTTAACTAAATTTTTTTGGACTTTTGGCATGGCTTAAATGAAGTGTCTCGTTGTTTTTACTTATAGAATAAATGCCTTTGCGCACTAGGTTGTGAGCTAGAACTTGGTCGCGTTCTTTAAGGGCAGGTAATCTTATTTCATCGCCCATGTAGTCAATGAAATCTTTTTCTTCATTTGTAAGTATTATAGACGGCTCGTCTATAAGGTGATGTATTCTCATATTAGGGAGCAGTTGCAGGTGCATTTGATGCACCAGTCTTGCCCATTTGTGCTACTGTTTGCACAGCTTGTTGTTGTTGTTGACGTTGTGCAATACCTATCAATGCATCTTTTCCGAGTTGTAATGGTAGGCCAGATCTGCGATCCATATATGTAGCACCTGTACCATCAACTTTTGTTATTTTTACTTTTTCTCCAGGATTTATTTCAAAGTCTATTCCTGGTTTAATGCCTAACTTTTTAATAATGTCACTGGCGTTGTCATAGCTATAGTCTCCAATGGCATTATTTTTATTATATGCCGCTTGGGCACTTGGACTGATCATTCCGAGTCCTTTACTTAGTAAAGCCTGTTTGAAGCTTGTTGCACCGCCCACGCCCGCTTTTTGTGCGAAGGTCTGGCCGACACCACTAAGTGTATTGCCAATGTTATTGCCAATGTTTCCTAAAACACCTTCTGTACTTAGCACTTCATTGATACGCATTAGATTCCCTTAGTTAAAATAACAACCAATGTTGTTAATACGCCTGTTACAACGGTACCTGCTGTACCAATGAGGACTTTCATCATGCTACCACGACTTTCTTCAATAGCGGTGGCCAATTTGCCGACTTTGTCTTCGATAGACTCTAGTCGACTTTCTAACTGTGAATAACGCAAAGCACATAGCTCTACGTGGGTTTCTAAATTTTCTTTTTCGATGTCCGTGGTTTTTGACATTTAGCATTTCTCCTAATAAGTTTGCTCTAATCTTATTCTTTGCCTAATATGCCTATACTATTGAGACGGATGTGTTTTTATATTTGTCGCTCTTTAAGTCAAAAACAGCGTTAACTATATTTATTGATTCTTGTAGATTTTTAACTACTGGAACATTGTGTAAATCTTCTTTGAGCAAAAACAAAGGGTCTTCCTGTTCGTAATATACATCAGATCTATCAGTTTCGAATTCAAATGTCCACAGCTGGTGAGATTTGCCGCCGTATGCGGATCCAAATTTATCACTGTTTAACTTTTCCTTGTTTACCTCAGGCGGACTATCAAAATTAATATTGGTACGTAGACCAACCGCCTGTAGTAGCGTGGTGTAATTTCGATACTGGTTTATTTCTGTTGCGTCACCTTGTCCGGGTCTCTTGGCTTTAGAACAGGTAACATCAATGAGGGTTTGGATTAAAATTCTTGGCATAATATTACGGGTATTTAAGCCAAAGAAAAAGGGCACCTTAAAAAAGATGCCCTTGATCGTATTAGTTAAAAACTAATTAAGCAAACGTAATACCACTAATTGAAACTACTGCACATACAAAATCTGTAGTAGCGATAGTTGCTGAGTTACCATCAATCACTGAACCAGCTGTTAATGCTGAAGCAATGTTAGCCTTTAATAAAGCTAAACCGGATGTTGCACCAGCTTGTCCAGCTGTGCCGTCACCTTGATTCAATGTACCTGCATCAAAAATCAAAACTACTGATGAGCTTGATGCGGCGGTAGTTGGAGTACCATAACCAGTAACTGTACCAACTGTTTCGGCGGCACGTACTAATTGCTCCAATGAGCCGTTGATATCACCAGAAGTGAAATCATTTTTTGCAGATACAGTTTGTATCTTAACATATAGCGGTTGATATCCGCCAAAAAACGTACCTTTTGTACCAGTAACGTTACGTGATGTGCCGTATTCGGCGTTGCCGTTTACTCTTGTAATTCCTGCTGACATAATAATCTCCTTGTTCTCGATATGTCGTACCCCACTCTGGGGTATCGGTAGTAATATTTATCTAGTTTAGGAAAAACCGTATCAAATGGCTGAATTATAGGTCATCTTCGTCGTCTTTTAAATCACCTTCTATGATTTTTAGACTGTTTGAAGTTTGTTTTGAGTCGCGTAGCTTGCGGATGCCACGGGTAAATTTAGCAGGATCTCCTGCTTTGATAGAATTCAATAACCTGCGTTCTAATTCGTAGGCCTGTTCTGGATCAAAGTTTTCACGAATAAGATGCAGTAGATTAATAGCACTATCAATAATGTGCTGTGCTCTACTTTCGATGACACTCTCGGAGTCTTTGCGGACTGCAATATCATTAAGTTCTTCTAAAAGACTTCTAGTATGGCGTTTCACGTCATTTCCTTATTCTTGTTTAATATTTAGTAGCGGTTAAGTGTAATTATACAGTAATCTTTGGTTAAGAGCAAACTTGCTTTTTGTGCAGTCGCAGTATACAATAGATAAATAACTAAGTAGAAACCATGAGTCTCTACACACATACAGAGGAAACACAAAATGAAATACCTATCAGAAAAGATGCAGTCTATCCTAGAACGTTTATCAGAAATGTTCCCAGGTTCATCATATCAAGGAAGTCTAGATGCATATCTAGCAGACAAAGGCATTACCGATGCCGCACAACTAGAAAACTATATCCGTCAGTTTAACTATCAAAAGGAACAATATCTATGAAAACAATTTTAAACACATTGTACAACGTTTGCATCCAAATTGGACAAACTAGAGCGGCATGTGCATTGGCTCGCGTGGGTCGATACGAAGAAGCAAAAGCATTAATGACTAAGTAACTTGTTGCACCGCAAGGTGCAAATATAAATATACACACACAGAAAGGAGTAGCAATGACTACTAAGTTTTCGCACGTTAAAGGTTCAGAAGTAGAATTTAAAGGTGGAGGTCTCCGTGACTTTTTCCTATACAAAGACCTAGGAGTAGCAGACGCTACAGACGGTCGTGTTCTAGCACACATCACAAAAGCAAACTTACCCCCAGAGAATTCGGGTGGTACAGGTTGGCACATTCACGTAGCTGAGTTCCAAATCGTTTATATGTTAAAGGGTTGGGCTAAGTTCATGTATGAAGATAAAATCCATTTAGTTGAAGCAGGCGATTGCGTACAGCAACGTCCAGGCATTGTACATTACTTGTACGACTATAGCCCAGATATGGAGTATTTGGAAATCATTACGCCAGCTGATTACGGAACAGAACCTGCAGAAGGTCCTTGCGAAATACCACCCCCATCAGCTTGGGCGTAAATCATGACTTTGGTTTATATCCACGGAGCAAGTGCGACTAGTGAAAGCTTCAATTATATTCGAAGCAAAATTGGTGATGGTATAGATATCAACTACGATAGTCGTAACGGGTTTGAAAAAAACCTAAACGACATGATTGAGCAGTTGAAAGATGTTAAAGACATAGCGTTTGTAGCACATAGCTTAGGCGGCATATATTCATTGCATATTGCCAATGCCATGCCAGAACAGGTTAAAGGCGCTGTCACACTAAGCACACCGTATGGTGGTGCAGAAGTAGCAGAATTTGCCAAGTTCTTTTTACCATTTAGCCGTCTAATGCGTGACATTGGTCCAAGCAGTTGGGTAATGCGGCAAGCAGATAAGATTAAGATACAGCATCCATGGACTAACGTGGTTACTGTACAAGGACAAAGTCCATTCATTGTTGAACCTAATGATGGAGTTGTAACCATAGCCAGTATGAAACATCATGCTGATATGGAATTAGTGGAAGTAGATTACAACCACTACGAAGTTGTGCTCAGTGATAAAATTATAGGCATTATTAAAGAACGAATAAAAAAGTTCAAGAAATAGTTGCTTTTATATCGCAAAGCATATATAATAGTACATAGGGAAAAAGAAGTACCTATTAACACAGACATTACACACAAGGAGAATTACAATGTCAGATTTTACACCAAAGCTACCAGAAGTTAAATTCAACAAAAACGGTTACGAGATCCGTACAGATATCTTGGATATGGCAAAGAGCCTAGTTAGTGAAGAATTTCACTCTAAGTTCCAAGGTTGGGAAATGTCAACTGCCCGTGATGAAAAGACAGGCCAGTTGGTAACCACAGTAGGAATGCCAGAGTTTCCAGGACTTGATAAAGTTCTAGAAACTGCGGAAAAAATGTACGCATTTGTTAATGCCGGTAGTACTACATCTAAAAAATAATTATATTATCGGTGCATAGCACAATATAAGTTTACATACTAGACAGTAAAGCAAAACAGGGACTTACATGTCCCTGTTTTCTTGATTAGTGGTCACTTTCGGAATTCTAGGATTCCCGGCCTAGTTTCCCGCGCCAGCACCCGGCGCACACGAGTAACCATAAGGTCCTAAGGTAGTGTGTCCTTTAATTGAATAGCATGGTCATCAAAATATTCAGGATACGCTTTATTAAAGTTTCTCATGATGATGCCTGCTACTTCATGTGCTTCATTCTCTTCTGGACTGCCTGTATGCCCGGAAGTATCATCTAATTGATGTTCTGTATTTTGTCTAAAATGTACTAGCTCATGTGCTAGTGTTCTTAGTATGTCTAGGGGATGGCGTTGTTCTAACGCAAGGTATATAACATTTTCGTAACTGTCAAATTTACCAAATGTGGGTTGTACATCGTCTTTTATCTGAGACATAAGTTTAAATTTAGGCAACTGATCTACACCTAGTTCTTGCATGGCAAGGGGCAAGAAATCATTCATGATTTGCATGAATTGATTTTTAGTCGTTGTTGATTCTATCAGTTCCCGGTATCTCATAAGGTAACCCTGCTATTCCGCATCCAACAGCCGCAAGCCCGTTAAAGAGTGCGGTAAGTATGCTTCGTCCAATATTAGTCAGCTTTTCCACACTTGGCTCTCTTTGCGTTGGTCAGCGCACCGAAGTCTACTGGCCACTCTGCGCCAGGTTGTATTTCAACAGCGCCCGGAGGTAGTGCATACTTAACTCCTGCTTCTTGTTCAATTTGTGCAATAGGCTTACGGAACATACGCAGGTCATTGCCTAAGTTAGGATATGGTGCTGTGTGTGGAAATGCCCAACCTGCTACTTGTTTGGTGTTGTTGTTTATAACAATCTTGTAGTAACCATGTGGTACAATAACACCATTGCCAATTGTCTTATCACCAGCGCCATAGAATGCGCCCACGAATATAGTGTAGCTCTGGTTTGTTTGTACTGCCCAACCCCGGACTGATGTCTCCAGTAATTTCCAAATTCCACGATTTAATGAGCCAGCCTGTGGGTACATGTTTGTCATTAGGAATGACTCGTACTCGACCTGCTGGCTCCAAGACAAATCCCCGTCTGGTGCGGCATGACCTTTGTCATATCCGGTTCCTGCATAGTCATCTGGTCGAGCACCTGTGCCGCCTAATGACTGGTCAGCCACAAAAGCGTTAGTGCGTGGAAAACAACCTAATGCGTTCTGTGGTAATAGTGTGTACGCTACATACACTGGAATCTTTACCGGTGCGTCATACGCAACTAGATACGCTTCACGGCAAATTGGTTGTGCTGTACGCTGTGTTTGTGCAAAGCCATATGGACTATGGACAGCACAAGCCTGTACTGGATTAGGGGCACGTTGCTCCCAAGCAAACACTTGTGAAGAAACAAGTGCTAATAATACTGCTAATAATTTCTTCATTTATATACCTTTGTAGTTAAGTGCTATTATTTACCTATTATACTGCGGTGAACGCTGTAGTTAACGGTAGTAGAGTAATTGCTGTGGATATCTTAACACAAGTACCATATTGGAATATTGGGTCAGCATACAATACCACATTGCCAGCCACTCCATTGATAGCACGATTGGTTGCCTGTGCGGCAGGTACATTGAATGTACATACCCCAAACTGCATACTGGCTGTCCCACTCATAGTAACTCCATACGTGTTTGCCGCGGCACTGGTATTGTTTAGAATACAGTTGCCCATGCCAAACTGCACAGTTCCGCTCAGTGTAATAACTGCGCCAACGCCCGCATCAATCACACTGTTCAATATAGTACCAGCGGCCGCATTGGCAAAGTTCAATGCTTGTCCTTGACCGTTAGTCTCAAGATTATTAATTTTACAGTAAGCACTTTGAATATCCACTAGATATGTTGACCCGGCTTCTCTTCCTACTGTACAGTCAACAAGTTCCAACTTAGTAGAAGCATCGCTGTTGTCCATGTACACACAACTATAACCGCTGGTGCCTTGATAAACATAAACATTTTCTAAGTACACACGACACGCCGCGGTGCCAGTTACCTTAACACCGTGGAAGTTGCCAGTAGGCAATACAGCTACATGGAACAAGCCAAAGTCATTTATGGCTTTGGTAGCACCACCTGGGGTAATGGTAACATGTCCGTGAATCCAAATTGGCACATGTCCTGCATCTGGTGTGTCACCTACAATATAAATGTGTCCGCGTGTTAGGTTTACATCTTCTGTAGTTGAACTGGTGAGTACAACAAACTGAGGATTATCTACCACAGTCCCAGACATGTTGATAACAAGAGTTCCGTCTGCTATTCGTGCTTCAATGTAGGCCAATGCGGCTGTGATAGTGAGGAATGGATTGGTGATATTACCAGTTGCAGATGCTGGATTTATATCTGTTCTGCTGGGGTCAACATACCAGCGATTATCTGCTACGTTAATTACAGTGGGTTCTGTTATTGCTATGCCGCCGGGAGTTATGCCATCGGATAGTTTAAGTGCGCCTATGCTGGGATCAAAGGATATTTCACCTGCTCTTCCTATATATGTGCCAATTGCGGCACGAACTGCTTTACTTTCCAGCTTTCTAATAGTCATTGTATTATCCTTGTTGGACATACAATGAGTTTGCAAGAAGCACAGTATGTTTATACCGTGTATTTAGCCAAAAGAAAGGGCTACCTGAGTAGCCCTGCTGTGTGTTAAATCCTAACCAAAGTCCATTTTCTGTTAAACGGTTTGCCTTCGGCTTTGTGTTTCAAGATTTTCTTAAACTCAATCATCTTGAGTTCTTGTACTTTCTCGGCATCTCCGTCGACGCAAGCCCTGTACAGTTTAGCTAATAGCTTTTGCTGTTTCATGGTTGTGTCCTCCTATACGTTATTTATTAACTGTTTAATACTTTTGCCACGGAATTCATTACCGAAGCCGCTTTGATGAGTCAGCTTGTTTAGAAGCCTACTGTGTAACTGGCATTAAACGAACCCACGTTGGTATTAACTAGGCTCTTTTGTTGCCAACCAATGCCCAAGTTTAAGTATTGATTACGTGCTACGTCGATAGTTAGCCCTGCACCAAATGCCAAGCTAGTGTAATTGCTTCCTGGCAATGCCACATTGTATGTACCGAGATTAACAATACCGCTAGTACCACGTAGACTACCTGCTGTGTAACTTAGGTTTTGTACAACACCACCTGATATATAACCAACAACACGGCCAAAGTTATAACTTGCACCGACACCAGCTAGTGCATCTGTAGCTGATTGTGTTAATCCTTTGTATGACAATGGATA
>Ga0209087_1000568_pt1 | contig 23137 bp, 19 predicted proteins | sample S_130805_EF_Meta_FD_187321 | JGI IMG/M metagenome (GOLD analysis project Ga0209087, IMG submission 187321) | Freshwater microbial communities from Lake Simoncouche, Canada to study carbon cycling - S_130805_EF_MetaG (SPAdes) (version 2) | ecosystem: Environmental > Aquatic > Freshwater > Lake ... | reverse complement strand
CGGACTGGTTCAACAGCGCGTCCACCAAGGTGGTCTTGCCGTGGTCGACGTGGGCAATGATCGCGATATTGCGAATCTGGGCGCCTTTGGCTTCGCCGCTCATGGGGCCTGTGTCCTCAAGGGGTTGGGGTGTTGGCGTCTGCCCGGTTGACGCCGCGTCGCGCTTTCCTAATCCGTGGGCAGGTGGCAGCGGGGAAGGAGATGCTGCGCTAGCTGGATCGAGACCGGAGCTCCTGTTGACACCCCGGCTTGAAGCTCCCAGCGATGGGCGTTCCAAGAAGGAAGTTTGGAGATCTGAAGCGATTCTTGATTCTATAGCAGTCCCCGCCCGCCTCGGTTAAGGGAGAGTCCGGCTGAGGCGATGGGCCGGCTCGAACAGGCGCAGGGCTTCGGTGGACCCCTGGAAACGCCAGTGCCAGGGCTCATAACTCACCCCCTGGCGGTTGTTGGCCGGAAAGGAGAGGGCGTAATGGAAACGGACGGCGTTGGCCTGCAACCAGGCAAAAGCACCCGTGGTTTCAAAGCTGGTGGAAAGGTTGGTCTGGGGTTTGCTGCCATCGCCGAGATCCACGGCGAACCCCGTGCTGTGCTCAGAAAATCCCGGGGGGGCGCTGACCTGGGCGCGGACCTCCGGGCTCTGGCTGCGTTCGGCGCCCACCTCGAAAAACAGGTGACGCTGCAGGTCCAGGTTCCGGAAAGCACTGATCACCGTGATCTGAACGCCATCGACCGCGGCAGCCCTCTGCATGGCAACCAGTTCGCGGGCCGCCTCATGCCTCAACTGCTGGCCAGGAGCGAAGGTGACCAGGGTGTTGGCCGGTGCTTCTGGATAGGGAAGATGGCCGAGGAGCCGTCCGTCCGCCGCAAGCCTCGCGTTCAGACCCGCCACCGGTGGTGGAGCGAGCCAGGGGCGAAGGGGCCCCAGAACCAGAGCCACCGCCATCGATCCGACCAACAGGCTGCCCAGCAGGCTCCACCGAAAACGGCTGGCAAGGCTCGCTTTGCCGCTCACAAGCGGGCGACTCCGGCGGGCTAAGGGGATGTCAGAAACCGCTCCACCCCGGCTGGAATCCCCCGCGGACTGACCCGGCGAGATGCGTCCGCCCTGGGGATGGGTAGCGGGGGCCGGACCGCGCTGGCGGGAATCTCGGCCGGTAGCTCGGGGGGACACGCCAGGGAAAGGATGGTGACTGAATGCTAAGGCGCTACTGCAGAACACCATGCAGCAACCAGGTTGGCGGTGTTAGCTTCTGGATGAGAACCCTTGGCCGGAGCTAGTTTCAAGATGTTGCGCGTTGCAGTTGTCGGGGGCGGCCCCAGCGGTTCCTGTGCTGCGGAAGTGCTGGCCAAGGCCGGTATTGAGACGTGGCTGTTTGAGCGGAAGCTGGATAACGCCAAACCCTGTGGTGGGGCAATTCCTCTCTGCATGGTTTCTGAATTCGACCTGCCTGAGTCGATCATCGACCGCAAGGTGCGCAACATGAAGATGATCTCCCCCTCCAACCGTGAGGTGGACATCATTCTCGACAACGAAGCTGAATACATCGGCATGTGCCGGCGTGAGGTGATGGATGCCTTCCTGCGCGACCGGGCCTCCTCCTTGGGCACCCATCTTGTCAATGGCCTGGTCACGAAGATTGACACTGGTGCCAACCGACAGGGGCCCTACACCCTCACCTATTCCGACTACGCCGCTGGTGAGGCCACCGGCGAAACCAGGACCCTGGAGGTCGATCTGATTGTGGGTGCCGATGGGGCTAACAGCCGTGTGGCGAAGGCGATGGATGCCGGCGACTACAACGTGGCGATCGCCTTCCAGGAGCGCATCAAATTGCCGCCGGAGGAGATGAAGTACTACGAAAGCCTTGCTGAAATGTATGTGGGAACTGACGTATCCCCTGATTTCTACGCCTGGGTGTTTCCCAAATACGACCATGTGGCGGTGGGTACCGGCACCATGCAGAAGAATCAGTCCCTGATCAAGGGACTGCAGCAGGGCATCCGCGAGCGGGCCAGCAATCGCCTGCTCAAGGGCGAAGTGATCAAGGTGGAGGCCCATCCGATCCCCGAACACCCCCGTCCCCGGCGGGTCGTGGGGCGCATGGCGCTGGTGGGAGATGCCGCCGGCTATGTCACCAAAAGCTCCGGAGAGGGCATCTACTTTGCGGCGAAGAGCGGCCGCATGTGTGCCGAGGAGATTGTGGCTGCCAGCCAAGGTGGCCAGCGCATCCCCACGGAAGCCGACCTGAAGGTTTACATCAAAAAGTGGGATAAAAAATATGGCCCTACCTACAAGGTTCTGGAGATTCTTCAGAATATTTTCTACAGCAACGACGCCGCCCGCGAAGCCTTCGTGGAGATGTGCGATGACAAGGATGTGCAACGTCTCACCTTCGACAGCTACCTCTACAAGCGGGTGGTGACGATGAATCCCTGGCAGCAGCTGAAGCTCACCTTCCTCACCCTTGCTGCCGTGCTGCGGGGCCAGGCGCTGGCGCCTTCCTCTTACAGCCCCGTGGCCAGTGCCGTGCGCAGCCCCGAGGAAGTGGAGGCCATGGAGGCGGTGAGCGCCATTAAGGGAGGAATCCGGGTGAGGAGGCCTGCAGCCCAAGCCCAATCCGCCACCGCAACCCCAAAAGGGGCGGACCCCCAGGACAGCCGCGAGCCCGTTCTGGCTGGCAAACCCTGATCACAAGGGGTCCAGCCTGCCTGCGCCACCCCACCTCAACTTGAGGCTGATGTGTAGTGGCGCAGAGCAAACCGCCAGAGGGCCCGGCTGCCCAGGAGACTCAATACGGCGAGAACCAGGCCTGCCAACACCGATCCACCGCTGGCCAAGCCGAGGATGGCCTCAGCAGGCACGGTGGTGAGAAAGGCCACCGGCAGGACGGTGCTAAACACCACACGCAGCGTGGAAGGGTAGGCACTCACCGGGAATTGCCCGGCGGCCAGCAGGCTACGGAGCACCTCGGTGGCATTCCAGATCTTCACGAACCAGATGCTGGTGGCGGCCAACACGAACCAGAGGCTGTAAAGGATCGCGACGCCAGCCAGGAGCATCAGGCCGCCGGTGACCAGGGCTGGGGCATCGGGCCTGGCGCCCGAGCGGATGGTTCCCACCACCACCAGCACCAGGCCGAGCACCATTTCCGGCAGACCCCAGGGTGACAGGGTGCGCAGCGACAACCAGATCTGGGAATCCATCGGTTTGAGCAGCACGAAGTCGAGGCTGCCGCTTTGCACCTGTTTCACCAGATTGCCAAGGTTGGGGCGCAGCAGGGTGCTCGAGAATCCATTGAGCAACGTGTAGATGCCCAGCACCACCAGGGCTGCCTCCCAGCTCCATCCCCCCAGCCGTTGGCCATGGCCGAAAAACAGTGAGAGTGTGAACAGGCTCCCCGCCAGCGTGATCAGGGTGGCTGCCACTTCGATCAGCAAATTGAGCTGATATTCCATTTCGGCCGCCAGAGAAGACGACCAAAAGCGGGCGATGCTACGAGCATGGCGACGGATGGTTGATAGCGGTGCCATCAGCCCCCCATGGCCGCATAGCGGCGAACCCCGGCCCGCCACAGCACCAGGTTGAGGGGGATCAACACGGCCAGCCAGATGGCCACGGTCTGGAAACCTGCCACCGCATCGATCGGCCCCCCAGAGGCGAGCTGGGCCGGCAGGTAAAGCATCGATGGGAACGGGGTGAGTAGGGCGAAGCGACGCACCGCTTCCGGATACAGATCCAGAGGAGCGAGCATGCCCGAGAGAAAGAGATAGGGCATGAAGAGAAAGCGCTCCAGAGCGCTGGCACGCTCACTCCAGAAGCAGAGCATCGTGATGGCGTGCTGCAAGAGGAAATTCAGCCAGAAGCCCAAATGGGCCGCCAGCAGGGCCAGCAGCAGGCGAGTGGGCGAGGGGATCCACACCGCCTCGGGGACGGCCCAAAAAAACAGCGCCACCATCCCCACCACGAAGGGGAAGCGCGTGGCCTGCTCGGCTAGGTGGGCAGCGGCGTAGCGCCAAATCAGAGGTAGCGGCTGCAGCAGAAGGGGAGAAAGACGCCCCAGCAGATTGTCCTCCTCGAAGGCATACACCACCCAAACCACGGTGAACTGGCGCACCACGAATGCGGCCAAGAAGTAGCGAGCGAAGGCTTGGGGACTGATGCCGGCTGCGGCACCGGCCGGGGCACCGCTCCAGAGGGAGAACATCAGCAGCGGCATCAGTCCCGAGAGGGCCCAGAGCAATATCTCGGCCCGAAATTCGAGCATCAACGCGTACTGACTGATGAACAGGGCCCGGGCGATGCGCAGGGCGGAGGCAAGCGTCTGGAGTCCGCGGTGACGACCAAAACGCCGATAACGCCGGGGCTGGGAAGGGAGCGGCTGGCTCATGGTGTCTCGGTGCTTCCCTGCCGGAAGAGGCGGCCGATGATGTCCTCGATCGGGGGATCGCGGACCTCTAGATCTAGAACCGGCAAGTCCGCCAACAAACGTCCCACAACCGTGGTGAGCCTGTCCCGCTCGACCAGCAAGCGCACATCGCGGCCGCTGCAGGATTCGACCTCCCCGTAGACGCTGAAGGCCGAGCCGGGCAAAATGTCGGCCAACTCCAGGCGCACCTCCCTGCGGGGAGCCAGGCGCTGGGTGAGCTCCTCAAGGCTGCCGTCATGGAACAGGGAGCCGGCATGGATCAGCAGCACCCGCGGACAGAGGGCCGTGATATCGGCCATGTAGTGGCTGGTGAGCAACACCGTGGCGCCATGGCGGCGGTTGTAATCGGCCAAGAAGCGGCGCATGGCCGCCTGCGCATTCACATCCAGGCCGAGGGTGGGCTCATCGAGGAACAACACCTCCGGTCGATGCAGCAGGGCCGCCATTAATTCGGCCTTCATCCTCTGGCCTAGGGACAGCTTGCGAACGGGCCGGTGCAGTTCCTCCCCGAGTTCCAGCATCTCGGCCAATTCGCCGATGCGGCGTGCGGCCTCACGATCGTCGAGGCCGTAGACCGCCGCATTGACCCGCAGGGAATCGAGCGGGGGCAAATCCCAGATCAGCTGCTGCTTCTGCCCCATCACCAGGGTGATGCGGCGCAGGAAGTCAGCCTCGCGTCGGGCGGGAACATGGCCAGCCACCTCCACCCGCCCGTCGCTCGGATGGAGCAGCCCGCTCAGCATCTTGAGGGTGGTGGTCTTGCCGGCGCCGTTGGGGCCAAGAAACCCCACCATCTCGCCAGGCTCGATCGTGAAATGGAGATCCCGCACGGCCTCGACCGTGCGGACCTTGCGCCGCAAGAAGTGCCGCAAGGTTCCGGCCAGGCCGGGATCCTTCTCCGACACCCGGAACGAGCGACAGAGCCCCTGAACGTGGACAATGGCCATGGGTCCAGGGTAGGGACCGCTGCTCCGCCTAGTCGCCAATCGGTGGCCGCAACGATGGACTGATCAGAGGGGCATCAGCGGCCTCGCCATGCAGAGGCAGAACAAGCTGCGATGCATCGGCAATCGGATCAACCGGCCAGGCGGTTGAAATCGGCCAGCACCGCCGCCTGATTGCGGAGCACCCCCAGCAAATTGAGGCGGTTGGTACGCACGGCCGGATCCTCGGCCATCACAAGCACGCTGTCGGCGCCATCGAAAAAGGCCGCGAGGGTGGATGCACTCTCGGCGAGGCCCCTGGCCAGCAGCTGGTAGCGGTTGGGCTCGTTGCCGGTGACCACCGGTTCGAGCTCACGAAGCACTTCGAGCATGGCGGCCTCGCTGCCCTTCTCAAACAGAGCCGGCTCCACCACCCCCGAAGGGCTGCAGACGCCGCTAGCCAGGCTTCCCTTTTCGGCCAGTCGCGAGGCCCTTTGCACCACCGCCTGCACCTCCGCCAGCTCGCCACTGCCGCGTAGGGCCTGCAGCAGCTCCGCCCGACGCCTGGCATCGGCCGGATCGGCAAGCACCCGCTCCAGGGCCAGCCCCTCCCCGGCAACCGCCTGCACCACATCCACCGGAAACCCCTCCTCCTCGAGCAGGCTTACGAGGCGCTGCCGCAGGAATTCCGCAAGCTCGGACGCGAGGGCGCCGCTGTCGACCTGGAAAGCGGGAAACAGCTCAGCCCAGTGGGTCGTGCAGCGCTGCAGCAGGGCGGGCAGATCCAGCCGCCAGCCCCGCTCCCAGAGAATCTGCAGCAGGCCGTTGCCGGCCCTACGCAGGGCATAGGGATCGGACGAACCCGTGGGGCGCTCACCCTTGGCATAGATGCTCAGCAACAGTTCGAGCCGCTCCGCCAGGGCCACCACAGCCCCCGCATCGCTGCCAGGCAGGGCATCGCCAGCACCGCGGGGGAGGTAATGCTCGAGCACAGCCAGGGCCACCTCGCGGGGCTCGCCTTCGGCCAGGACGTATTTGCCGCCCATCACCCCCTGTAGTTCAGGAAACTCCCCCACCATCTGGCTCACCAGATCGTGCTTGCAGAGGTGGGCCGCGCGGCGGGCATGGTGGGCAGTCGGAGCAGCGAGGGGGAGCCGCTCGAGCAGCACATCGGTGCACCACTCCAGTCGCTCGACCCGGTCGCGCAGGCTGCCAAGACCTTCCGCAAAGGTCACCCGCGCCAGCTGCTCGCGCCGGTCGATGCTGGCGGTGGAGCGGTCCGCCGCCAGGAAGAACTCGGCGTCGGCCAGCCGGGCCCGCAGCACCCGCTCATTGCCGCGCCGGATCGTGGCTGTCGCCGCATCCAGCCCATTGCCGATGCAAAGAAAGCGTGGCAGCAACTGGGACCCCGCCTCCAACGCCAGGGGATCGGCCGGGGCATCCCGGCGCTGCAAGGGCACGTAGCGCTGATGGGCGCGCATCACGGTGCTGAGCACCTCGGGCGGCAAGGCCAGGAAGCGCTCCTCAATGGTGCCCTCAATCAGGCGGGGAGATTCGACCAGATCCACCAACTCCTCGAACAGGGAATCGGGAAGATCGGGTCGGGCCGTGGAGGCTTCGGCGGCGGCGTTGATCGCCTGTCGAATGGCGGTGGCACGGGCGTGGCGATCGACCTGGACGTTGGCGGCGGCCAGGGTGGCGCCATAGGACGCGGCTGAGTCGATCACCAGGGGATCGGCGTGGAGACGGTGGCCCCGACTCAGGCGATCACTACGCAGGGGTGGATCACAATCGGCCAGGGTGATCGGCACCACCGCACCATCGAGCAGGGCCACCAACCAACGGATCGGACGGCTGAAACGGCTCTCGCCGTTGCCCCAGCGCATAAAGCGGCGACCCTGCAGGCTCCAGATCCAGGTGGGAACAAGCTCGGCCAACACCTCGGCGGTGTCCCGACCCCGTTCCAGGGTGCGGGCAAAGACGAAGGCCCCTTTTTCGGTGTCACGCACCTCCAAGGCCTCCGGATCGACGCCGCAGCGCCGGGCGAAGCCCACGGCGGCAGGGGTCGGAAGGCCATCGCGGAAGGCCTGCTGAGCAGGGGGCCCCTTGCGTTCCTCGCTGCGATCCTCCTGCCGTTCCGGCAGCTCCCCGAGCCGCAGGGCGAGACGGCGCGGGGTGCCATCCACCCTGATGGAGCCGCTGCTGATCCGGGCCTCGGCCAGGTCCCGCCGAACCCGCTGCTCAAGCTGTTCGAGCGCCTTGCCTGCGAAATCGGCTGGTAACTCCTCGGTGCCGATCTCCAACAGGAACATGGCCATGGGAGGGGGCGGGAGAGGGTGTTGACGAACTGTATTGAAGGGCTGGGATGCGAAGGGATAAGAAGGGATGCCCTTCATTGGAGGACAATCGGCCACCTCGACGCTCGCCGTTCGCTAGTTTCGGGTGACGACCGCAATCAATCAGGAATGGCCCCATCGAAGGTCGCCTCCCGTGCCACCGCCGATGGATCCGCCAAACGGCCAGCCCAGCCGGTTGCATCCCAGTCTGCAGGGACTGAAGCGAGTGAACAGAAGGCAGCGACGCCAACCAAGTTCGAGCAGCTCAAGGCCAGCAGCGGTTACCTGCACGAACCCCTGGGCAGTGAACTGGCCAACGAGCTGAAGCATTTCAGTGATGGCGCCGTTCAGATTCTCAAGTTCCACGGCAGTTATCAGCAGGACAACCGCGATAACCGCCGCAAAGGGGAGGACAAGGACTGGCAGATGATGCTGCGGCTGCGCAGTCCCGCAGGCCGCATCCCGGTGCCGCTCTACCTCGCCCTCGATGGGCTGGCCGACCGCTTGGGCAATGGCACCCTTCGGGCCACCACCCGCCAGGCCTTCCAGATGCATGGAGTGGCCAAGGCCGACCTCAAGGAGGTGATCGGCACCATCGTTCGGTCGATGGGCTCCACCCTTTCGGCGTGTGGCGATATCAACCGCAATGTGATGGCTCCGGCCGCCCCGTTCAGCACCGGGGGATATCCCGCGGCGCGGCAGCTTGCGGATCAGATTGCCGATCTACTGGCGCCCCAGGCCGGCGAAGGCTCCTATCTCGACCTTTGGGTGGATGGTGATCTCAGCTACCGCATCCGTCCCAGCGCCGAGGTGAAGCGGGTGAAGGCCCGCCAGAAGGAGGGAGCCGTGTTCAGCGGTGACGCCGAGGAACCGCTCTATGGCGCCACCTACCTGCCCCGCAAGTTCAAGGTGGCCGTGACCGTGCCCGGCGACAACGCCGTGGACCTGCTGACCCAGGACATCGGCCTGGTGCTGTTCACCGATCCGAATGGCCGGCCGAGGGGCTGCAACGTGTATGTGGGTGGCGGCATGGGCCGGACCCACAACAAGGACGAGACCTTCGCCCGCACTGCCGACCCCCTGGGTTACGTGGCCGCAGACGACATCCTGGATCTGATGCAGGCCATCCTGGCGCTGCAGCGCGACCACGGTGATCGCCAGCAGCGGCGCCACGCCCGCATGAAGTACCTGATCCATGATCGGGGCATCGATTGGTTCAAGCAGGAACTGACGCGCTACTTCCCCCAGCCGATCCGCCCCCTGCGGGATGAACCGAAGCGCAAGCTCCACGACTATCTGGGCTGGCACCGCCAGGGCGATGGCCTCTGGTTCGTTGGCCTACCCCTGCTCTGTGGTCGTCTGGAGGGGGAAACCAAGGCGGGCCTGCGGCGGCTGGTGGAGACCTTCCAGCTGGAGGTGCGGCTCACCCCGAACCAGGATCTGCTGCTCTGCAACATCGGTGCCCCGCAGCGCAGTTCCCTAAAGCGTGAACTGGCGGCGATCGGCTTCCAGGCACCCGATGAGACCACACCTCTGGCCCGCCATGCGATCGCCTGTCCGGCCCTGCCCACCTGCGGGCTGGCGATCACCGAGGCCGAGCGGATTCTTCCCATGGTTTTGGAGCGACTGGAGACCCAGCTGGCAGGGCTCGGCATCGATCGGCCGATGCTGGTGCGCATGACGGGTTGCCCGAACGGCTGTGCCCGCCCCTACATGGCCGAAATCGGCCTGGTGGGCAGCGGCGTGGAGGAGTACCAGCTCTGGCTGGGAGGCACCCCGGGTCTCACCCAGCTGGCCAAGCCCTTTCTGCAGCGCCTACCCCTCGGGCAGCTGGAGACCACCCTGGAACCGCTGCTCCTGGCCTGGCGAGACCAGGGGGGCCGCAAAAGTTTCGGGGCCTTCATTGGGCAGCTGGGCGACGCCAGGGTGGCGGAGCTGCTGGCCGGCGGCGGCTGACCCGCACTGCCAGGCCGCTGAATCCTCAATAGCGGGCCGTTCGCCCCGGGACGGGGGATTGCGATGGTGTGGTTGCCGTCTAGTCCGGCGTCCGGCCATAGATGGCCGCGCTCTCCCCCAGGCTCCACGCCCAGAGCTGATCGCCGTGGCTGAAATGCCACCACTCGTTGGGATGGCGGGCAAAACCGGCGGCCGCCAACACCGCGGCCAGACGATCCCGGCGGCGTTGCCATTGCGCCGCCTCGGTAGCGGGATCGGCAGCGGCCGCCGCGGCGAAATGGTCGGGTTCGGAGACCGGGCCGATGGCATCGATGGCGCCGCCCATGGCCAGGGGGCGACCCGTGGCGTCGGCCAGGGTGAGATCCACGGCAGCGCCGGTGCTGTGGGGCGGCGGAGTGGCTGGATCAAGACTGGGCTCGGCCCAAAAGCGGGCCACGGCCTCCACCACCGCCTGCCGGGCCGCAGCTTCGGCGTTGTGCGGATCCAGGCCCCGGGCCCGGCATTCCTCGGCGATGCTGTGCTCCACCATGAACCGCTGCACCGCCACCGGCCTCCAGGCATCGAAGACCGCCAGACGCCAGCCCTCCGCTCCCGCAGCCAGGGCCGCATCAGCAGCCAGCAACCGCGCGATCACGCCGCTCCTCAGCCGGAAGGGGGAGGCCCCTGGCCCGTAGGGAGCGCCCAGGCTCACGTAGGGGTGGGGCTCCAGTCGCGACAGGCTGGAGGGCAGCGGCTCCAGAGGTTCGCCGCACTCCTGGATCGGGATCGGGCTCCAGGGTCGGGTCGCGGCCATGGCGGGGGGACAGCTTCTCGACCCAGCCTGCTACGGCAACGCCTCGAAGCCGCCTGTGGGCGGATCGGCGGGGAGGGAGTCAGCGAGGGCGGTCGCTTTCGCTGCTGGACGCCACAGGCTGACTTACCGGGCTCAGAAGACCTGGGGAACGGCTCCTGAAAGCATTGCCGGTTGAGGAGGTCTACTCGAAGCTAGTGATCATTTAATTGAGACGGGCGGCTTCCAGCTGCCGTTGGCGTTGGTCAAGCAGGGCCTGGCGCAGGCCGGGGTGGGCCTCTAGGGCAGGATCGGCGGCCACCAACTCCTGCGCTAGCTCACGGGCCTTCTCCAGAAGGTCCGCATCATCGGTGAGGCTGGCCAGGGCCAGATCGGGCAGACCCGATTGCTTCGTGCCCAGCACCTGGCCTGGGCCCCGAAGGCGCAGGTCCATCTCGGCGATCTCAAAGCCATCGGTGCTGCGCACCAGCACCTCCAACCGCTGGCGGGCGTCGGCGTTGTTGCCCCCATGCAGCAGCAAACAGTGGGAAGCCGCCGCGCCCCGGCCCACCCGGCCCCGCAGCTGATGCAGCTGAGCCAGGCCAAACCGCTCGGCATGCTCGATCACCATCACGCTGGCCTGCGGCACATCCACCCCCACCTCCACCACCGTGGTGCTCACCAGCACCTGGCTCTCACCGCGGGCAAAGGCCCCGATCGCCGTCTGCTTCGCTTCGCTCGAAAGACGGCCATGCAGCAGTCCCACCCGCAGATCGGCGAACACCTCCTCAGCCAGGTGGCGGTGCTCCTCCACCGCTGAGCGCAAATCGAGCTTCTCGCTGTCCTCCACCAGCGGCAGCACCACGTAGGCGCGCTGGCCCAGGGCCACCTGCTCACGCACCAGCTCCCAGGCCTCCTGCCGCTCGCCGGAGCGCAGCAGGCGGGTGCGGATCGGAGTGCGGCCAGGGGGTAGCTCATCGATCTGGCTCACGTCCAGATCGCCGTGGACCGAGAGGGCCAGGGTGCGGGGGATGGGTGTGGCGGTCATGGTGAGCAGGTGGGGCTGCAGCCCCTTGGCCAGAAGGCGGTTGCGCTGGCGCACGCCGAAGCGGTGCTGCTCATCCACCACCACCAGCCCCAGCCGGTCGAACTGCACCGGATCCTCCAGGAGGGCATGGGTGCCCACCAGGATCTGGAGCTGGCCGTTGATCAGGTCTTGCAGCAGTTCCCGCCTCCTTCGTGCCGGGGTTGAGCCGGTGAGCAGGGCACAGCTCACGTGAAGCTGGGGCAGCCAATGGGCGAGCTTGGCGAGATGCTGCTCGGCCAGCACCTCGGTGGGAGCCATCAGGGCGCCCTGGCAGCCGGCCTCGATGGCGCAGAGCAGTGCAGCGAGGGCCACCACGGTCTTGCCGCTGCCCACATCCCCCTGCAGCAGCCGTGCCATCGGCTGGGGACGGGCCAGGTCATGGCGGATCTCGGCCAGCACGCGATCCTGGGCACCGGTGAAGGGAAACGGCAGGATCGTGCGCAGCTGGCCCACCAAATCGGCACCACCGGGAGGGGGATCCAGGGCGGGGGCAGGGCGTTGTCGGAGCTTCTGGCGGCGCTGGGCCAAACCCAACTGCAGCAGGAGGAACTCATCGAAGACCAGGCGGCGCCGGCTGGCCTGCAGATCCGCCTGGTCGGTTGGCTGGTGGATGCCCCGCAGGGCCCGCTGACGCGGCAGCAGAGCGAGCCGCAGACGCAGGGCCTCCGGAAGCGGATCGTTCCACCGCTCCAGATGGGGCAGCACCGCCTGAATGGCCCTGCGGAGGGTTTCGGCGCGCAGGCCCTCCGTGAGCCCATAGACCGGCACTAGACGGCCGATCAGGGGGGAGCGGACCGGCGCCCCCGCACTCTCAAGCACCTCAAGCAGGGGATCGGAAAAGGCCGGTCCGTAGGCCGTTTCCTTCACCAAGCCGCTCACCGCCACCGTGGTGCCTGGAGAGAACTGGCGCTGCTGGCTCTTCAGCCACCCCGGGCTGCTGAAGCGCCGCCCGGCAAAGAAACGGCTGACCCGCAGGCGTCCGGTGCTGTCCTGAAGATGGAGCTCAAGAATCGAGAGGTTGGGGTTGCGGGGACTACTAAAGGCGTGACACCGCCGGACCGTGGCCACCACCGTGGCGGTGCGACCGGGAACCAGGGCGGCGATGCGCACCAAGTTGGCGTAATCCAGGTAGTCGCGGGGGTAATGGGCGATCAGATCCCCCACCACCAGCAGGCCTAGACCCGCCAGCTGGGTGGCGGTGCGTGGTCCAATGCCGGGCACCTCGGCTAGGGGCGTGCCGGCCAGCAGGGGGAGGCTGGCACGGTCTGCCGAGCCAGAGGTTCCCGATGGGGTTGCACTGGCATACGGACTTGACGGCGGCAGGCTGGAGCCGCTTCCCCGCGCCGGGGGCATGCCACCGCCTCCGGGCCCGCCTGGGGCGTTAAGCAGTCGCAGGCGGGGTGGAGCCACCGGCAGAGCCGGACGGTTCTGGACCCTGACCTGGTGGAGCCCCTGGCGCAGCTGGCGGAGCAAATGCTGACGGCGGCCGAGATCCTCCAGCCGGTATCGGCTGAAGGCAGCGGCAAGAGGCATGAGGGAACGCACCGCATCCGGGGTGAGATCCGACGGAGGTGCGTCGAGATTGCGGGCCACGAAACTAGAGAAGGTTTCGTGGCGGCCCATCAGATCCCCGAAGCCACGCTCGGCCTCGAGCCGGCAGGCCTGCTGCAGGGAGGCGAACCACGATTCCAGGGAACCAGGGGTGGAAACAGATGGCTGAGCGTCGCCGGTATCGGGCCGTAGCGACACATCCGGAGGTGCGGGCGATGCCCCGCGCAAGGGGTTCAGGAGGGGTGGTCCGGACCCGGGCGCATCGAGCGGATGTCCTGCAACCACAGTGCTTCGGCCTCGTGCGCCTGGATCCGCCGTTGGAGGCGATGGTAAATCTGGGCCATTCTGCGTCCTTCCTGGCGAAGCTGCTGCAGGCGGCTCCGCACCGTCCGCAGACGGGGTTGCTCCAATTCGAGATCAGCGCGGCGCAGCAAGATGGCATGGGCCCGTAAAACCCTGCCGGAGTTGCCAGTGGGCAGGGGAAGCTGCAGGAGATTCGGATGCGTTGACTGAACATCGATCTGCCCCTTGAGAACCCCATCCAGCAGATTGAGGGGGAGAAGAATCCGGATTAGCCCACACTGCATCAGCTCCCGGTTAACGGCATGGGAGAGGTCCCGAAGGTGGCAATCCAGAGCCTGCACGACTCCCTCCATCCAAGCGAGCAACGCGATCGGATTGCGCGGCAGCAGCCCTCCACCGACGGGGGGGCGGAAGAGGGCGCCGGGGTCGTCCTCCCCGATCGGTCCCGGCAAGGGCCGATCCAGAGCGTCGAGCCCTCGGCCCCGGAAGCGGAATGGGAAAACCATCTCAGCGGCCGCCTCCCCGGCCGAATGCGAACCGTCGCCATCGTGGGATGTCCCCTCGCCATCGGTTTCGCCATCCGCGGCAGCCTGGGTGGTGAACTCCGCCATTCCTGGCTCGAACGGCAGCTCCAACCCCTGGAAGCCCCGATCGATGCCGGCCGCGGCGGCAAGGGCGGAAAACAGGCCAACCAGATCGGAGGCCGTGACCTCCTCATCCGTCTCAGCGAGCTCCGAATCGACCAGATCGGGGGGGAGATCATCGGATTCCTCTGGATCTGAGTCGGTATCGGCGTCCGGAGCTGAACCGGCAACTCCGAATCCGGGAGCATCACCCCATCCAAGCCAGCCAGCCTCGATCGGGAGATCCAGCCCGAGATGGATAGAGCCCACGTCATGGGGCCATGTTGGCAAGACACTCACCGCGGAAGGGGGAGCAGCGTCATCCGATCCCGGCCCGGCATTAGCACCAGACTCCCTGGAGGGGTGATGTCGATCCAGGGAAGCATCCGAATCGCTCAGAAAGCGATGAGCCCGGAGGGCTTTTTCGCGCGCGGTCCGGCCGGCAAGACAAGCCAGCTGCTCCACGGTGAGCAGGGTGGTGCAGCGGCTCACCAAGGCCGAGACGTTGGCATGGAGACGGCGCCGCTTGGCCTCGGACAGGGCCGTGTAACGACCGGGTTGCACCTGGGTTGCCAAGTGAAAGCAGGCCTGATCCACGCTGTGGGGCAGCATCTGGCGAAGCACCTGCAGGTAGAGCGCGAACTGCCGATAAAGCTCCGGGTTGGTGCTCTCCAGCTGACGCCGAATCTGCAGTAGATCCCCACTGGGCAGAGATGGACCGGAGGCGGGGATCATGGCAGCGGTGCCATGGGGAGGCTCAGGACTTGCCCATGGCCGCCACTTCAGCGGCGAAATCGCTCTTCTCCACTTCGATACCTTCACCAAGGGTAAAGCGGCTGAAGCGGCGAACCTGGATGTTCTCACCGGTCTTGCCGGCGGCCTGCTTCACCATCTCGCCCACCGTGATGGTGTTGTCGCGAATGAAGGCCTGTTCAAGCAGGGCCAATTCCTTAAGGCGCTTGCCGATGCGCCCCTCCACGATCTTGACCTTCATCTCCTCCTTCTTGCCAGCCAGATCATCGCGGCCCATCTCGATCGCCTTCTCCCGCTCCGCCACCTCCGGGGGGATCTCCTCGGTGCTCACATAATCAACATTGGGGCAAGCGGCGATCTGCATGGCCACGTTCCGCACCAGCTCCTGGAACAGCTCACCGCGGGCCACGAAGTCGGTTTCGCAGTTCACCTCCACGAGCACGCCCACGCGGGCACCGGTGTGGATGTAGCTGCCGATCGCCCCCTCCGCGGCGGTGCGGCCCGCCTTTTTCTCGGCGGTGGCGATGCCCTTCTGGCGCAGCCATTCGGCGGCCTTGGTCATGTCGCCGCCGGATTCGCCCAGGGCCTTCTTGCAGTCCATCATGCCGGCGCCGGTCTTGTCGCGCAGGTCCTTGACGAGCTTGGCGGTGATCTCAGCCATGGGAGTGGTGGGGAAGGAAAAACGGAGAAGGGTTAAAAGTCTGCAGGGATTTGGAAGAGACGGAAACCTGCCCTGAAGGCCAGCAGCCACATAGGACGGGCCCCGTGTGGGAAGGGCAGGCCGCTTTCGCTTTCTGCTTTAGCTGACGGCCTCGGGGATGGTCTGTCGCCGGGAACGCCCCGCAACGTGATCCATCCGGGACATCGCTCGGTTGACAAGGCCATCAGCGGCCAGGCAACCAAACGGGGCGGGCATGGCCCGGGGCCTCAGCCCTCGTCCTCGGCGCCACGCTCCTGGGCGCCATGACGACCTTCGTTGATCGCATCGGCCAGGCGACCCAGCACCAACTGCACCGAACGAACGGCATCGTCGTTGCAGGGGATGGGCACGTCGCAGAGGTCGGGATCGCAGTTGGTGTCGAGCATCGACACCAGCGGGATGTCGAGCTTGCGAGCCTCGAGCACGGCGTTGGTCTCACGGCGTTGATCCACCAGGATCACCACATCGGGCAGCCGGCGCATGTTCTTGAGACCGCCCAGATATTTCTGGAGACGGTCGAGTTCACGGCGAAGGACGGCGGCTTCTTTCTTGGGACGCATGGCGATGGCCCCGGAGGACTCCATGCGCTCGAGATCCTTGAGGCGATCGATGCGGGCCCGCATCGTGGTCCAGTTGGTGAGCATGCCGCCGAGCCAGCGCTGGTTCACGTAGGAGGCGCCGCAACGGGTCGCCTCCTGGGCGATCACCTCGGAGGCCTGCTTCTTGGTGCCAACAAAGAGGAAGCGCTTGCCGCTGCGGGAGGCACTGCGGGTCCACTTGTAGGCGTTGTTCATGCAGACGGCGGTCTGCACAAGATCGATGATGTGAACGCCGTTGCGCGCGCAGTAGATGTAGCGCGACATCTTCGGGTTCCAGCGCCGGGTCTGGTGCCCAAAGTGGGCGCCAGCCTCCATCATCTCGGCGAGTGTGACGACAGCCATGGGATTCGGTTGGGTTTCGGGTTGGCCACCACCTGCCAGGGATGCCGGTCGGTTCTGCAGGGTTGCCGCGGCACGGGAGGCGCTGGGGCGGTTGCAACCGGGGTCGGATCACCCGAAACGTGCAGGTGTGCGGTGTGAAGGGACCCTGACAACCTATCAAATGGCCTGCTGCCGTGCCTCGCTGTGAAGGGCCCGAACTCCGATCCGGTTCAGGGGAAGCCGCAGCAGTTCCATGGCCAGGCCAGGTTGGCCGCGGCGAATCAACCAGGCCAGCAGCGGCCGCAGGCTGCGTTCATTCAGCAGGCCCCCGAGGGTGAGCAATTCCCAGAGGATGCGATGCAAGATGGTGTACTGAATGATGAACCGCACCCTTCGGGTGGGGTGCTTCCGGTAAAAAACCAGACCCATTTTGGCCCGCTGACGCTCCACCTCGATCAGGCGTGGAATCTGCTCCAGGCTGAGGGCCGGGTGCCAGTGGTAGCCCACGGCCCGGGGACAACGCACCAGATCCACCCCCAGGCGCCGCAGCCGCTCACCCAGCTCAAGATCCTCCCAACCGTAAAGACGGAAGGCGGTATCGAACAGGCCGGCGCGCTCGAGCACCTCCCGGTCGATCGCCACATTGCCGGTGGCGAAGTAGGCGAAGGAGACATCGTTGAGCTTGTGGGGCTCACTGGTGGGATTCTCGAAATTGGCGGTGTTCACCACGGCGCCATAGGTGAAGCAGAGCCGGTTGCCCCGTTCCCGCCAGCGTTGCTCAAGGGCGCGAGCGTGCTGCTGCAGGAAATCCGGCAACACCACCAAATCGCTGTCGATGAACACGATCACGTCGCCGTCGGCATGCTCCACCCCCCGGTTGCGGCCCTCAGCCGGGCCGCCGTGGTCCTGGCAAATGAGGCGCACATGGGGGAGTTCGGCCGCATTCTCCCGAAGCCAGGCCACGGTGTCGTCGGTGGAGCCGTCATCGACGAGCACCACCTCAAAGCGCTCAATCGGCGGCACCAACTCCTGACGCTCCAAGGCCATCAGGCACTGGCGCAAGATCGGCAGCCGGTTGTAGGTGGGGATGACGACGCTCAGGAACATGGCAGCTGGTGGGCTCGTCGGACGGAAGTGGCCAGGGATTGGCAGGGGCGCACTGGCAACGCATCCCATCGAAGGTGAAGGGAGCCACGAGCGGGATCGGCAAGGTTGGGGGTGAGGAGGGCCAACGCTCACCCAACAAAAAGGGGGATCCCTAGGGGACCCCCCGCTGGGGCTGGCCGAACCACGGCGCAACGCCAGATCAGTCGGCGGCCCCGCCGTTGTTGGCTGTGCCGGTGACGCCGTTGCCGGCACCCTCGCCCCGACCCTCATTGCGCAGCTTGCGCTTCTTGAACTTGCGGGCGTAGGCGCGGTTGCGCTCCTGCTTTTCCTTCTTGAGATTCCTGCGCTTGGACATGCGGACCGGGATTCCTTGGGGGTTGGATGCCTTTACCCTACCGAACCGCTGAGCGAGCGACCGGTGATGCTGGCCTCGGATAGCCGTCCATCTTCCATCTCCACAAGGCGATCCGCCACATCGAGGATGCGGGGGTCGTGGGTCACCATCAGCACGCTGCAACCCTGATCACGGGCCAGCCGCTGTAGCAGTTCAACCACCTCGCGACCGGTGCGGCTGTCGAGGGCGGCGGTGGGTTCATCGGCCAGCAGCAACTGGGGTTGGGCGGCCAGGGCCCGGGCAATCGCCACCCGCTGCTTCTGGCCCCCCGAGAGATCGTGGGGGAGCTTACCCAGGTGATCCCCGAGCCCCACGGCCCGCAGCCACTGGCGGGCCAGGTCCCGCCGGGCCCTGTAGCCGAGCCCCGGCAGCAGATCGGCGCCCATCTGCACGTTCTGCTCGGCACTCAGGCAGCGCAGCAGGTTATGGCCCTGGAAGATCATGCCGATCTGGCGACGCAGGAGTTGGCGCTCCCGACGGCCGGCACCGTTGAGTTCCTGGCCGAAGAGCTGCACCGATCCGGCCATCACCTGCCTCAAGGCACCCACCAGGGTGAGAAGGGTGGTCTTGCCGCAGCCCGAGGGACCGGTAAGCAGCACCACCTCGCCGGGATGGATCGTGAGGTTCACCCGGTCGAGAACCTGACGGCAATTGGTGCCGCTGCCGAACCAGTGCTGCAGATCGCGCACGACCAGGCTCGGCTGGCCGGCGGAGGGTGCCGGGCTGTTGCCGACGCTGCCTGGAGCGGCAGAGCCCTGGCGAGGGTGGGGTGCTCCGTTGGGGTGGCGGCTCACGATGCCGTTGCCGGAATCGGGGACAGGAGCCTGGGGTGGGAGAGCGCTGTTCACGGTGAAGGCGACCTCAGAAGATCTCGGCGGGATCGGCATCGCCCAGCTTGCGCATCGCCATCAAGGCCGAGCACAAGCACATACTCAAAATCATGCCGAACACCAGCAGCGATCGGGGGTTATCCATCGCCACCGGCAGCTTGGTGCCATTCCGGATCACCGCGTAGAGGCCCTGGCCGGCCAACCAGGCGGGCAGATAGCCGAGCAGGGCCAGGAGCAAACCCTCCCGGGCCACGACCCCCAGCAGCTGGGGAAGGGGGTAGCCCATCGCCATCAGCGTGGCGTATTCGGGCAGGTGGTCACTCACATCGGAGTGGAGGATCTGATAAACAATCACTGAACCCACCACAAAGCCCATCCCGGCGCCAAGGGTGAAGATGAAGCCGATGGCGGTGCTGCTGCGCCAGTAGTTCTTCTCGAACTCCACAAACCCCTGCTTGGTGTAGATCGCCACGTCCTCCGGCAGATGGGATTTCAGACGGGCAGCCACGGAGGCGGGATTGGCCCCTGGAATGAGGCGGATCAGGCCCAGTTCGATGCTGCCGGGGGGCAGGTCGGGCATCAGCTGCAAAAAGGTTTCGCTGCTGGTCAGCAGGTTTCCGTCTGCGCCGAAAGAGGGGCCCAGCTCCACCAGGCCCGCCACCCGCACCCGCTTGCCGGCCACTTCGGTCTCGATGGTGCGGCCCTGCTTGTACCAGTCGGCGATCGGCCCGAACTCCGGTCGGGAAAGCGAATCGAACAGCACGCGGCCCCGCTGGCTGAGCACGCGGGTGCGGTCCACCAGACCGGCGTCGGTGAAGAGGGGATCGCCGGGCTCAAAGCCCACCGCCAGGATCGATCGGGTGCTGCGGGTCTGGGGGTTGCGCCAGAGCAAAAAGTTCCAGTGCACGGGCGTGGTGCCTGCCACATCTGGATCGGCCATCACCTGCACCAGCCGCCGCCTGGGAAAACTGGCCATGGCGATCGAGCTCATTGTGCGCGGGCTCACAAGCACGAGATCGGCGGCGAAGCGCTTGTGCAGGGTCACGCTGGCGTCGAAGAGGCCATCGCGGAAGCCCAGCTGCAGAAACATCAGGATTCCGGCGAAGGAAATCCCGGCCAGGGCCACCAGCAGGCGCCCGGGCTGACGGGTGAGCAGCAACCAGGCCAGGGGGATGCGCCGTTCGGGCCAAAGATGATCCAGCAGCATCACGGTTTCATGGCGCCAACCTGGCAATCACCTTGAGGCCCGTGAGCTGTCGCACCCGCTGGGCATCGGCCGGATCCAGTTGAACCCGCACCTCCACGATGCGCGCGTCGGCGTCGCCGGTGGGGTCGGTGGAGAGCACCTGGCGCTGCCGCACCTGGGGGCTGATGCGGCTAACGCGGCCAGCCAAGGTGCCGCTGAAGCCGCCGTTCTCGCTGGTGAGCCGCACGGCCATCCCCGGTTTCACCCGGGCGATGTCGCTCTCGTACACCTCCACCACAGCCTCCATGCGGTCGCTGGCGCCGAGCTCGAGGATGCCCTTATCGCCGGGGCGTTCCCCCACGCGGGAGTTGATCCGCAGCACAGTGCCCGCCATCGGTGAGCGGAGTTCGGTGTTGTCGAGGTCGGCCTCCTCCTTCACCAGCTGGGCCTGGGCCTCCTGAAGCTGGCCCTGGAGCAGCAGGTGGTCCTGCTCGCGGCGATCCAGCTCATCGGCGGCGATCGCCCCCACCTTGGTGAGCTGGCGGTAGCGGGCCAGTTCCCGGCTCTCCACATCCAACCGTCGCTTCAGATTGGTGATGCGGGCGCGCAGTAGATCGCGCTGGGCCAATTGGGTGGGCGCGTTGTCGAAGCGGGCCAAAAGCTGGCCTGCCATAACCTTCTGGCCCTCCACCACCTCCAGGGCGGTGATCCGGGGCGCGGCCCCCAGGCCGCTGATCGGAGCAGCCAGCACGCGGATATCGCCGGCGGGCTCAAGCCGGCCCAGGGCCGCGACAGCCTCCGGCTGGGGTGGGGTCGACTTGGGACGCACGGCCGCTGGCCGTTTGGTTGCCGCCTGGCCCAACCAGCCAGATTTCCACGCAAAAACACCAGCTCCGGCCGCCAGAGCCAACGTGCCGATCAGGACCGCGAGGAGGGGACGGGAGGATCGTCGAACAGGAGGTTCTCGATGTACTGGTCCGCCCAATCCGGGTTGAAGGCCTTCTCCAGGACGCGGCGGGTCTTGTCGTTCTGTTTCTGTTGCTTGCAATAGCGCTGCTGACCCTCCCAGCGAATCACCGTAGCTGGATCCTCGCTGGCCTGGGCCGTGCTCTCCGACACCGCAGCGGCGAGCACCCCCAGAACGGCTCCCACATGGTCGACGAAACGCGCCTCCTCGGCCTGATCCGCCGGCCGCACGAACGACACATAGGGGGAGAAGATCGCCCCCCAGGCCGGCAGCTCCCGCACTTGGGAGAAGGGACCTGGATCGAGGGCTGCGAGGGCCCGGTCGATCCCGGCGGGCAGCGCGCCGGCCACAGGGGAGAGATCCACGATCGCGGCAGACACCACGCCGCGGCCGGCCACGATGTCGGCCCCGAACACCGGCAGATCGAAGGTGGGTTCGGGGAAGAACACGCAATGAAGGATCTGCAGGCCAGCCCCCAGACGGGCCGTTTCGAGATGGAGCTTGCGCAGGCCCCGGCAGCGGTGCACCTCATTGCGGATAAAGAGCTCCTCGCCATCGAGGCTGCCGCTGATCGCCTCCAGGGCCGGATCGATCGCCAAGGGCTCCAGGCCGGGCAGGCCATCACGGCAGCTCCGGATCCGCCCAGCAAGGGCATCCACTAGGGGATGGATGCCCCCGGACACCCGGGCGGCTGCTCCCGCGGGGGCGGATCCTTGATCAGCCGCGGCACGGGGTGGGGAATCCGGTGTCATCGCGGCGCAGCAGCCAGCAGAATGGCGATCCTGACACCAGCCCATGCCCTCCCCCTCCCGTTGTTGCGGCCCGTTGCTCCCCGGGCTGGAGCAACCGAACCGCAGGGTGCTTGCGAACGGAGCCGAACTGGTGAGTCTTGATCTGGCCGAAGCCCCCTTGGTCTGCCTCGACTTCTGGTGCCGCGCCGGCAGCGTGTTCGAGGCGGATAGCGAGAGCGGCATGGCCCACTTCCTTGAGCACATGGTGTTCAAGGGCAGCCACAGCCTGGCGGCAGGCGAATTCGACCGCAGGATCGAGGCCCTCGGCGGCAGCAGCAACGCCGCCACTGGCTTCGATGACGTGCACTACCACGTTCTCATCCCCCCCCAGGCGGCGCCAGAAGCCCTCGAGCTCCTGTTGGATCTAGTGCTGGAGCCTCGCCTTGAGGAAGAAGCCTTCGCGATGGAGCGTCAGGTGGTGCTCGAGGAACTGGCCCAGAGCGAAGACCAGCCGGAGGAGGTGGCCGTGCAGCACCTCCTGGCGATGGCCTGCCCCAGCCACGCCTACGGGCTGCCGATCCTGGGGCGGCGCGAGGCCCTGCACGCCCACCAGCCCGAGGCCATGGCGGCCTTCCATCGGCGCCTCTATGGGGGTGGACGCTGCGTGCTGGCCCTGGCCGGAGCCCTGGCCGGCACCGACCTGGAGGCCAGGGCCGCCGAGGGGTCCCTCGCCTCGCTGGCACATCTCGATGGGCCACCCCCTCTCGAGCCATTGCGGCTTAAATCTGGGGAAGGGCGGCTGGAACTGCCCCGCCTCGAGGCGGCCCGCCTACTGATGGCTTGGGGGCAGCCGCCGGCCCGGGATCTGCGCGGGGTGATGGGGGGCGATCTGGCGACCTCCCTGCTGGCCGAAGGAAGGCGGAGCCGACTGGTGGCGAGGTTGCGGGAGCAGCTGCAGCTGGTCGAGAGCGTGGATCTGGACCTGCACCCGATGGAATGCGGCAGCCTGGCGCTGCTGGAGGCGGTGTGCGATCCCGAGGATCTTCCAGCCGTGCGCGCCGCCATCCAGACCGTTTGGGAGGAGGTGATGGCCGAGCCGGTGAAAGCGGCCGAATGGTCGCGGGTCCGGCGGCTGGTGACCAATAGCTACCGCTTCGGAATGGAGGCGCCGGGGAACGTGGCTGGATTGATCGGCACCGGCCATCTCTGGGGCCGCTACGAACGTTTGGAGGCCCCGCTGGAGGCGATTGATGCCTGGGAACCGGAAACCCTGCGGGCCGAAGCTCTGGCCAGCCTGGATCCCACCCGCGCCGCTGTTCTCGAGGCGGTGCCCGCATGACCACCGCCATCCCCTTGACCGTGCCCAACTTCAGCCTCAGCGGCGGTCTGCCGGTGATCGCCCGCAGCCGCCCGGGGCCAGATATCCTGGCGGCCCGGCTCGTCATCCGTGGCGGCAGCGGCGCCGATCCGCACCATCGGCGGGGCGCCCACCAACTCCTGGCCGGAGCGATGACCCGCGGCTGCGGCAGCCTTGATGCCGACGCCCTCGCCGATCTGGTGGAGGGGGCGGGGGC
>Ga0209087_1000567_pt1 | contig 23149 bp, 21 predicted proteins | sample S_130805_EF_Meta_FD_187321 | JGI IMG/M metagenome (GOLD analysis project Ga0209087, IMG submission 187321) | Freshwater microbial communities from Lake Simoncouche, Canada to study carbon cycling - S_130805_EF_MetaG (SPAdes) (version 2) | ecosystem: Environmental > Aquatic > Freshwater > Lake ... | reverse complement strand
AAAATTTTTGAATTGAATTTCTTTTTCCATGCAATAAAAAAACAAAACTAAGAAGAATAAAATAAAAAAAACCTTCTTGTTTTGTCCATAATAAAATATTTAAAATCAAAATAATTAAAAATTCAGGGATAAATGATTTTTTAAATAGATAAATATTTTCTGAAAAATAAAGCTTAAAATAAGAGTAACAAAAAAATGAAAAAAAAATTAAATATTCTTGGTAACCGCCAAAAAGATAAAAGTTAATTGATAAAAAACCTATAATAAACAAAACCAACAATTTCTCAGTTAAAGAAAATTTATTTGATAATTTAGAAATTAAAGAAAAAATTGATGTAACAAAAATAAATATAAAAAAAATTCTACCAAAGTATTCATATTGCAAATAACTATTTTTCCAAAAAAAAGCCCAAATATAACTGCCTAAATGTGGGTAATAATTTTGTGGGACATTTTTTAAATCTTTATATTCTCCACCCTGAAAGTATACTTGCGCTTTAAAAATCCAATGTCCCAATCCATCCCATTCTAAAAAGCTAGTTTTGGCAATTACGCTTGACATTGAATAAATGAATACAAAAAAAACTAAAGAGATAGAGATGTTTTTTTTAAGTAAAAATAAAAAATTTTTATAATTTATTATTATTAGAGACAAGGAAAGTGTTGTTGCAATTAAAAATAAATAATTTAAATTTACTTTAAAAAAAGAAAATAATAAAAATAAATTAATAACTATAATTAAATTTAACAATAAAGAATCTGCATACCCCAGTTTCAAATTCAGATATTGTTTTTTAAAATAATAAAAATTAAGAGGAAAATTTAAAAAAATAACTAGACTTAAAATTGACAATATAATCGATAAAATTTCAATCATTTTTTTTTAATAAATAACATTGGCCCTCTTGATAAATTTTACTAAAATTTTTTTTTGTAAATTCTGCTAAATTATTCTCTTCAAAATTTAATAGAATTAAATAATTTACTTCATAATTCTGTCGAAAATCATAAAAATAGCCCATTGCTGATGGAAAACCTGAGTTATTGTATACTGTCAAATTTTGTTTTACATCTTTGAAGGTATCAAAAATTTTTTTTATAAATCCATACCCTTGTTTTTCACAGTATCCGCTAGATTTAAGAACTCTGCTCTCATAATTATTTTTTAAGATTATATATGTATTTTCGAAAGCACCAAAAGTATAAAAAATAAAAATTAAAAAAATAATTAAATATACTTTGTCAATAATATTTTTTTTATTCATTATTATTTTTCTTAATTTTTATTAAATGAATAATAGTAAATACATGCAAAGTATATCGCTAAACTAAGAAAAAAAACTAAGAAAAAATTATTAAAATATTTAAATAAAATAAATGGAAGTGTTAGCAAAATTTGAATTATCAAAAAGGTAAATAAAAGGGGTTTTCTACTAATTATAATATGATGAATATGATTTCTGTCAGCTTTAAATGGATGCTTTTTATTTAAGATTCTTAAAATCGCAAGTCGCAATAGTTCAATGCCAGGTATCATCATAATTAAAAAAATTTCGTCGGTGTAAAAAGTACTATTTACATTATAAGATTTAATAAAAAAAAACCCTATAATATAACTTAACAATAAGCTTCCACTGTTGCCTAAAAACATTTTATTTTTAAAATTAAACCACGAGAAAAATAATAAAATTATAATTAAATTACTAAAAAATACGTAATTAACTTTATTTAAAATAAAAATTAAGAAAATGAATATGGTATAAAATGCTGCCTGACAGTTTATGCCGTCTAACATGTTATATGCATTTATAAATAATAAAAAACATAAAATTGTAATAGGGATTGAAAATATATTTAAAAATATTTTACTTTCAGAAAAAGAAAAATTAAGATTAGAAATTATAATATTGCTATCAGTTAATGATAGTAGGTAAATCGAGATCGATAAAATTAATAATTTTTTATTAGCACTTACATTGTACTTATCATCTAAAAATCCCAGTATAAATAATAAGCTCACCGAAATAAAAAATAAGTTTATTTCATTTTTAGATTGAAAAATAAGGTTACCAAAAAAATCTAAATAACTAAAAATAATAAAAGCAAATAAATTAAAATAAATAATCAAGCCACCCAACAATGGAACTCGGTTCTTATGATATTTCCTTACATCATCTGGAATGTCATAAACATTATAAATTCTTGCAATTCTAGAATAATTTAAAAAAATCAATAGATTTATTAAAAAAGTAAAAAACAATATATTAATCATTTTTTTATATTTTTTGTGTTGATAAATAAAACCCTAGCGGAAAATAAGTGATTATTAATAGATAATTGCTAAAATAACTACCTGAGGGTATCAGTGGAATCATGGACGTTAAAAATCCCAATAAAATGAAATATTTACTATAAGTAATAGAGTCTTCTTTTTTACTTTTTACTATAGCGAAAAAATAAATAGTAAACTTCTTTAAAGTATACAAGAATAAGAAACAGAGAAAAAAAAAACCAACAATCCCCAGTTCTGCCAAAAACTCAAAAAAAATGCTATGTGGATGAGTATTGCAGGCATTAGTTGATTTTATTTTTTTTATTAACGCATTCTGATCCGAAGTACTTGAAAAATTATCAAGTATTTTATTTATATTTTTATTATTATATTCTTCAATAAAATCTTTATATTTTTCACTAGAGCATAAATTGCGAAAAGATTTAAGCCCATGTCCAAGAAATTTTTTATCTAAAAACATTTGATAGGCGGTTACTATATGAAGCTCATGTCTATAACTAAGGTAAAATTTAGATTCCTTAAACTGATTTATTGTATGACTGCTGATTCTATCTAGGCTAGATGAATTGTTTAGAGAAATAATAATAACTACGCTTACTATTGGTAACAAAAAATAAAAAAAATGCTTTTTATTTATTAAAAAATAAAAAAAAAGAAAAAATATTAAATAAAAAAAAGATGTTCTTTCGCCGCTTAAAATAACTAACACGAAGGATATAAAAATAATAATTGTATTTAATAAAATTTTTTTCTTCAACTCCACAAGATAAGATAGGCCAATAATTAGTGGTAGTAGTCTTGCTACATAACTGCCCATAATTAATTCATCTCCAAAAAAACTTGAAATTCTATCTCCAGGATTTATTTTTTGTCCAATTATATTAACTTTAAAAAAAAATTGACTCAAAGAATCTGTGAATAAAAAGATTAAGCATAATAAGAAACAATAATAAGTAAAATTAATAATTAGAGGATATTTTTTCACGAAATAAGAAATAAAGAAAATAAAAAAGATAATTCTTACAAAAGTTAAAGAAGTTTGAAATGAAGTTTCTGGTTGAAATGAATTTAAAGAATTTAAATTAATATATAAATAAAAAATTAAAAAAAAATAAAAAAAATTATTATTAAGAAAATTTAATTCCTTTTTTTTAATTAAAAAATATAAAAAATATATACTCAATAAACTGCAAAATAGATCAGGTAAAAATGATCCTGTTATGAAAAAAAAAGGAAATAAAGAAATAAGATAATAATATTTTTTTAAGTTTATATACACTGTTATTAAATGCTAATATATTAAAATTTTTAAAAATGATACATAAACTCTTTTATAAAAATTTTTCATTAATAATTAGTTTTTTATTGTGGTTTTTTCTATTTGGCTCTATCAATGTTTATCCAAAAGATTTATTAAATATAAAATCACTTTTTGACATTATCAAAACGTCAAGAATAATAATACCAATAATGATTGGTATAGTGATATTTATATTTTTACTAATTAAAATTTATACGAATAAAAAAAAAATTAATATCTCTAATTATTTATCTATATTTTTTTTAATTTTTTTTTTTCAATTAATTGGAGCTTTTTTTACTGACAGAATAAATTTTGAAACACTCTATGTTATATTTTTTTCATTTATAATAATTATATTATTTATATTTATAGAATATTTAGAAATACAAAGGATATATTATTATTTTTTATATTCCTTAATTTTTTTTATTTTAATATCATCCGTGATACTTTTGGCTTTAAAATTAGATGCGTTTCTACTTGGAATTAAAAATTTAAATTTTTACTCAATTTTTCATCCTGACTTAACCCTGATTGGATATCCTCCTCCTAGATCTACAGGATACTCACGAATGCTAACTATTTTAGTTGTATTCATGGTTATCTGGATTGAAAATAAAAAAAAATCTTTTAATAGTCCCTACTTCTATCTAATTTTATTATTAGCATCTGCGATTTTACTTTTTCAATCTAGAGGTTCATACCTATGCTATATCGTAAGCATTATCTCTGTTATTTTTATTCTAAATTATAGAAACAATTTATTTACTAAACTAATAAAATTAATTTTATATATTTCCGGTCCTATATTAATAATTTTTTTTCTATCAATCGTAACTCATTCAAAAGATTCAAAAGATTCAAAAGATTCAAAAGAAGCTGGATATTTAGATCAGGATAGCAACAGCTCTAAAAATATGAAAAATTCTATTGAAGATATTAATAATAATAGAATTTTATCGAACAAAACAACTAGTGGTAGAGTGGAGCTGTGGTTAATAGGATTGAATGAATTTAATAAAAAAAAATTTTTTGGGTATGGTCCTCAGGCTGATAGAATAATTATAACAGAATATTATAAAAAAATTAAACATGATAATAACCCATATGGAAATAATATTTCGAATGGCTTAATTTACACTTTTTTATCTGGCGGTTATTTTTCAGCTTTATTATTTATTATTCTATACATAAAAAACATTTCCTACATTTTAAAATATATAAAGAAATTCAAAAACAAAATTCATCTACCTACTCAGCTTTCATTTATATACATAATTGTATTTTCAGTTAGATCATTATTTGAAAATTCCTATGCGGTATGGGGCATTGATCATATGTTTTTACTAGTAAGTATGGGCATACTTAATTATCAATTAATGAATAAAAAAAAATATGAAGGTTTCAGTATTAACAGTTTGCTTAAATAGCCAAACAACAATTCAAGAAACACTTAATAGTGTTTTAACTCAAAAATATAAAAATATTGAGCACATTATTATTGATGGGGGGTCTAATGATGCAACGCAAATATTACTAGATGAATATCCTTTTAAAGATAAAAAAATATTTATAAAAAAAAAACTAAAACTTTATGAATCGATAAATTTTGCCATTGAAAAAGCAACGGGTGAGTACATTATTTTATTACATTCTGACGATATTCTTAATAATGCTACTGTTATTAACGAACTAGTTAAAATAGCAAAAAAAACCAAAAGCGAATTAATAGTTGGATCAATAGCTTATTTTAGAAAAGATAAATCTAAAATTGTTAGATTTTTTCCTTCAATTAATTTCAAAAAAGAACATTTGTTAAATGGTCTTATAATTCCACATACAGGGATGTTTATTAAAAAAAGTTTACATAAGAAATATAAGTACGATGGAAATTATAAAATTGCAGGAGATTTTGATTTTTTCTTGAGATGCATTTTTATTAATAAAATTCCTTTCTATACAACAAATCTACTAGTTACTCGAATGAAAACAGGTGGGGTTTCTGGAAAAAATTTATTATCTTACATCATTAGTACAAAAGAAATATGTAAGTCATTTTTAAATAACAATTTAAAAATTAGTTCAATTTATATCTTTTTTAGATTTATATTTAAAATTCATCAATTAATTATTATTAATTCTGAGAACATAAATAAAAACTTTTCTTACAAAATTAATAAATTTTATAAAAAAAAATTAAAATATAATTTTTTTATTTACACAAATGTTAACAAAGTATTTTTAAAAAAAAAATTTATTTTAAGCGCTATGAATCTCGCATTCTTGGGAAGTTATGTTAAGAATTTTAAATTACAATTTCCTCATATGTATCATTGGCCAGACGGGATTAGTGCTAAATTGTTAGAAAAAAAAATAAAAAAAATTCCAGGAAGAGAATTGCTGGATAAACTACAATTTAATAAAAAAATTAAAAGAATAGTAGTAGTTGGTAATCTTACTTACTTATCAAAAATGAAATTACTTTTAAAATTTAAAAAAAAAATTTTTAATTGTAAAGTTCCATATGCAGATTATAGGACAATTGTTAAATCAATAAAATTTAAATTCCAGACTTCTGATTTAATATTTATAACTCTTCCAACGCCTAAACAAGAGCTTATAGCCATTGAGTTGGCAAAGAGATTACATAATTATAAAATTATTTGCATTGGCGGATCTATAGCTATTTTTTCTGGAGAAGAAAAAGAAGTACCTAAATTATTAAATAATTTTGAGTTTATCTGGAGACTTCAGTATGAAACATTCCGGAGGATCAATAGATTATTGAGTACATTATATAACGTTATTAAAGATTATTTGTGGTCACAAAAAATAAAAAGACTAAATGTTGAAATTAAATAAAAAAGATAATTTTATATGGGTATGCGATACATCGCAAAATACAGGGGAAGGGCAACTCGCTCGTTTATTTTTAAATAAAGAAAAAATTAAAATTAATAAATATTCACAGCATAAGATTGATAATAAGACCTTACTACATAAATATGTGCTTCCATTTGTTGGTATTTTTTTATGTTGGATTAATTTTTTTAAAAAAAAACAAATTTATTACATTAATTACTTACCACTTTGGAATTTTCTTATTTTTTTATTACTGCCACCTAAAACTATAATAGGACCAATTACAGGTGGAGCTAATTTTAAATTTAGTTTTATAAGAAAATATATTTTTCCTATTTTGTATTTAATAAGTCAAATTATTATACATTTTCGATATAATTATATTTATTTTTCAACAAGCTTATTAAAAAAAAACTTGCTTTATTTTATTAAGAAAAAAGCTCATTTTAATTATGTTCTTAAAGCAATCAAAAAAAAAAATATTATTAAAAAGAAAAATATTGATTTTTTAATCTATTATAGAAATCATGAAAATAAAAAATCATTATTTCCATATTTATTTATAAAAAAAATAATTAAGTTAGGTTTTTCTGTTAATGTGGTTGGCGACAAACTTAATTGTGAAGGAGTTAAAAACTACGGAAAATTAAATAATAAAAAAATAAATAAATATTTATCTAGAACAAAATTTAGTATTTCATCTGGCGAAAATCTTTTAAGTTTTTTTACATTAGAATGTGTAAATAATAACGTTAAAATCTTAATTGATAATAGTCAGAAAGTTGAAGTAAAAAATTTAAAAAAAAATTTTATTAAAATAAATTACAATTCAAATAAATTGAAGCAATTACTCCTAAAATAATTTTTTTGTTAAGCTTCGCTTAAAGACTTGAAAACGCCATATCTTAACAGTAAAAATATGAAATGAACTATTCATTTCTACTAAGTTCAATAACATTATCAAAAATATTATCTGGGTGTGAAAAATTATGACTAATCATGATTATAGTTTTTATTCCTTTTAATTTGATAAGTGTTTTTATTAAAGTTTCATTTTTTTCTATATCTAAAGCTGAATCTGGCTCATCAAGTATTAAAACTTCAGCAGTTTTATACAAAGCTCTTGCAATTGAAATAAGTTGTCTCTGACCTCCTGATAAATTAAAACCATCTAATCCCAAATTCTTTTTATTGACCAATTCATCAAAATTCTCAAAAGCTTTGTCCAGTTCTATTAAACTGCAAATTTCGTTAAATTTTTTTTGATCATAAGATGAGCTCTCAAGAACAATATTTTCAATAATTGATGAATTCATAATAAAGACATTTTGTTGTACAAATCCAATTTTGGACATCCAATTTATTTTGCAATCTTTTAATTTATATTTTTCATCGATTATCACATCACCATCTATTGGGTCTCTAAGTCCAGAAATAATTTCAATAAGTGTACTTTTTCCAGATCCATTATTTCCTTTGATTAAAGTTGATGAATTTTTATTTATTTTTAAATTAAAATTTTTTATTAAATATTTGTCGGTATCCTCAAATTTAAAACTTACATTTTTCAATTCTAAAGATTTCTCGAAATTAAAATTTTTAACTGGATTCTGAATATTAAGCTGAACAGAAATTTTTAATTGGTCAATAACTGATTTAAAACCAGGATAATAAAATTTACAAACTTGTTTCGCCATAACGATTTTATTGAAGCTTGGAATTGCACGAAAAAGTGCTATTCCATAAAGAGCAAAAATCGGAAGAAAATTTGACAATATTGTATTATTAAAAATAAGAAAAATTAGTGATAGCGAAAAAATTATTACACATAATAATTCCATCCAATATCTAAGAACATTATTTAGAAACTCATGTTTAAATTGTGATTCAAAAATACCATCTGAATAATTGGAAAACTTATTATAAAAAAAATTTTGTAAATTATATATGATTATATCTTTTATCCCCTTCAATCCTTCATCAACAAGCACTTGTAATTTTCCACTATTAATGTGATTTAATTCCGCCCACTTTTTAATACGAGTTTTAATCAAATAAAAATATAAAGCCAATGTGGCTGAAAAAAAAATTATAACAAAGGTAAAGATTGTAGAGTTTATCAAAAAAAGTATACCAGCCAGACATGTTAGAAATAAAATTTCTGTCATTAAAACAATGCATCCAACAATATAAATTCTCATATTAATTGCATCATTAGATACTTTTCTTAAAAAAAAATCAGAAGAATATTTTTTAAAGTGAGAATAACCGTGATTTAAGCTATTTAAAAATAACCTTTTGGAGCATTCTGAACAAAAAAAGAAAATAAATTTAATGTAAAAAAAATTGAAAAATATCAAAAATAAATTTTTAAAACAAAATAATAGTAAAAATAAAACCAAAATAACGATAGGTCCTAAATCATTTAAAAATGATATATCTATTTTTTCTCCAGAAAATATTAATTTAAAAACAGGAATAATAGCTGAAAAAGAAATCATTTCTAAAAATGCACTAAAAAAGATCCCAAAAAATATTATAATAAAAAATATTTTTTCTTTTTCTTTTAACATCTTATAAAGATTAAATACTTTAAACATTGATAAGGACTAATATTTTAGTAAAAAATTAATTTTGGCTTTTTATAATTTTTAAATTGAAATTATTTGATCATTAACATTTATATAATAAATATCATAGGTATTTATTAACAATTATTATCATCCCTAAATCTGAATATTAATTCTATAAGAATAGTTGATGCTATATTTAATATTTAGTTTTAAATTCTATAATTCTTACTTAAAAAATAATAAAAATATATTTATTAACACTAAAGACCAGTAAAAATTCTTTTTTTTGATTCTTTTTTATCTATATAAATTGATAATAGATTTTGTTGTTTTTTAAAGAAAATAAAGAAGATTTTTAAAAATAATTTTATTAAACTGTAAATTTTATTTTTATATTTATGATTTTGAGTTCCAGAATTTTCTAAATCATTTTCATAATTGAAATATATCTTATGTTGAATTTCGGGCTCATAAGAAGACAGGGTCTTAAAAAGCTCTCTTTCATTCCATCTATACACATAATTTGGGATTCCGCTCTCTTCAACTCCACCAAGTTTATTATTTTTATCTACACTTGAAACCTCAAAATCTTCTGACATCCTTAACTTAGTGGAAACTCTCATTAACCATGAGTCATTACCCTCAATTATAAGAGTGCCAATTTTTGAAACTCTATACATCTCTAAAATAGCTAAATGAGGTTTTCTCATATGATGGATGCAAGCATGAGTAATAACATAGTCAAATGAGCTATCATTAAAATCTATTTTAGTAGCATCTACATGGATTATTTTATAAGAATATTTTGTTGTATCTGGATTAAAATTACTAAGAGTAAAATTTTCATACTGTAGATTTTTAAATAATTCATACTCTCTTTCTGATCCCCCAATTATTAAAATAGATGATTTTTTGTTAATGAATTTATTTAAATTTTTTTCATAGAATTTCCACCTATCCATATAATTTTCACTATAATATAAATATAACAATATCAAACATGTATTTAAATTTATTAAAAAAAATTTTTACCTAAAATGAAAATACTTCATTTATCTTATTCTATTAGCAAGGGAGGGGCTTCTAGAGCTGCACTTAGAATTCATCAAAGTTTATTAGAAAAAAATATTAATTCTTTTATAAAATTTAACATTTTAAATGGCCCAGAATTAAATACAGAAAATATTATAAAACCTAGTTTATTTAGAAGTTATTTTAACAAAATTAAATCCGCAATTGAATCTAGGATATCAAAAATTTTAAGAAAAAATAATTTTGTTAAAAATTCAATCTCTTTATTTCCTACACAGCTACACAAGTTTATTAATAAATCTGATTATGACATTGTTCACTTGCACTGGATTAATGGGGAAACCATTTCTATTGAAGATATTGGAAAAATAACAAAGCCTTTAGTATGGACAATCCAGGATATGTGGCCGTTCACCGGATCTGAACATTACAGTTTTAATACAAATTGGAAGAATGGATACTCTAATAATAATAAAAATAAAGCAAATTTGATTAATGTCGATATTGAAAAGTTTACATGGAAAAGAAAAATTAAAAGTTGGAAAAAAAAAATAAATATTGTTGGTACAAGTAAATGGATTACAAATTGCGCTTCTAATAGCTATTTAATGCAAAAATTTCCAGCACTAACAATCAACAATACATTAGATATTAATTTTTGGAAAACACAAAACAAAAAGGAATGTAAAAAATATTTTAATTTACCTCAAAATATAAAATTAATAGGTTTTAGTTCTTTAGGTCATAAAAATGAGATTTTAAAAGGTAAAGACCTTTTTTTATCGGCAATAAAAAAAATAAACTACGATCAAAAGAATATTGCTTTTTTTTCTATTGGAGACTCAAATGAATTTTCGGAAATCAAAAATACAAAATTTCAAATTTTTAACACACCAAAACTAAATAGTGATAAAGAAATAAGAACATTTTATAATTGCTTAGATCTTATAGTTGTTCCATCTAGACTTGAGGCTTTTGGTCAAACAGCTTCAGAGGCAATATCTTGCGGAATACCTGTTGTTTGTTTTAATTCAACTGGTTTAAAAGATATTATAATTCATAAAAAGAATGGATATCTAGCTAAACCATATTCATCAAAAGAACTATGCAAAGGAATAGAGTACATATTAAAATTAAACAAAAAAAAGTATAAAGAAATGTGTTTATCTTCAATTAAAATTGCCCACAAAAAATTTTCATTTGATTTTATTAGCAATCAATACATAAAATTATATAAAAGAATCCTAAATAATTAAGAATTCAATAATGAAAGTCTCTAATGAATATTAGATGATTATAAAGAATCGATTAAACAGACGTTTAATCCAAAAATTTTATAATTTTTACACATAATTAAATAATTACTAAATAAAACATTAAATTCTAATAAAATTTTCTCTTATTTGTAATATTGTTTTTCTAAAAAAAAATTTCGGTTGTGAAAATATAATTTTAAGTAAAAAAATAATTCGAAATGGATATAGAAAAAATTTTGGTCGAAAAAGATTGTTGAATATCATGAGTTCATTTTCTTTATCTAATCTTAATAATTTAGGGTCTTTTATTTTGCCGTTCCAGTTAAATGCTTTGGCTACCTGAAATCTTAAAGAAGGGCTTGTGGTCGAACTATCATCAAAGCCAATATTATTAACCATATTTACATTAGGTAACAAACAAAAGGAATTTTTTTTCCACATAGATGCCATGAATTGGATATCCCAAGTCTTAGTTTTTCCTTCATAAACATTTGTTATAGTTTTTTTCCAATATCTAAATTCAATATCATTTTCAAATTTATTTTTTAAACTTCTAAAGTTTTTTTCTCTTAAATAAGATGTTAAATTTTTACTTGCTGCTATCCATGATCTTCTCCACGTAGCCCACCCCCAGCAGAGAAAATAATTGGACAAAAAATAAGACGCTTCACGAAAATTTGTTTTACCTAAATGATTATATCCAGAAATTGCAAAAATTTTTCTATTATTTTTATATTTTGACAAAAGGTATTTCATATATTGAAAAAAAAAAATTGTCGGTATGCAGTCATCTTCTAAAATGATGCCCATTTTTTCTTTTTTAAAAAACCACGAAATACCACATTGAGGAGCCAGCCTTATACCTTTATTTTTCTTTAAAAAATTTGAAATTACTTTTGTTTTAGTATCTATTAAATTTATAATTCTACTAATTTTTAAAATTTTTTCTCTATCATAATTATTTTTTGGGCCATCGCAGGAAATATATATCTTGGCAGGTTTTATTTTTTTTAATTTTTTTATTAATTTTAATAAATGCTCAGGCCTATTGTAGGTCAGTATAAGTATAGGCAATTTAAACATTGAATTACTATTTTAAATATTTTTTAAATCTTTTGACTGCTTCTTTGAAAGTTAAAAATGGACTTTTTAACAATGCTATAAAGTAATGATATCGGTGGTATTTTATCAATAGAAACGGATTAACAGAACTTTTTTTGTTCAAGCCCAATAAAATATCTGGTCGATATGAAAGGTTTGGGAATATTTCTCTAAACACAGCTTTTGATACTTTTGTCTCAGTTTCATTTAACCATCCTAATTTAAAAAGTTTTTCTGAAATAATTGGCCAATCTATTAAGGCTAGTTTAAACCATAAATGCCTCCATTCTGATCTTGGATCTCCTTTACGGAAAATACCTAAACTCTTTTCTAATCTCACAAATGATTTTTCAGACTGCAAAGAAAAAATCCCAAATAATCCTGGCCACATATCATTCAAAAGATGAACATGCTTATCATTTTTTAAAAAATTTTTTACTAATTGAACTTTGTAAATATATTCCTGCAACTGAACAACATTTTTTCTTAAAAAAAGTAAAACTTTAGATCTGTCATAAATTACATCAAGAATTTTATTTGGCTGCTTGTTATCCTCTCCTATTTCGTTTGAAGGATACTCAATAGTAGACTTATCTATGCAACCACCACTTATAAAGTCAGGTTTATATTTTTCAATTACAGGGATAGATATAGATAAAGCATCAAATCGTGCGATATCATCATCGGGTAGCACCCATATATAATCAGATTTTGAATTTAACATTCCTCCAACACAGTTATTTACAGTGCCTATGTTAAATCCCGTAAACTGATAATCAAAACTAGAAATGTTAAAATTTTTAAAAATTGGATTATATGTATCGATTAAATTTTTATACTGTTCAAAATATTCAGTGCTATTATTTCTTATGGTGATTGCCAATTTTGATCTATCAAAATGACTAAGGTTTTTTATTGAATTTTCAAGAGATCGAAGACATTTTGCAAGCTCGTGAGGACGGTTATAGGTGGGTATAAGAACTTCAAGCAATGCCATTTTTTAATTAGGGCTATCTGAAGACTTTGCGGTCATTACTGATGTAGAGTCCCATCCATACCAATCATAAGGCTTAATAGATACTTGCCAACCCTCACCTTTAAGTCTTATTGAAAAATCATTCATATATTTTTTGTTATCAATATCATTAAAATTACTTTGAAAAATAATATGTAATTTTGAACATTTCTCTATAACAAAATTCTCTACATCCCTACGTTTTTCTAAAGAAATTTCTGAAAATGAAAAACTGGCATTAAATATTTCATAATTATCATTCAATTCATTTATATTCTTAAAAAAATTAATTCGATCGTCTAAATCTAAAGTATGATTCAAATATTTTTTTTGAACATGCTGCATTGTAATTAGATCTACAATAGAGATATTAATTTTTTTTGATATCTGGTGGAGACATCTAGCTAAACCACCATACCCCCCACCAAAATCTACGAATGATTTGTAAAGTTTTAATTCTTGGCCAAATGAATCATATATACTAAGTAAGTTTGCTAAATGACTTAAAGTAGTTGGAGATGCGAAAGGATATTTTTTCAATAAAAAAGGGGAACCCCAAGAAGGGGTTGTGCATTTATTAAGTAATCCTTCTCCATGAGGGTGGGACCTAATTTTATTAACTAATTTATAGCCTAAATTTATATTTTCAGATGCAAGATGCAAAATAACATCTCTATCCTGAAAAAAATTTTTGCCATCATTGTGGTTACTTGCATCTAAAATTCGCTTCGATATGACATTCCAATATTGATTTTTATTTATAGAAAAATTTTTTTTCTTTAATTTATTATCAGTTTTAGTTCTTCCAATTATATTTCTGTTAAAATATACATCTTGAAGTGTCAAAAATTTTTTTATCAGTTTAAAAATTATTTCCATTATAAACTTTTTTTATTCAGATATTTGATAAATTACTCTTTCTAAATCCTTTAAGAATAAATTAGCATCAGTGTGAATTCCATTTAATTTAGATATTTCTAAAAAAGAATTCTTATCGGTTGGGTATATTGCTTTGTGATATGATAAAAAGGGAATATTATTATTTATACATTTAGCAGTTATAGTCCCGTATGGAAATGTAACAATAGTGCTATATTCATTAAAGATATCTTCAAAATTTTTTTCCTCAACTGGAATGTTCGTTTCATCTATTAAAAAATGACCCGCATAATCTTTCAACCAAAAATAGTTTTTGTATTTGATTTTTATATTTTTTCCCTTTTTTATTCCATTATTTAAAACTTTTATTGTTGCGTTATAAACTTTTATTAACTCTTGGTAAGCAGTTATAGAAAGGTATCCATTTATCCAAGGCAATGCTAAGGGGCAAAAAAGAATACATTTTTTTTTTGATTTATTTTTTTTTATTAAGTTTAGGTTTAAAGATTTTTTTGAAACTTCCATTTTCATTTCAGGAGAAAGAGAGAATAAAAATAAAGTTGTGTTGTCTAATTCCTGCATCAAATGACCATGGCCTAAAATCTTGATGTTTTTGTTTTTAAATTTTTCATAGCTTGTTGCAATAAGTATTTTGTGGAAAATATTTAGTTCCAATCCAAAATATGTAATCCACTTATGCTTATTAGATATTAATAATTTACTTAAGGTAATAAACCAGGATGGAAAATATATTAATAAATTTTTAGGTAACATTGAAATAAATATTTCTTCCTTAAAATTCTTATGATTTATTGGCTTAAAATCTAAAAATTTTTTCTTCTTTAAAATTTTGTTTAAAAAAAAAATAAACAAAGAAAATATATGAATTTTAAAACTTCTAAAAAAAAATAATAATTTACATAATAAATTGAAAGGTATATTTAATTCACTATCATTAATTATCTTTGAAGATTCTTCAAATCTTTTCTGTTCATCATCAATTAAAATACTTTCTTCATCTAAATTATTTTTATAGCTATTGCCAATTCCAATTAATGAGTCTCTTCCAATAAGTTTAATTAAAATTGAGCTAATTTTTTTTACTTCAATAGGGTCTTCGTATGTATTTTTTAAATCATATAAAATTCTTGAATCTTTATTATATACGTGACTAACATAATAAGAATTTATCGCGATTTCTCCACTAATCACCCACCAAAAATCTTCTGATTGGTTAAGAGATGTAACTCTATTCATTATGTTTTGATTTAAAATTTTTAAGGTTGGGATATGAGATTTCACTTCACGATAAAATTGGACTGGATTTGGGAAAAAATTGTGAGACACTAAATTAATATAACAAAAAAAAAAAAATTCTAAACTTAAATATTACATTCAATTTTTTTAAATTTAATTTAATATTGCTTATTTAAATATTAGTTTATTTATAACTGAAAATATCATGGATAAAAAAGAAAAAATACTGATAACAGGTGGTTTTGGATTTGTGGGGAGTGCTCTTTGTAAATTTTTAATAAATAAAAATTATGAAATTTATATCATTGATGATTTTTCAAACTCAAAAATAATTAGTTTTTCAAAAAAAATAAAATATTTAAATATTTCTTTATCTAAAATTAACTATGTTTCAAAATTTATAAAAGAAAATAAAATAACAACAATTTTTCATTTTGCGGCAAAAATTTATGCACAAGAATCTATAAAAAATCCAAATAAATATTTTAAAAATAATTATAACAATACAAATAACTTATTAAATATTGCGATTAAATATAAGGTTAAAAACTTTATTTTTTCTTCGACAGCAGCTGTTTATGGAAAAGAAAAAAAAATATTTAAAGAAAATGATTCAAAAAAACCTATTAATCCATATGGAAAATCTAAACTAATGGCTGAAAATGCAATTATTAAAAATAAAAATAAAATTAATTTTGCAATTTTAAGATTTTTTAATATTGCTGGTGCTAATGTAAAAAATAATGTTGGACCTATAAAAAACCAATATTCAGTGATAACGAAACTAATCAATTCACTTTTTAATAAAAAAATATTTTATATCAATGGTGGAAATCATGATACGAAAGATGGAACTCCTGTTAGAGATTTCATTCATATTGATGATATTGTAAAAATAATCTTTAAGTCATTTTTAAAAATTAAATCATCAAAGAAATCAATTATTATTAATTGTGGGTCTGGAGTGCCTATATCTATTTTAGAAATTATTAATGGTTTATCTAAAATTATTAATAAAAAAATTAATTTTAAATTTAAAAGAAAATTAGAAAATGATGCTTCTGAAGTAATTTCAGATACTAAGCAAGAAAATAAAACTCTTAACGTTAAAAATAAAAAAAATATTTACGCGATACTTAAAACTTCATATATGTGGAAAAATACATCAACAAAAAAATTAAATTAATCTAACAGTTTTTTGTATAACTTTATTATTAATTTCAATTAGTTTTGGATTTTTCTGCAAAAAATTAATTATTTGATCATAAGTAAAAAAATTATTTAATTTTTTTCCAAGTTTAGAAAAAATTATTTTAACAAATTTTAAATCATCTTTTGTATCTACTGTAAGCCTTAAATTTAAATCTGTTCGCCACTTTTTTGGCATTATAACGTTCATTAATTTATATTTTTTTTTTCCCTCTCTATAAAAGTATAAACCGGGATGTTCCTTTAAATCTTTCTTTTTTAATTTATTGCAACTTTTAATAAAATCTTTATATTTAAAAATTTGTACATCAAGTCCATAAGGTAAATATCTATTTTCATAAATACCAAACCCATTATTCGTTAAATAATCATATTTTTTAGTATTTTTAAGAAAAATGTTAAGCATATAATCAATTATATTAGGATCCATAAGTGGATTATCCCCCGTTAATCGTACAATAATTTTGGCTTTAAATTTCTTTGCAGTATTTTTAACTCTATTTAAAACATTACTTTCACTTCCTCTAAAATATTTTATTTTTTTTGCATCTAAAAATTGCACAAATTTATCATCAGATTTTTTATTAGTTGTGGCAATAACAATCTCATCTATCAATTTGGATTTTTTAACCCTGTCGTATAACAATTCAATCAAAGGTACATTGTTAATTTTTTTCATTACTTTTCCATATAATCTTGATGAATTCATTCTAGCTTCTATCACCGAAACTACTTTGGGCTTTTTGTGCATAAATTAATAAATGTTATTAATTCTTAGAATCTGGTTTTTGTATATTGTGTTCTTGGCTTTTTTTCCTAATATTTTGTCCCATTTATCAGCTTTAATCCCATTTCCTGGTCTTAAAGTAATTAAATTTTTTTCTGTAAATTTTTCTCCTTTCATAATTTTTATTTTTGCAAAAATACTTCGTCTTGCAAATTTTATACTTCTTCCCTCAATTTTTAAATTTTTTTTTTTATTACCGCATATAATTTTTTTTCTGAGCATTTTTATATTAAATCTTTTTAAATCTTTTTTATCCATCGAATGATAATGATCATTGCCTTTAATTTTTTTATTATGCGAAAAGTGTTTTTCAATAATTTGCGCTCCGAGCTCAAAAGCCTTGTCTACTACGTTAAGCTCATCATCTGATTTAGAGTGGTCAGAATAACCAATTAAATAACCAGGGAAAACATTTTTTAAGGTTTTTATAAAATTTAAGTTTAAGTCTTTATCTTTTGCTGGGTAATTTAAAAGACAATGCATGATACAAACTTTATTTTTAGGTAAGTTTAAATATTTCAGCGCATATTTTATCTCTTTAATCGAAGCAGCTCCTGTTGAAATAATTGTATATTTTTTCTTTTGGCCTATTTTTCTTAATAAAGGAATATTGTTTATATCCGAGGATGAAATTTTAAAAATTTTTATAATTTTATTATATTCATCTACCGACTCAACATCAAAAAGAGTTGACATAAAAAGAATTTTATTTTTTTTACATTCTGAAAAAATTTTTAAATAATCTACTTTTTGAAATTTATCAAATTTTTTAAAAAGTTTATATTGCGAATTTATTTTTTCTTCTTTAGTATCCCAATATGCAGGACTGTTTTTGGATACCAATTTATCTGCTTTATAAGTTTGAAACTTAATTGCGTCTGCAAAACCTTCTTTTGCATCTTTCACATATTTTAAAGCTAGCTTTATATTGCATCCATGATTTACCCCAGCTTCGGCGATAATAGTGGGTTTGTAATTAAATAATTTTAATGGTCCGAATTTTTTTTTTTTCATTTTTTATTGAGTCTTCCTGTAAGACTTTTTTTGTGAATTGTATATCTGTACAGTGGTAGTTCAATTGCATTCACTTTGAAATTTTTTAAATATCTTTCTCTAAACTCCTTATCTTCCAAATATCTGAATTTTTTGTTATACAGACCTGTTTTGATCATTGTTTCTTTTCTATAAAGAATTCCACATGCAATAGGATCTTTTTTAAAGCTACATCTTTTAATAAATCTGCCATTAATGTTAACTTTTGTATAATCAGAAGCTACTGCATCCCATTTTCTATTAAAATCTAAAAAGCTGCCCATAAATTTAAGATAATATTCTGAAATGTAATCATCAGAATCTAAAATTAAAACATATTTACCTTTTGACTCTTTAATGCCTTTATTTCTTGAATGAGATAACCCAACATTTTTCTTATTAAAAATTATCTTAATAATATTTTTAAACTCGTTAATTATTTTTCTAGAGTTATCTGTGCTTTCATCATCAACTACAATTACTTCATAGTCACTTCTTTCTACTCCGGATTGATGCAGTGCGCTTCTTATACATCTTGATATAAATTTTTCTCTGTTAAAACAGGTAATTATTATTGAGTATTTCATTATTTTTAAATTAATTTGAAACTTTTTTTAAAACAACCCACATATTTGAGGATAGCTTATTTTTAATTAAAAAGTCTTGTAAATTATCTGCGACTATAGGGTCAAAAAAAATTTGTTTAAGAAAATTATTTTTGTTTTTGAATAAATTTGAAGTAAATTTATTTTTGAGTATATCAACATCTAAAACCCCTGGAGTAATGACGTCTAAAACTTTAAAACCTGATTTTTTTGCGAGAATTTTAATTGAATGTGGATTGAAATAATTTAAATGTTCATGATCGACTGCATCACTTTTTTTTCCTAGAAAGCTAATATCAAAACCCATGCCATTAGGACATGTACAAATTACAAATATATTCTTGCTACACATTTTATTTATTTTTTTTAAAAAATTATAAGGGTTATAAAGATGCTCAATTACCTCAAAAAGAGTAAATACTCCAACATTTCTTAAATGTTTTTTTGATAAATTTTCAATAGACAAATTTAGGGTTATGATTTTTTTTGCGATACATTTTTTTGAACCGTCAATATTGGGTTCTACAGCAATTACATCTTTAAAAAATTTCTTATCCTTCATTATTTTACAGAATGTTCCATACCCTGCACCAACATCTATTATCTTTTTTCTGCTTATTTTATGTTTCTTGCATAATTGAATAATTTTTTTTACTCTTGGTAAAAATATTTTTTTATTTCTAACTCTTTCTGTATCTGGAAAAATAAAATTATTCCAAAACTTATATAATTCAGAATTTTTATAAAAAATTGACAAAAGTTTATCATTTGGCCTAGGTGTGATATAGAACGTATTACAATTTATACAGTTGTAATACTTAAAGCCATTTTTATTGAACAAATATTCTTTCTTAGCTTTATTGCAAGCAGGACAATTTACATGTTTAAAACTTTTTCTTTTCGAGAGTAAATATTTATAGTCTTTTTTAAAGTAAACCTTAGCTTTTTTCATTAAAACTTCTGGCCTTATATTTTCCTCTTTAAATTTCATATAAATAATTCTATCTAAAATTATAACCTTTTTTTTTTAGAGAATTTTTAATATTTTCATAACTTCTCTCCGTAAAATTGAATATATTTCCTGCTGCAATTGCTGATAAATTTACTTTATCTAGTAGTTCGGAAATATGATCAACAGTTCCTGCGCCACCACATGGTATTAAAGGTATCTTAATTAAATTATTAATTTGATTGATTAAATTGATATCAAATCCTTCACCGGCACCATCTCGATCTACAGAATTAAGCAAGATTTCGCCTGCACCTTTTTTTTCTACATCTTTAACATAGCTGAATAAATCTTTTTCTGCGATTGAGTCATTTTTTGAGTTATAAATCACATAATTAGAATCAATCTTTTTCACATCAATAGAAACAACAATTGATTGTTTTCCAAAAGTATTTGCAAATTCTGATATTATTTCAATTTGACTAAGACATATAGAGTTAATTGAAATTTTATCTGCTCCATTCTGAAAACACTTTTTTGCATCTTCTAAATTTTTTATGCCTCCTCCAAAAACTATGGGTGAAAAGCATCTCTTTGAGGCCGATTTCATGACTTCAAAAAAACTTCTTATTGTAGAATTTGATTTATTTTTAATCTCAAAGCTATCATTTTTTGATATATCTAAATAAATTATTTCGTCAACATTCCACGAATTGTATCTTTCAACCTGAACAAAAGGATCCCCTAAAATTTGATGTAAATCAAAATTTTCACTACGAACTAAACTCCCGTCTTTAAAAAACAATACTGGGATTAATCTAATTTTCATTTTAGAAGCAAAAAACTCTTTATTAAATTTATACCTACTGCTTGGCTTTTTTCTGGATGAAATTGAACGCCATAAAAATTTCTCTTTTTAATAATAGCGGGAAAATTTATTCCATAGAATGTCTCTGATAAAACATTTTCATCTTCAGTTTTGAAATAATAGCTATGTAGAAAATAAAAAAATTTATTTTTATCTAAACATGCCGCAAAAATTTTATCCTCTTTTTTATTTCTAACTTCATTCCATCCTACATGAGGCAAACGAACTTTTTCTTCACTTAATTTTAGTACTTGGCCAGGTATAATATCTAATCCCTCAGTTTTTCCGTATTCCATTCCATAAGATGATAAAACTTGCATTCCTACACATATTCCTAAAAAAAACTTATTTTTTTGATAATGCTCAACTATAAATTTATCTAATTTATTTTTTTTTAATTCATCAATATTTTTTTTATAGCTTCCGTTTCCAGGAAAAATTAAGTGTGAAAATTTTCCTGATATACTAGGTTTATAAGTTGAGATTTCTTGGTAATTTTTATAACCTAGAAAATCTAATACATTATAAATTGATTGAATATTTGATGTTTTTGTATTAATGATTCCCACATTCATTGTTTTGCCATCTAATAAACTAATATACTAAATTCAATTTAATTAATAACTTATTTATATTTCAACTAAATTTATGAAATATTGTAAAAAATGTTTATTTAAAGAAATAAATCCTATTCCAATATCATTTAATAAATATGGAATTTGTACTGGCTGCCTATATTCCGAAAAAAAATATAAAGTAAATTGGAAAGAGAGAGAGCAAAAATTTATTGAATTGTTAAAAAATTATGTTGGTAAGTCAGAGTTTGATTGCATTGTTCCAGTTAGTGGCGGGAAAGATAGTTATTTTGCTGCACATGTAGCCAAAAAATATAATCTTAATGCCCTACTAGTCACATACTATTCTAATAGATATTTAGATGAGGGAAATTTCAATCTTTTTAGAATGAAAAAAATTTTTAATTTTGAACATATAATTTATACACCGGCTGAAGAGACGTTAATAAAAATGCATAGAATTGGTCTAAAGAAAATGGGTGATCAAAATATGCATAATCACATGGGTATAGATACATATCCAAATATAATTGCTGTAGAAAAGAAAATTCCACTAATATTATGGGGTGATCAGGGATTTACAGAACAAGGGGGGATGCACTCAATAAATGATTTTGTAGAGTATACTTCTAAATATAGATTAGAGCATGCTCAGCATGGTTATGATTGGTATGATTTTTTAAATATTGAGGGTGAGGATCTAAATAAAAGCGAGTTATTTCCATATATATATCCGAATGAAAATGAAATTAAAGAAATTGGTGTAAGGGGTATTTATTTAAGTAACTATTTTTTTTATGATGGAAATGAAAACTATAAAATTTCAAAAGAGAAATATGGATGGAAAGAGGTTGAAAAACCATTTGATAGAACCTTCCGAAATTTTTCAAATGTAGATGATATGCACGAAAATGGTGTGCACGATTATCTAAAATTTATAAAATTTGGTTTTGGAAGAGGTACAGATCATGCAAATTATGACATCAGACTAAACCTAATTTCTAGAGAAGAAGGCATCAAACTAGTTTTAAAATACGATCACGTAACCCCAAAAGATGATTTAATTAAATGGTGTAAGTATGTAAAAATGGAAGAGGATGAATTTTATTATCATGCTAATAAATTTCGAGATAATAGAGTTTGGTCAATAAAAAACGGATTTTATTGTAAAATTGATATAGACGGAGAAATAAGACAATACCATCAAGCAAAAAAATAATTATTATTTTAAAAATTTTTTCAGTGAATAAATCAAGCCAATTGAGCTATTAACGACGGTAAGCTTAACGTTTTACCGCGCTTCCACACCCGTCCTATCAACGTCGTAGTCTACGACGGCTCTATAGGAAGACCTAGTTTTGAGGTGAGTTTCTAGCTTAGATGTCTTTAGGGATTATTTTTCATTATAATTTGTATCAATAAAAATTTTTTCAGTGCATAAATCAAGCCAATTGAGCTATTAGTAACGGTAAGCTTAACGTGTTACCACGCTTCCACACCCGTCCTATCAACGTCGTAGTCTACGACGGCTCTATAGGAAGAACTAGTTTTGA
>Ga0209087_1000565_pt1 | contig 23175 bp, 21 predicted proteins | sample S_130805_EF_Meta_FD_187321 | JGI IMG/M metagenome (GOLD analysis project Ga0209087, IMG submission 187321) | Freshwater microbial communities from Lake Simoncouche, Canada to study carbon cycling - S_130805_EF_MetaG (SPAdes) (version 2) | ecosystem: Environmental > Aquatic > Freshwater > Lake ... | reverse complement strand
AAAGATGCTTCAAGAGCACTTGTTATATGAATTGCACTTGCGTTATACATTCGAGGCAATTCCACTTTCACAGCTTTAGTGGCAATAAATATTGAATCCCTATTTCCAATTTCGGCAATTATTTGTCCAACTAGTTCTTCAGACACTCCTTGCGAATATGAATCTGCGGTGTCAAGGAAATTCCCACCGGTTTCGATAAATGCTTTATATTGCGAACGAGCTTCTGGTTCATCTGTGTCTCGACCCCAAGTCATAGTTCCAAGGGCCATAGTTGAAACCTCGTGTCCAGAGTTTCCGAGCAGTCTCATGCGCATATTGTGAGGTTATTGCAATAATTGAAAGAATCAACTCTTTTGATTGATTTTTTGCGAAGTGTTAGGAGAAATTCCTTGTCTTGGTGGCTAGCCGGTGCAATGGGTGTGGTGCAAGGGGTTACCGAATTCCTACCAATTTCATCAAGTGCGCATTTAAGAATCCTGCCGGCGCTGTTTGGTCAGAAAGATCCCGGTGCTTCCTTTACGGCCGTTATTCAAATTGGCACTATATTTTCTGTCCTTATATTTTTTAAAAACGATTTAATATCAATTTCTAAAGCGACTTTAATTGGATTTCTTAGAAGAAATCAACGAAATAAAGAATTTAAGATGGGCATTTCTATTATTTTAGCCACATTGCCAATAATATTTTTAGGATTTTTTGGTCAAGATTTTATAAAAAATGGTGCCAGAGATTTGTATCTAGTCGCCTATGTAATGTTGATTTTTTCATTTGTGATGTTTTTTGTAGATAAGTATTCAAAATTCGAAACCAATATTGATGAACTTTCTAGATTTAAGATTTTGATGTTGGGTTTTGCTCAATCACTAGCCTTGATTCCAGGTTTTAGCAGATCAGGTGTCACCATTACCGCAGCTAGATTTTTTGGGATAAATCGAGCTGATGCTGCAAGATTTTCATTTTTACTATCTGTTCCAGCAATTGTTCTCTCCGGGTTATATGAAGCTATAGGGATAACCAACAGCAACCAATCTGGTTGGGGCCAGACAATATTTGCTGCCGCCGTGTCTTTTGTTGTTGGTTACTTAAGTATTGCTTGGTTGATCAAATGGTTGGGCGATCACAGTTTAAAAACCTTTGTAATTTATAGAATCGCTCTTGCTTTAGTGATAATTGCGTTACTAAATGGCGGAATAATCTCTAACCTCTAGAATGTATTCGTGACCACTGTTTATTTAGTAAGACATGGCAGAACTCCGGCCAATGAAAAAGGTATATTGGCGGGCCGAACTAAAGGCGTATTTCTTGACGAATTAGGTGTTCTACAAGCTGAGACTTTGGCAAAAACTTTAGAAAATATTGAATTTAAGAAAATTCTTGTTAGCCCGATGGAGCGTTGTCAACAAACTGCCAAGATCCTTAATCAATTCTCAAAAAAACCAATTAAACCAAATATAGATGCTGGAATAAGTGAATGCGATTATGGTGATTGGTCTAATAAGAAGTTATCAACTTTGAGAAAAAAACCATTGTGGAAAAATGTCCAAGAACGTCCAAGTGTTGTGGAATTTCCTAACGGGGAAAAAATGTCGAGCATGCTTGATCGCATGAAGTCAACAATCTTTGATAATTCCTCAAAGCTTAAAAATGATGACAATTTGTTGGTGGTCTCCCATGGTGATCCAATAAGAAGTTTTATCGCAGATAGTTTGGGAATACATCTTGATAATTTTCAAAGAATCACAATTGATCCTTGCTCATTGTCGATAGTACGTATAGTCCAAGGCAACATCCAAGTGGTAAGTGTTAACAACAGAGTCCAAGTTCCAAATCAGATTAAAAAGAAGAAGAAGTTCGGCAGTGTGCTTGGTGGAGGCGCAGGATAAATGCGTAAAGTATTTTCGCATTTAGAGCCTGATCGTTTTGTTTCAGGAACCATCGGTGAGCCAGGAGAAAGAGTTTTCTTTCTTCAAGTAAAAAGTGGAAATAATGTAACAAGTGTCATAGTAGAGAAATCTCAAGTGGCTATTCTTTCGGAAAGAATCGATACCCTTCTAAATCAAATAATGGGGGAAAATTCTAATGAATCAAACATTCCTGCTAAATTCGATTCCAAAATTTTAGATTTGGAACCACTCGAAGCTCCCATCACAGAAGAATTCAGGGTTGGAATTATGAGTTTAGGTTGGAGCATTCCGAAAAAGAAGTTGATCTTGGAAGCACACGCTGATTCAAGTGATGCAGTTCCTGAAATTGATAGTGATGAAGAAGAAGGACCAGATGTTTTAAGGATTCATTTAAGTGCTGAACAAGGAAGGTTATTTGCCGAAAGAGGACGCAGACTTGTCTCAGCGGGAAGACAACCTTGTCCATTTTGCCAAGAACCACTTGGTCAACAAGGACATATTTGCGCAAGAGCTAATGGCTATAAAAGATAATTTTTAATGAGTAAATTAGATTTATTGTTAAGTGGAGAAATTGAAATTGAAGGCTTAATACCGGATTCAAGTAACGGTGCTTTAAAAGTAACGATCCGTGGTTCTAATCGAAGCATGGAAGCAATAATGAAACCAGAAGTATCTATTAGACCACTTTGGGATTTTCCAGATTTAGATTTAAACAATAGAGAATATGCAACATATTTACTAGATCGTGGACTTGATCTCAATTACGTGCCTGAAACTGTTATGAGAAACGTCAAGGGAATTGGAAATTCGTTGATTCAAGAGTGGGTCAAAGAGTCAGATAACGATCTCATTATCGTTAAAAGCCCTGAAGACATACCTAATGATTACTTGAAAGTTTTACAAGGATATGACGAATTAAACAAACTAATAACTCTTGCTCATAAAGATGATCGAGCTTTGCGCGATCTCTGTCTATTTGATTTGATTATTAATAATGCTGATCGTAAAGGTGGCCATTTAATTAATGATTCTGCTAATAAAATGTGGGCCATTGATCACGGAGTTAGTTGGCATTTTGAGTCAAAAATTCGAACAGTTCTTTGGGGTTGGATAGGGGTAACTTTTGATAAAAAAGATCTAGCGCTTCTGGGTAATGCTAAAAAAGTGTTAGAAAAATGGCGTGAAGAAGAATTTAAGTATCTTTCTAATAATGAAATTGAGCAGGCAATTGAGAGGGTAGAAGAGCTAGAAGAGGGAAATGCTTTCCCACAGCCTGGAGATCAATGGCCAGCAGTTCCTTGGCCAATATTTTAGATGGATTTTCTCATGTCGCGTATTGTAGGAGTATGAAATCCTGGTTAGGTAATTCAAATAGTCCAACCTCTAATAAATATTTGAGTGAATCTTTATGTTTGTTTGATTCTAAATCGCAACAAATTAACTCAATTGGACAATCGAACAAAGAAATTCAAATTTATGTATGCGGCATTACTCCATATGATTCGGCTCACCTTGGGCATGCATTTACCTATTTAACTTTTGATTTAGTAATAAGAGCGCTAAATTTCATTGGAAGGAAAACCAATTACGTTCAAAACATCACTGATATAGATGACCCATTATTCGAAAGAGCTCGTAAAACTGGGGATAACTGGCAATCGATTGTGGATTCACAACTTGATATTTACCGTAAGGACATGTCTGCCTTAAACATTTTACCTCCCGATCATTTTGTGGGAGTCATGGAAAACATGGAACTAATAATCTCTCAAATAGGTCAAACTATTTCTAAAGGTCTTTCTTATCAAATAGGAACTGAATGGTATTTCAAGACAGATTCCCAGAAATTATCAAAACTAGTTTCCTCGATTCCTAATGATGAATTATTGGTTATGGCAAAAGAACGTGGTTGCGACACAGATCGACCAGGTAAAATAAATGCATTAGATCCAATTATTTGGAAAGCAAGTAAAGAAGACGAACCTAATTGGAAAGAAGAGTTTGGAACAGGTAGACCAGGTTGGCATATTCAATGTATTTCGTTGGCAAATAAATATGCCGAATTACCCTTGGACATTCAAGGTGGAGGAAAAGATTTAATTTTCCCACATCACTCAATGTCTGAAGAGCAAAATTCAGCTTTAGGCTTTGGAGATTTGGCTCTAAATTATTGCCACGTTGGAATGGTTTCATATCAGGGAAGCAAGATGAGCAAATCAAAAGGGAACTTGGTTTTTGTCCATCAACTTATTGATGAGGGAATTTCACCTATGGTTATTCGTTTAGCTCTGATGTCTCATCACTGGAGATCGGATTGGGAATACACAAATGAATTAATTGATGATTCGAGACATTTGTATAGTGAATTATCAAAGAAATTTTATGGAAAGTTCATCAGCCAAAATGATCAAGACAAAATAATCGAAATTATCCTAAATGACCTAGATGCTCCAAAAGTGATAAGTTTCTTGAAAGAAGTTAAACCCCTATCAGATTCTCAGAATAATGTTTCTATAGATTTATTACTTGAGGCTGTATTGGGATTGAAATTAGAGGATGTTGCCTAGTAAATGAAAGCTAATAAGCAAGCGTGGACTAAAATTCTGGAATTGAAAAAAATTAAGAAAACACTTGTTCTAAATGAAATATTTGTAAAAAACCCCCAAAGAGGTTACGAATATAATCAAAGCGTCGCTGATCTAAATCTTGATTACAGTAAATCTCTAGTTAATGACAAAGTATTAAAGAAATTTGAAGATTTGGCTGTAAAGATAAATCTACAAGAACAAATAAATCAAATCACTAGCGGCAAATTATCCAATTCAACAGAAAAAAGATCTGTTGGTCATATGTGGCTTCGAAGTAAGTTCTTCAGAAATAACAGTGTCAGTGGGGTAGTAGATATCGATATTGTTCAAAAAAACTTTCTTGATTTTGCAGACAAGGTTCGAACTGGAGTTCACAAAGGTTCCACTGGTAAAAATATCACTGATGTTGTCAATATTGGGATAGGTGGATCAGATCTAGGTCCAGCAATGATTTACAAGGCGCTTGAACACCAACATGACGGAAGAGTCAGATGTCACTTCATATCAAATATTGATGAAACTGAAATCTCCTCAACACTTAAGAATCTAGACGCATCAACCACATTGCTAGTAATTACCAGCAAAACATTCTCAACTATAGAAACCATGACAAACGCAAATTATGCAAAAAAATGGTTAGTTAAATCACTAGGAACATCTAACATCGAGCAACATCTTGTTGCCATCAGCACTGACACCAAAGCCTGCAAGGAATTTGGTATAGATAAACAAAATGTATTTCCATTCTGGGATTGGGTTGGCGGACGATACTCGCTTCTAAGTTCGGTTGGAATCTCAATTGCTCTGGGCTATGGATCAGAAGTATTCACAGATATTCAAAAAGGTGCTTCAAAGATAGATACGAGTTTACAAAAAATTGATTTTAAAACAAATCCAATATTCATACATGCAGCCATTAGTTTATGGAATCTTAATGTGATGAAATTTGGATCATTAGCAGTGATTCCTTATGCAAGTTCACTTTCCAGATTTCCAGCTTTTCTTCAACAATTATGGATGGAAAGTAATGGCAAATCAGTAGATAAAGATGGCAATAAAATAAAATTAAGCACCTGTCCAGTGATTTTTGGGGAACCTGGAACTAATTCACAACACTCATTTTTCCAAATGCTTCACCAAGGAACCGAGGTTATTCCTGTTGACTTCATAGTCATAAAAAGTGGAATGGGGCAAGACCGTAATTTTCAAGAATCACTTCTGGCCAACGCTTTAGCTCAAGCTTCAGTATTGGCATTTGGAAAATCGAAAGCAGAACTAAAGGCCGAAAATGTAGATCAAGAACTAATTAATCATAAAGTTATGCCTGGAAATAGACCATCGATGATTTTATCCTTAACCAGGTTAGATCCATCAACTCTTGGACAACTAGTGGCCTTTTATGAATCTAGTGTTATTTTGCAAGGTTTATTGCTAAACATCAATTCATTTGATCAATGGGGCGTTGAACTAGGCAAGAAAACAGCGGTGAATGTCTTACAAAGTATTCAAAAAAATAATGAATCTAAATTCGATTCTTCGACTACTAATCAAATAGCAACGTATCGGAAACTTAATCCCTAGTTCGTCTTTTTAGATATCTTTCAAATTCGCGAGCAATTGCCTCACCACTTGCTTCTGGTAAATCGGAAGCATCGACTGTGGATTCAAGTCTTGTTACGTACTCACTAATTTCTTCATCTTCTGCAGCTAATTCATCAACACCGTCTTGCCATGCTCTAGATTCATCGACCAAATCATCCAAGGGAATTGAGATATCCAATAAATCTTCCAACTTTGAAATTAGAGCAAGTGTTCCTTTGGGATTTGGAGGAGAAGAAACGTAGTGGGGGATTGCTGCCCATAGAGAAATACTTGCAATATCTCTATCAGTTGCACCATCTTGGAGAACACCAATTATTCCAGTTGGACCTTCATATGCAGATGGTTCAAAATCCAAAATGTCGCTTAACTCCGGAGTTGAAGCAACTGTTGTAACTGGCACTGGACGCGTGTGTGGAGCATCTGCCAATAGTGCACCGCAGGAAATAACAAGAGATGTTTCATAATCATCGAAAATATCTAAAAGCTCAGCAACATATGAACGCCATTTCATATTTGGCTCAATACCTTGAACTAATAGAATTGGATTGGGTGAACCTGGAGGTTCAGCTAAAAATATTTTGGTGGTGGGCCAATCAATAACTCGATTGCCATCATCGGTTAATCGAACTCTTGGACGAGCAACTTGATAGTCATAATAATTATCAGGATCTAGACTGCCAATTTCAGTTGCATCCCACACTTCAATTAAATGATCGACAACATTGGATGCAGTTTCACCTGCGTCATTCCAACCCAGGAATGCGCAAATTGCCACAGGGTTCTTAGCGAGATAACCCTTGATGGTTTTAATCTCTAAATTCACAAGCCTCCACTGAGCATTCTGCATCAAAATCGGTGATATCCAAAGTAGTCTCTCAGGTAGCCAAACTTTTCAAGACATCCGGCTTTTGCTTGATGGTCAAAGTCCGAATTAGGAGCGTTATTCGTGCGCGCACTGTTAATTGACATGGATGGAACTTTGATTGAAACTGAATCCCGATGGTGGCAGGCCGAAATTCGTGTTATGGAATCACATGGTTCGACTTGGACAATTGATGATCAAAATCAGGCCATAGGAGGACCTCTTCAAGCCGTAGTTGACTACATGGCTGCAAAAGCGAATTCAAATGCTGAACAAATGTATAACGAAATAGTTGATGCGATGTTTCATTCATTCACAAACAATCCTCCAGTTTTGCAACCTGGCTGGGCAGAAGTTTTGGAAGAAGCTGTGCAAGAAAATCTAAAAATTGCACTTGTCACTGCATCGAATCGATTACTGGCTGAAGCCTTACTTAAATCAACTAAATTAGATAAATACTTCGAAGTAGTTGTTACCTCTGATGATTTACCAAGAACCAAACCTCATCCTGACCCTTATTTGCACGCAGCAGAAAGTTTTGGTTTGGACGTTTTGGAATGTTTGGCTTTTGAAGATTCCAATACCGGAATTTCAAGTTCACTAGCTGCAGGTATTCCTACCATTGCAGTGCCTGAAAGAGTTTTGCTTGACGCAAGAAGAGGTATGAGGATTTTTAATGGCATGAAAGGATTAGATATCACGTATCTTCGTCAAGTACACGTGGAATTAGTTAAAGAGTGGCAAGAAATTTAGGATTTTGTAAACGCAGGACAAATTGATTTAAAGTAGCAATAGTCACACAATTTTGTAATGTTGGTAGGCCAATCGTTTGTATCTTTTGAATGTTGGATTTGAGCGGCTACCGCCTCTACTTTCATTAAAGTCAGATCCAATTCCTTTTCGGTTGGCTCGTAAGTCAATATTTGAGAGTCTTTCAAGTAGATAAGTCGTAGAAGTTTTGGCACTTGTTTTGTGGATTTGAAAATAACTAGTGCATAAAATTTTAGTTGAAACATGGCTTTGGAACTGAAGTTTTCTTTTGGGCTTTTACCTGTCTTGTAATCATTAATTCTTAACCAACCTTGCGGTGACTCATCAATGCGATCGACATATCCTTTTATTTTAAGATTTTCTGATAAATCAAATTCAATAAGTTCTTCAGTTGACTTAGGTTGTATTTTTGAAGGATCTTCTAGTGAGTAGTAGTTTGCAACAAGTGTCTTTACTTCCTCAAAAAGAATATCTAATCTCTGCGTAGGTATTTCAACAGATTCAGTTAATGGGAAAGCGATATTTTCATCGAGTGCACATATTAATTCAGGTTCTTGGCTTAATAATTCCTCCCAGCAGTTTTTAGTTAAAGATACTGCAGTTAAAAAATCTCTTTCAGTAGGTGGATTCAGAAAAACTTTCTCTAAAATCAGGTGAACCAGAGATCCTCGGAGTGCATCTAAACCTGGCCTTTCAACCATTTTGTCGATTGCTCTGTATTTATACAAAGCAGGGCATTGTTGGTAATCAGAGATACGGGAAGGTGAAAGTTGTAGCATTTCATTTTCTGACATGAGTCAACCATAGGCTCAAACACTGACAATTTCTCATCTTTCGTAGACTTTTGTTTATATGAACATTTCCCTTGGTGCTTTAGTGACGATTACGGATCAAAAAGGTAGATCGCACACTGTAACCCTTGAAGCAGGAAAGCAATTCTTTACAAACCACGGTTCTATAAATCATGATGAAATTCTCGCTGCTGGAGAAGGCGGAGTAGTTGCAAGTTCAAGTGGAATGCTTTACACAATATTTACTCCAGCCTTACAAGACTTTGTTGTGGGAATGCCAAGGGGTGCTGCTGTAATTTATCCCAAAGATGCAGCTCAAATAGTTGAACTGGGGGATATGAAACCAGGTTCGAAAGTTTTAGAAGCTGGAGTGGGTTCGGGATCATTAACTTTGCACATTCTAAGAACAATCGGAGACACAGGCTCTCTAACATCTTGCGAAATCCGAGAAGAATTTCTAAAGGTTGCCAATAAAAATGTGGAGCGATATTTAGGTTACATTCCTAAAAATTGGAATTTAGTATTAACTGATATAGCTCAATTCTCAAGTGATGAGAAATACGACTGCATAGTTCTAGATTTATTGAATCCTTGGGACATGATTGATGTTGTTTATAAACACCTTCGACCTGGTGGACATTTTGTTTCGTACCTGGCCACTACAACACAGATGTCAAAATTAGTTGAAGCCCTGAAAGAGACCAATAATTGGACTGATGCAATTGCATCAGAAACTCTTTATCGCGAATGGCACTTACAAGGTCTTGCTGTTCGTCCTAAGCATCGTATGAATGGTCATACTGGGTTTCTGGTTCACAGCAGAAGAATGGCTGATGGAGTTGCAGTGCCTGCCAGACGTCAAAAGCCTGCCAAGGGTGCCTATGGTGCCGATTACATCACTAAACAGTCTGAAGAAGCAGAAGACGACAAATAAAGATAGAATCGTTATCTAGATTATTGGAGGAACATGTCTCAAGACGTCACTTCCAATGATTCATTAGCTGAAATAAATAAAGTTGTAGAAGGATTACAACAGAAAAATTCTGATTTAACAAATCTCTTGTCTGATGCTAAATTGCAGTTGCTGAGTTTAAGAGATCAAGTCGAACAACTAGGTGCTCCACCTTCAGGTTTTGGAATTTTTCTAGATCTATATGAAGTAGACGCCGATGTATTGATCAATGGCAAGAAAATGCGTGTGACTATATCCCCTGAAGTTGATAAGAAACAACTAACTTCAGGTCGAGAAGTAGTTCTTAATGAATCGTTAAACATCATCGCAATCCATGGTTTTGAGATTGCCGGTGAAATTGTTAAATTGAAGAGCTTACTCGATAACAATTCACGAGCTGTTGTTATTGGTAGGGCAGATGAAGAAAGAGTGGTTAGGATTGCGGAATCATTAACAGATGTAAATATCAAATCTGGAGATTCATTATTACTTGATTCAAAGAGTGGTTTTGTATATGAAAAGATTCCAAAAAGTGAAGTAGAAGAACTGGTTTTAGAAGAAGTGCCAGATGTAAATTATGAAGATATTGGTGGCTTGGGTGCCCAAATAGAACAGATTCGTGATGCTGTTGAACTACCTTTCCTGCATAAAGATCTTTACGCTGAACATCAGTTAAAAGCACCAAAAGGAATATTGCTTTATGGGCCTCCAGGGTGCGGTAAGACTCTTATCGCAAAAGCTGTAGCAAATTCACTCGCGAAAAAAGTTACTGAAAAAACTGGTAACAAAGACGGTAAATCTTATTTCTTAAATATTAAAGGTCCTGAATTGCTCAACAAGTATGTAGGTGAAACTGAAAGACATATTCGGTTAATTTTTCAAAGAGCGCGAGATAAAGCAAGTGAAGGTACACCTGTAATTGTGTTTTTCGATGAAATGGATTCTTTATTTAAAACTCGTGGCAGTGGAGTTTCAAGTGATGTTGAAAACACCATCGTCCCACAACTATTGAGTGAGATCGATGGAGTTGAAGGTCTTGAAAATGTCATCGTAATTGGTGCCTCAAACAGGGAAGACATGATTGATCCAGCAATCTTGCGCCCAGGTCGACTAGATGTAAAGATAAAAATACAACGCCCAAATGCGCAAGGAGCTGCGGAGATTTTATCTAAGTATTTAACAAGTGATCTACCAATTAATGAAGATGATTTGGCAATTCATAAAGGCGATAGAGAAGCAACAGTTAAAACTATGATTGATAAAGCTGTTGAGCAGATGTATAACGAAAGTGACCAAAATCGATTTATAGAAGTTACTTACGCCAATGGTGATAAAGAAGTTCTGTATTTCAAGGATTTTTCTAGTGGAGCAATGCTTGAAAACATTGTCTCAAGAGCTAAAAAAGCAGCAATTAAAGAATTCTTGTCTAACAATAAAAAAGGCATAAGAGTAGAGCATTTGATTTCAGCTTGTTTAGAAGAATTCCGCGAGAATGAAGACTTACCAAATTCCACTAATCCTGATGATTGGGCAAGAATATCTGGTAAAAAAGGTGAACGCATTGTTTTCTTAAGGACTTTGATTCAAAGTAATAGTGGATCAGAACAAGGTAGATCAATTGAAACACTAGGTTCTGCTAACCAATTTCTTTAAAGATTGTTAAAAATTGACAATTAAACGTGTAATGGGTTTAGAGAACGAATATGGAATTTCTAGCAAGTTAAATACCGATCCAATCACCCTTTCCAATCGAATAGTCTTTGCATACGCCAAACACGTTTATCCTGATTCAAACATTCGTTGGGATTATGACGTTGAGAATCCTTTACGTGATGCACGTGGTTTTGACATGACTAGAGCAGATGCTGATCCAACCCAATTAACAGATGAAGGCCAAGCCATACCGAATTTAGTTTTACCAAATGGCGCAAGATTTTATGTTGATCATGCCCATCCAGAATATTCAGCGCCAGAAGTTTTAACTCCAATTGACATAACTAAGTGGGATTTAGCAGGCGAGCAAATCATGAAAGTTGCTGTGGCAATTGATGCTCAAGAATTTCCAGAAGACAAAATTAGAGTTTTCAAAAATAATGTCGATAATAAAGGCTCAAGCTATGGCACTCATGAAAATTATCAAATGTCGAGAATAACTCAGTTCTCTAAAATCGTCGCAGGACTTACCCCACACTTCATTACACGCCAAATTTATTGTGGAGCCGGTCGAATTGGAATTGGTCAAAAATCAGAAGAAGTTGGTTATCAAATTTCGCAAAGATCCGATTACATAGAAGCCCACGTTGGATTAGAAACAACCATGAAAAGACCGATCATTAATACAAGAGATGAACCACATGCAGATCCCAAAATAAGTCGAAGATTGCACGTAATCATTGGCGATGCAAATATGAGTGACTTTGCAAACATATTAAAAGTTGGCTCTACTTCATTAGTTATATCCATGATTGAAGATGGATTTGTAGACTTTGAAGAAGTTGACTTGTTGAATCCAGTTGGTGTGGTTAAAGAAGTATCGCATGATTTAGATATTAAGAATACTTATCTGACAAATGGCGGAAAGAAATATAGCGCCATCGATGTTCAAGAATGGTATTTAGAGAAAACTAAGTTGTATCTAGATCAACAAGGTTACGACGATAATTCTCATCAAGTCATTGATTTCTGGGAGCAAGCAATAACTGGATTAAAGAATAATAAGGAAGGTTTGGCTGACAGAATCGATTGGATAGCAAAATTAGTCTTGGTTAACAGATATCAAGAAAAAGATAAATTAACGCTCAACGATGATGTAATTAAATCTCTGGATTTCAAATACAGCGAAATCACATCAGATGATGGGATCGCTCAAGTATTTAGACGTAAAGAATTTCTTAAATCTTATTTAGATACAACAGAAGTTGAGAAAGCTATATCTGAACCACCTGCAGATACCCGAGCATGGTTTAGAGGCAAATCCATAGCCAAATTCTCAAAATCGGTTGCCGCTGCTTCTTGGGACAGCTTGATATTAGATATTGACAAGAACCAACCTCTTTTCAGAATTTCTACAACAGATCCACTCAAGGGAACAAAATCGTTAACAGACGAAATCATTAGTCAATCGGACACAGCCTTGGATTTAGTCAATTCGATTCGTCAAAACCCAAGTGTTAACTAAACTAAAGTGTGTGTGGAGGTCAAGGTAAATGGAACAGATACGCGGAACAAGTTCAGGTAATTTAAATTCTTCAGAAGACGTAGATGTTACCTTCACCAAGCCAAATTTAAAAAATATTGATTCTGTCCTAGATGAGATCGACGCAGTCCTAGAAAAAAATGCCGAAGAATTTGTAAAGGGATTCATTCAAAAAGGCGGACAATAATAATGTCTGCATGGGGTAAGTAAGTGTTTACAAAAAGAATAATGGGTTTAGAGACCGAATACGGAGTTACTTGTGTTGTCGATGGACAGAGAAGACTTTCTCCTGACGAAGTTGCAAGGTATCTTTTTCGAAAAGTAGTTGTGTGGGGAAGATCTTCAAATGTGTTTCTTCCTAATGGAGGAAGACTCTATTTAGATGTTGGCTCTCACCCTGAATACGCAACGGCTGAGTGCGACAACCTGTCTGACTTAATAAAGCAAGACCAAGCAGGAGACAGAATTGTTGAGGAATTGGCAGTTGAAGCTGAAATCAGATTAAATGCTGAAGGCATAAAAGGACAGATTCATCTTTTTAAAAATAATATGGACGCAGCTGGAAATAGTTATGGCTGTCATGAAAATTTCTCCGTAAGCAGAAAAATGAATTTTGAAGAAGTAACAGAAAATACCATTCCTTTTCTCATTACAAGACAGATTTTTTGTGGTGCAGGCAAATGGATTACCAACTCAAAAGGATCTAATTTTCAAATCAGTCAACGTGCAGAACACATGTGGGAGTCTGTCTCGAGTGCTACGACAAGGTCTCGACCAATAATTAACACAAGAGATGAGCCACATGCCGATCCGGACGAATTTCGAAGACTGCACATAATCGTGGGTGACTCAAACATGAGTGAAACAACAACTATTTTAAAAGTTGCTACGACAGAGTTGATGCTAAGAGCTTCAGAACAGGGATTATTAAAAGACAAATTCTCGATTGAAAACCCAATTAAAACTATTAGAGAAATCTCCACTGATCTAAAATTCAAGAAAACTTTCAGACTTGCATCCGGTAGAGAAATCACAGCTTTGCAAATGCAAAATGAGATGTACGATGTAGCGTTATCTTTACCTGATTTAGATGAAATTTTGGATAAACCTTTTTATAGGTATGCGATGGATTTATGGCGCAGAAGCCTAAACGCATTTGAGAGTGGAGATTATTCTTTAGTCGATATGGAAATTGATTGGTTAATAAAGAGAAAATTCATGAATTCATACAAGGAAAAACACAATCTAAATGATGATGATTCAAGAATGGTGTTGGTAGATATCTCGTATCACAACATTAGAAAAGATAGAGGATTGTTTTATATTCTTGAAAAATCAGGTATGGCGAAAACCTTGGTCACAAATAATGAAGTAAACAATGCAATGGAAAATCCACCGCAAACAACACGCGCAGCCCTTAGGGGAAGATTTATTAAGGTAGCTCAAGAGAAAAAACGAGATTTCACTGTTGATTGGGTCAATATGAAGATTAACGACCAACAGCAAAGTTCTGTGGCCTGCAAAGATCCATTCAATAATTTCGATGAACGCGTTGAGAAACTAATCGAGGCTCTTTAAATGAGTGTTAGTAAGTCAGAGAGAATTCTTAATCTATTTTTTGTGTTAATTAATTCAAAGCGACCTATTGCTCGAAACGAAATACGTCAAAAGGTAAGTGGCTATGAGGAATGCGAAAGTGAAAGTGCATTCGAAAGAATGTTTGAGCGAGACAAAGATGAGCTGAGAAATACTGGAATAAAGATTGACACGGTACCTATTGATCCTCTTTTTGACGATGAGCTCGGGTACCAGATCGACTCACAGATTTTTCTAACAAAATCTGTCGAATGGACTGCTTCAGAAAGAGCAATACTTAGCCTAGCTTCTACAACATGGCATAAAACGGAATTTGAAAATCTCGCAAAATCTGCAACATTGAAGACAGGAAGCTCCATCAAAGTTGATTCAAGTGGAGATTTAGTTGATTCATATTCAGAAGAATTGAACAAATTTCGAAACATTATGAAAGCCTTAAATTCCAAATCAATCATGATAATTAGATACTTTTCCTTTGATGATGTGAAACCTAAAGCAAGAAATGTGATTCCTAAAAAACTTTATCGACAAGGGGATAATTGGTATATTGACGCTTACGATTTAGACTCTGGGAACTGGAAAACTTACCAAACTAAAAGAATCATCGGCGAAATAGATATCAAACCTGCTAGTGAAATCGAATTGAATCTTATTAAAAAGTCAGACAAAACAAATTCTGAATCAAAAAAAGTAAAGATTAGAATTAATCAAGACCCATTTCAAATAACTCATATCACAGGTGGAAAAGCCATAGATGGTAGTACTATCGAATTCAAATTCTTTGATGAAAAATCATTTGCCAAATATCTATTGCGATTTAGTGCAATAATAGTTTCTATCGATAATGAAAAAATTCGAAGTTTTTACAAATCGTATTTAGAAGATTTCTTAAAGGCTTTAGAAAATGACTAAAAACGAGCGTTTAAGTAGACTTTTACTTGAATTACCCTGGTTAATTCAAAACAGAAATACTTCTATAGATACTTTTAGTGATCAATTTGATATTTCTCGTGATGAAGCTATCAAAGATTTATCTCTTCTAACTTATGTTGGCCCAGGGAGATTTGGTGGCGAATTAGTTGATATTCAATACGACGATGAAAATGTATCGGTGATTGATAGTCAAGGATTCGATAGACCTTTAAAATTTAACAACATCGAAGCGGTCTTGCTTCTTCTAGGGGTAAAGAATTTAAGTGAAGTTTCTAATGAAATATCTGACATTAAAAATGTTGAAATCAAATTAAGTAAACTGATTGAATCAGACATCGCTAGTGGAGGTACTCAAGAGGAATATGCAATTAAGAGAGATGTTATAGATAAAGCAATACTTAATAAAAAGCAATTAGTAATTCATTATGTTGACAGTAATCTAAGATTATCTTCAGAACGATCCATATCACCAATAGCAATAAAGACACTTGAATCTAAGGAGTATTTATCTGCATTGGACAATGACAGTAAGCAGAATAGGTCTTTTAGACTAGACAGAATAGTTAAAATTAGATTAGTCGATATAGATTCTTTAATTTCGAACGAAGCCCAGGATAATTCTTCAAGTGAAAAGATAATCATCAAATCCAGATCTTGGAATGCAAGCAATATTGATGATCTAAATATTTCCTATATCATTAATGGCGATGAAATGATCATTGATGTGGAATTGCACGATACGAATTATTTGTTAGAAATTTTATTGAGATTAGATCCAACAGCAGAAGTTGATTGCTCTAAGCAAACTAGAGAAAAATTGAAAATGTCTTTAAGCGATAAATTGAAAGATTTTCGATGAAAATTGCCATTGTCGTAAACCCAAGTAGCGGTCGTAGATTTAATCGATACGCGATCGAGAGTTTGAGAAATCGATTGAATATTAATCATCAGATAACAGAATTTTCGGCGTCAAGTGATGAAGAATTGGATTTTGTTGGAAAAAGTTTATTATCCGGCTTTGACTTGGTAATTATTTGTGGGGGAGACGGTACAGTATCTCGAATCTGTCATTATTTAATAAATTCAGACGTACCTTTTTTAATATGCCCAATGGGTTCTGGAAATGATTTCGCTAATCACCTACATATGTCAAACAATTTAGATGAGATCATCTTCAACGTAAATAAATTTGAAACAAGAAAGATTAATTCCATAACTATAAACGATGGTAAGCACCACTGTTTAACGATCGCTTGCTTTGCATTCGAGGCAAAGGTAAATCGAATAGCTTCAAATCTCCCAAGATTCTTAGGTGGAGTGAAATATACAATTGCCACTTTCATTGCTCTCCTTGGTAAATCTCATGAGACTGTGAGCATTGAATCCTCAGTTATCACAGAAACCAACTCATATTCACTAGCTATTTTGGCTAATTCACCGAGTTTTGGTGGGGGAATGATAATTAGTAATAAAGCACACGTTGAAGCAGATGAATTGTATTTAATACTGGTAAACAAAGTCAATAAATTGAAATTGATATATCTATTTCTACTTCTTCTTGCGGGCAAACATTATGAGAGACCAGAGTTTAGACAATTTCCTCTGAAGGAATTGAAAGTCCGAGGTGTCGATAGCGTAATAAGAGCTCAATCTGATGGCGATTCAATATCTTCAGGAGACTTCGACGCAAGATTGCTATCCAAATCATTAACTGTATTAGTCTGTAATTAATGACTAATTACGCTGAGAAATTAAGCAAGTATAAAGACCTTGATCAACAGGATCGAAGAGTAATAAGTGATTATCTTGCAACAATTCCTTTTGAAATAGACGCTTTTCAAGAAACCGCAATTAAATCTTTTATCCAAGGAAATTCGGTTCTTGTAGCTGCGCCAACAGGATCTGGTAAAACGATTGTAGGCGAATTCGCGCTCTTTGCTACAACTTCTAACAAACAAAGATGTTTCTACACTACGCCGATAAAAGCTTTATCTAATCAAAAGTTTCTAGAATTGGTTCAACGTTTTGGAACCGAAAGAGTCGGACTTCTCACGGGTGATAATTCCATTAATGGAGATGCAGAAATTGTTGTTATGACTACCGAAGTTCTGCGAAATATGATTTATCAGAATCCAGATAAATTGCATGAACTCGGTGTCGTGGTGATGGATGAGGTTCACTTTTTAGCAGATAAAGAAAGAGGAGTTGTTTGGGAAGAAATTTTAATTCTGTTAAACCAGTCTGTAAAAATTGTTGCTTTATCTGCGACCGTGAGTAATGTTGAAGACTTTGGAGATTGGCTAAGAAAAGTTCGTGGAAGTTGCACATTTGTTATCGAGGAAAAGAGACCTGTTCCTTTAACCCAAGTCATAGCTACCTCTAAAGAGTTGATACCACTTATCTCGATTGAAGATCCAACACGATTAAACAATAAGGTTTCAAATCTATACAAGAGAAACTTTACAAAGTCTCATAGTAAATCTGAAGTTCCAGATAAGAGCCAAATTGTTGAATTGTTGCAAAACAATAAGTTACTGCCTTCCATATATTTCATATTCAGTCGAAAAGGCTGCGAACAAGCAGTAGATTTACTGCAAAAGTCAAATACAAGGTTAACTACGCCTGAAGAGCGATCAGATATTGAAGAGATTATTAGAAATAGGTTTGATGAAATTGCCACAACAGATTGGGCAACATTAAGAATTGACGATTGGATTGATTGTGCAACCAGAGGATTTGGTTCTCACCATGCGGGTTTAATTCCCCAGTTAAAGGAAGTGACCGAATTACTTTTTCAAAAAGGTTTGATGAAGGTAGTTTTTGCAACTGAAACATTAGCTGTTGGAGTGAATATGCCAGCTAAGTCAGTGGTCTTGGAAAGAATGGATAAGTGGAATGGTGACACTCACGAGTATTTAACTCCGGCTGAATTTACGCAATTGACTGGAAGAGCTGGACGTCGAGGAATTGACACATCTGGAACAGCAGTAATTGCTTTTCACCCAGATTCTGAGCCTAGATTCTTACTTAACCTTGTGTCTTCAAGAACATTTGAACTTTTGTCAACTTTCACACCTCGTTACAATATGTTGTTAAATCTTTTGGAACACCGCAATATTGACGCGACTAAATTATTATTGAATAAATCTTTTGCCCAATTTTCGCAAGAAAAATCAAATTCAAAAATGAAAACTCGCATAGATGAAGAACGAAAAGCAATTTCAGGATATACCAAAAATACCGTCTGCGATAAAGGTGACTTTGATTCATACTATGAAATTGTTAAAGAAATTACACGTGCCGAAAGAGAGCAAAAGTCATCAAAGAGAGATCAAACCAGACAAAATCGATTTGATTTGTCCGGTCAACTAAATCCAGGAAGTGTAATAAGGGTTAAGACATCAGGAAAATATCAATCTGGACTGATTACCAAAGTAATGCGGGAAAGAAGGGGACAGGACTCCTACTGGATTGTTTTGGAAAATGGGGATGGTAAGAAATTTCATTTGAATGAAATAGATCCGGTTGCTGGAATTATTTCAGAACTAGTCATAAATAGAACGATGGATTTCTCGAAAAGAGAATCAAGGAAACAAATCGCAAAAGTGCTTACCTCCTTGGGCTATAGAAAACCTGATAAAAGCGACAAAGATTCACAAACCAGACTCTCGGTTGAAGATTTAAGAAAAAATATTAGAAGACATCCTTGCCATTCTTGCTCAGATTTATTTGAACATCTTCGCTGGGCCGAAAGAAAAGATAAGTTGGTGAGATCTGTTAATTCACTTGAACTGAATTTTAATAACTCGATGATGAGCTTAAGTAATAAGTGCGACGAGGTTCTGAAATTATTGAGTGAAATTCATTATATTGACATAATCGAAGATAGGGTAAAATTAAATAGCCAAGCCCAAATTCTAAAAGAAATTCACTCTGATCAAGATTTACTTACCGCAGAAACAATCGTAAAAGGTCTTTTAAATGATTTAACTGTTGAAGAACTACCAGCCGTTTTAAGTAGTTTCATCTATCAACCTAGACGTGACGAATATGAAATTCCAGGAAATATCTCTTCAAAAATTAGAGAAAGAGCCAAAGAAATTTCAGTTTTGGCAAATGAGCTCATTAACTTGGAAATGAAATATAAACTCGAATATGTCAGACTTCCGCACTTTGGGGTAGCAGAACAAGTAAGACGATGGGCCCAAGGAGAAAGTCTGCAAAAAGTACTAAAGAATTCAGATCTTGCTCCTGGAGATTTCGTTCGCGTGGCAAAACAAGTAACAGATTTATTAAGACAAATTGCTAAACTCAAAATTGATCCTATTTCTCAAATTGCGCGTGAGGCGGTTCATCGAGTTAACAGAGGAGTGGTTGCTTATGAACCAAAGGTTTTTGACGATCAGGATCTTGATTTAGATGAATCGTTAAATGTATCTAACTGATTTCCGATTTTTAGGTTTTGGTATTTAGTTCGAAGTTCTGATATTGCAATACCGTGAGATCTTCTAGATAAATCGATATCTAAATCATCTTTTAAAGTCACGACTTTTACTGCATTATTTATATATTCGGTTGAATCTAGAATCGACGTACAGATTCTATTTGAGATACTTTTATTGGCTTTGGATGCCTCAATCAATAAATTTTCAACGTTCTCAAATTCATAAATCAATTTGGCAGCCGTTTTTTCACCGATTCCTTTTACTCCTGGTAATCCGTCTGAAGCATCTCCTCTTAAAACTGAAAAATCAATGTATTGACTAGCCTTAACGCCATATTTATTCAAAACTTCTTCTTCGGTAAATAAGGTTCCGCCATCTTTTCCCAACATGTGTACTGCATTTGATTTCTTATCATCAATCAACTGCAAGAGATCGCGATCACCTGTGATGACTACTACGTTACTTTTTTGTTTACAAACCACAGCTAAAAGATCATCTGCTTCTGCTTTTTCAGCTCCCACAACTTTCATTCCCATATCTTGTAAAATTTGGGGGAGTAGTTCTAATTGATACTCCAAATCATCTGGAACTAATTCTTCATCACTTTCCTCAACTCGATGAGCTTTATATTGGGGCAGTAAGTCAACTCGCCATTGTGGGCGCCAATCTTCATCAACTGCGTGAATGATCTCTTTTGGTTTATATATTTTGATAAATCTGTTCAATGCATCAAGGTAACCCTTAATGGCGTTTACGGGCTTTCCTTCGGTGCTTTTTATAGAGTCGGGAAGACCATAAAAAGATCTATAAGCTAACGAAGAAAGATCTACAGCGATCGTGCTGTATTTATTCATCATTTCAATAGTCTCCGACAGTAAGTGATGAGATTCAGGATACGTTAGGGACATGAATCTTGCGCTAGAGCATAAAGAAAGACTGAATAAAGCAACTAAATTAATGAATGAAAACGATGTATCCACATTGTTGATTACCCCCGGGCCTAATCTTCGATACTTAACCGGTTATAAAGCTAAAAATCTTGAACGCCTTACTTGTCTAGTGTTACAGAAAGATGAGTTACCAATAATTATCGTGCCAAAACTTGAAAAGTTAGCAACAATTGAATCCGGCGTTAATGATCTAGGTGTAGAAATTGTAACTTGGGACGAGACCGAATCTCCTATGGCCAAAGTTAAGAAACCCAAGGATGGTGGGACTGTTGCCGTAGATTCAAATATGAATGCTTCAAAATTGTTAGATTTTCAAAAATATTTCAGTAATAGTAATTTCAAAGACGCAAAAATCATTATGGATAGCGCAAGAAGTATCAAATCAAAATATGAGATAAATCAATTAGAAATAGCTGGGAAATACATTGATGATGTTCATAAACAGATTCCACAGATATTTGAAATAGGCGATACAGAAAGATCACTTGCGAAAAAGATTGCAAGTCTAATAACTGATGCTGGTCACGACAGTGTCGATTTCACCATCGTTGCAACCGGAAAAAACTCAGCCAGTCCACACCATGAGCCTGGAGAGACACTAATTAACAAAGGCGATGTTTTAGTTATAGATATTGGGGGAACTATTCCTAGTGGTTATTGCAGTGATTCCACGAGAACCTATGTATTAGGAAATTGTTCACCAGAATTTCAAGAAAAGTATGAAATATTAAAACAAGCTCAAGAGATGTCAATTCATTCTGTAAAAGAAAATCTAACTGCAGAAAAATTGGATTCTGTGGCTAGAGAATATCTCTTGCAACATGATTTGGGACAGTATTTTATCCATAGAACTGGCCATGGAATTGGAATGGAAACTCACGAAGAACCATACATAGTTAAGGATAATTCCAAATTGCTTGAAGACGGAAACGCATTTAGCATAGAACCTGGTTTTTATATTGAGGGCAAATACGGTGCACGCATTGAGGATATTGTTATAAAAAATGGTTTGCAAACAATAAATTGTAATAACTCTACGAAGGAATTAGTCTTTATATAGACTGTATTTGATGAATAGACTTCAACTTCAAACAAAAATTTTCCTTGGAAGTGTTTCTGGTGTTCTTATGGCCAGAAGTTTCTCTTATGCAGATACTTGGATATTGTTACCGGTTGCTATAGCTGTTTGGTGGGCCAGCACTCATAAACGTCAATTGAGTGATTATCTATTTATCTCATTTTCATTATCTATAGCTTTTTGGTTGGCACGTTTAAGTTGGCTTAGCCTGATTGGGCTTGATGCCTATATCGTTTTGGCTCTATTAATGGCTTTAATAACTGGATCAGCTGGTTATTTCATGTATAAAGTTAAAGATTTGCCATTACCGTTTGTTTGGTACGGATTGATTTTTATCTCCATTGAAACAATCACCGATTACATTCCGTTCGGGGGATTTCCCTGGGGAAAAATAGCTTACGACTCAGCAGATGCACCATGGGCCAATCTGATGCCTTATGGATCCAGTTCATTGGTTACCGGCGCAATTTTATTGATTTCGGCGTTAATGATTCCAAGTCTTGGTTTTATCCTTCAAAAAGCATTTGCGGCCTCAATCGTTTTCGTAATTGCCATTGCTGCATTTAGTTTATTTATGCAGGATTTAGATAAACGAGATGCAAAAAGCATTGGCAAAATTGATTTAGCAATAATTCAGGGGAGTGTTCCTCGAACTGGTTTGTCTTTTAATGAACAGAAGATGGAAGTTCTCAAATATCACATTCAAGAAACAAATAAGTTACTTGAGAGTACAAATCAGAATTTTGATGCAATTTTGTGGCCTGAAAACTCGATAGACGTAGATCCATTTATCAATCAAGAAGCTGGAAATCTGATTAAAGAAGTAGTTCAAAAGTATGAGAAACCGTTACTAAGTGGAGCTGTACTGCAAAAGAGTAATGGTCTTTCTAACTCGGTTATTTTATGGGATCCAGTTGATTTAGAAGTTATAGATAGTTATGAAAAACTACATCTGGTTCCATTTGGTGAGTATCTCCCATTCAGAAGAATACTGACTAAATACATCAAAAGATTTGATTTAATTCCACAAGATTTTATTGCAGGAAAATACCCAAATAATATCAATATAAATAGTGCTGTTATTAGTCCAATTATTTGTTTTGAAATAGCATGGAACAATTCAATATTCGAACAAATTGAAAACGGTAGTAATTTGATATCTGTTCACACCAATAACGCCACCTACGCTTTCTCTAATCAATTGGATCAGCAATTTATGATTACGCGTATTCGCGCTATGGAAACGGGAAGAGATATTGTTGTAACAGCTACGACAGGAGTTTCGGCACATATTAATAGATACGGTGACGTTTTGTGGTCTTCTAAAGAATTTGTTCCACAATCTAAGATCGTTACAGCTTCCTTATATTCAGACATAACCCCAGCAGTAAAATATGCAGATTTGATTCAGCGTTTAGCTCTATTTGGCTTTGTAATTCCCTTTACAATGCTATTTGTTGCATACATTAGAAGGAAAATATGAAAACCAGGGTATTAGTGCCTACTT
>Ga0209087_1000562_pt1 | contig 23287 bp, 40 predicted proteins | sample S_130805_EF_Meta_FD_187321 | JGI IMG/M metagenome (GOLD analysis project Ga0209087, IMG submission 187321) | Freshwater microbial communities from Lake Simoncouche, Canada to study carbon cycling - S_130805_EF_MetaG (SPAdes) (version 2) | ecosystem: Environmental > Aquatic > Freshwater > Lake ... | reverse complement strand
TATAGTGGTGATCCCTACCACTGCTTCTTACAAAAGCGCAAACAGGGCAATTGAGGCGATCAGACAGGGTTGTTTTGTGGTTGCAGAGCCGCACCCAGCCTTAAAAGATTTTCCCATTTATATCGGCAACATCAAAGAGGGCATCGAATGGACAAAACAGCAGAACATGAACGAACTCATATCCAAGGCGCAGAAATTCGTGACGGCAGAATTCTCGCCTCAAATACTGATCGACAAGTGGAAGAGCGCTACGAGACGGCCTACAACCTTGGATGCGGATCAAAGAAATGGGACGGTTGGATAAACGTAGACCTGCATTCTGATATTTCCGACATCAAATGCGACCTTAGAAAACTAGAGATTGCAAGCGACTCAGCCGATGCGGTAGCGGCAATTCACGTTTTAGAGCACTTTTATGAATGGGAAGCTTACGACTTGTTGACCGAGTGGAAGCGGGTGTTAAAGCCAAGCGGCAAGATGATCTTAGAGCTTCCCTGCATGGATAAGGTGTTTGCCTACGTCCACAATTGCGTGGTCAGCAAAGAGCCATTGCAGCCATTTATGACGACTTTTGCCTTGTGGGGTGATCCTAAGTATAAAGCCGAGGCTATGTGCCATCGATGGGGTTGGTTTCAGCGCCCATTGCATGATATGTTGCAATCAGTAGGAATGCAGAACATTACCTTTTGCGAGCCTAGATACCATTTCCCATTTAGAGACATGAGGGTGGAATGCTCAAAGGGGTCTTAACTAACGCCGAGCGCCATGAGCAGATGGCAAAGTCAATTCACTTGCCCCTGCTAAAGAAAAAGGGCAAATTCAACGACCGGCGCATGACCATTGCTTGTTATGGGCCAAGCCTTGCAGACACTTGGAAACAGCTCAAACGCCCAATAATGACGGTTTCAGGAGCACATGATTACTTGGTGGAAAGGGGCGTTATTCCTGACTTTCATGTTGACTGCGACCCAAGGCCGCACAAAGCTGAAATGTTAAGAAAGCCACAGAAAGCCACTAAGTATCTGATGGCCTCGGTTTGCCACCCAACTTTTTGGGAGACTCTCAAAGGGAAAAATGTTAAGGTATGGCATTTGGTAAATGGAGATGATTTCGAGACGGTGGCATGGGTAGCCCAGCACCACCCCGAGGGCATGGAAAGCCTAATTGGTGGCGGTTCTAGTGTAGGCATGAGGGCAATGAATGTTTCGGCAGCTTTAGGGTTTCGCCGGTTTGACATTCATGGCATGGATTGTTCATATACAAATAACCGCCACGCGGGTGCTCATACTGGCAAAGATCAGATTAAAATCATGGTCAGAGTTGGTTTGAGAACTTTCCAAACAACACAGCAGATGCTCCAAGCGGCAATTGAAATGGAAAAATTCATTGAAACGCAGGATGCTGAAGTGGTGTTTTACGGCGATGGTCTTATGCAGGAAACTGCTTTCAAACTCAAGGAATTAACATGAAAAACGAAGTGGCAGGCTGGACAAACGAGAGCTTCATGGAAGACAACCGTGGCAAGATGGCGGTGTTTTTTCATGCTGTACAGGTGCGTAATAACTTTAAATCAGACGCAGAAAAGCGCCCAATCTTTGAAGAACGCATCTTTATCAAGAAGTTAGTGCCAGGCGATTCGACCTTGGTTGTTGACCGCCCCATGCGCGAGCAAGACATGGAAGATTACCCCATTGAGTGGGCAAGATACGAGCAAAAGAAAGAACAAAAAGTAGCTGGCACACCCATAGACGCATGGATGGCAATTTCAGAAACACAAAAAGCAGAGTTCAAAGCGCTTAACATTTTCACCATTGACCAGTTTGCTAACTTGCCTGATGTGGCTGGCGACAAGATTATGGGCTTTAACGATTTGAGATCAAAGGCTCGGGCTTTCATCATGGCGGCTCAAGATTCGCAGATGATGGACAAGATTCGCGCAGAGATGGATAAAAAAATGGAAGCTCAAGAGGCTGAATTGGCTGAGCTTCGTGCGATGATCAACAAAAAAGCCGGAAGACCTAAAAAAGAAACCGTAGAGGAATGATATGAGCTACACATTACTGCAGCTGGTTGATCAAATGTCCGCAGAGCTGGGCTTAACTCAGCCACCGTCAGTAATTGGCTCATCTAACAATCAGACCATCCAAATTCTTGCTTTGGCTAACCGGTTGGGCAGGGATTTGGTCAGGGACTTTGAATGGCAGCGTTTGGTGCAAGCGTATATTTGGCAGACTGAGCTTGCGGTGAGCACCACCGGCACTATCACGGCAGGCTCTAGAGTTATCACGGCAATTCCAAGCACAGCGGCTTTGCAAGTTGGCAACGTAATTACAGGCACAGGGCAAGCGCCTTATGCTGAGATTCTGACCATTGATAGCTCAACACAGGTAACACTAAACACGCCCGTCACCACCTCAACGGCATCAGTTTCAATGACGTTTGCCAAACAGGACTATGACTTGCCCGATGGCTACGACCGCATGATTTCGGACACCAATTGGGACAGGACAGACCATTGGCGCAACCTTGGAACTAAGTCATCTCAGGATTGGCAATTCTTGCAGGGCGGCATTATCTCTATTGGCCCACGCGAGCGCTATCGGATATACAACAACAAGTTTAGGATTTTCCAAGCTTTGACCACGGTTTATAACTTCTCTTTTGAGTATGTTTCTAACTACTGGATTTGCGCGGCAGGCTCAGATCAAGGCTCAAAGTCAACATATACAGCGGACACAGATACATCAATTTTCCCTGATGACCTGATGTTGGCTGGCTTAAAGTTTTACTTTTTAAAAGCCAAAAAACTTGATTTCACCGTGGAGTTGGGTGAATTTACAAGATCGCTTTCTTATTGCAAAGCGCAGGATGTACCGGTCTCAGCAATGTCACTTGCCCCAGTTGGCATGAATCAACTTGTTGGGCCTTGGAGTGTGCAAGACGGCAATTGGCCTAGTGTTTAAGGAGATAACATGAAATTAGATGGACTGTATGCAAACATCCACGCCAAGCGCGAGCGCATCAAGGCTGGATCAGGCGAGAAGATGAACAAAGTGGGGTCTAAAAACGCACCCACAGCGGCTGACTTTAAACAAGCTGCTAAGACTGCAAAGCCTGAGAAGAAGAAATGACAGCGGCTTGGCAACGCAAAGAGGGTAAGAATCCTGAGGGCGGTCTAAACGCCAAGGGCAGAGCCTCGGCAAAGGCAGAGGGCATGGATTTAAAGCCGCCTGTAAAGTCAGGAGACAACCCACGCCGAGCATCATTCTTAGCGCGGATGGGCAATATGCCTGGCCCAATGGAAAAGAACGGCGAGCCAACCCGATTAGCGTTGTCACTTAAGGCTTGGGGGGCTAGTTCAAAAGAAGACGCTAGGGCGAAATCCAAAGCCATATCACGCAGAAACAAAGACTAATGTTAAATTCATTTGCCCGAATCCCGCGTTCGCAAGCATCGCAAACAGTTACTGTTGCTGCGCCCATTGGTGGGTGGAATGCTCGGGATGCGTTGGGGGCAATGGACCCTTTGGACGCGGTGACGTTGCAGAACTTTTGGCCTGGCACTAACTCGGTCATCCTGCGAAACGGCTACACCAAACACGCAACAGGCTTGCCAGCTCAAGTACAAACGCTGATGGCGTACAGCTCGGGAACGTCAAACAAGTTATTTGCTGTTTCTGATGGCAAAATTTATGATGCCACCAATACTGGCGCTGTTGGCGCTGCGGCTGTAAGTGGTCTTACAAATTCAAAATTTCAGTACACAAACATCACCACAACAGGCGGCTCTTATTTGATGGCGGTTAACGGCGCAGATAAATTACGCACCTTTGATGGCACAAATTGGCATAAAGATGGCGATGGGGCGCCTTATGACATTACCAATGTGGATACGGCAACGGTCTCAAACATCATTCTATTTAAAAACCGCATTTGGCTTACAACTTCTAACACTTTAAAAGCATGGTATTTGCCTGTTAACTCTATTGGCGGTGCGGCGGTTGCGTTAGATATGACCAGTGTTTTCCAGCTTGGTGGCTACATCATGGCGGGGATGACTTGGACGCTGGATGCTGGTTATGGCGTGGACGATTACTTGGTGTTTATCACAAGCAACGGCGAGGCTCTTGTTTGGCGATTAACAGACCCAACCACACCAACAGGGATTTCACAGATTGGACTTTATAAAGTTGGCGCACCTATTGGTAGGCGTTGCTATACAAAGTTTGGCGGGGACTTGCTGATCATTACTCAAGATGGCGTAGTGCCTATGAGTGGGGCATTGCAAAGCTCAAGGCTTGATCCAAGGGTGTCTATCACCAACAAGATTCAATATGCCATGAGCGCGGCAATATCGGCGTATGGGTCTAATTTTGGGTGGTGTTTGCTGTATTACCCTAAAGAAAATCAATTAATCTTGAATGTCCCTTATGACGAGGGTGAGCAACAGCAATTTGTGATGAACAACATCACTAAGAGCTGGTGTAACTTTACAGGCTGGTATGCCAATTGTTGGGAATTGCACATTGATGACCCTTACTTTGGTGGGGATGGCTATGTGGGCTTGGCTTGGAATGGCAACACAGATGACACCGCTGACATTGCTGGATTTGGGCTGCAGAGCTTTCAATCCTATGGCACAGCCTTACAAAAACAATGCAAGATGATCCGCTACCACCTCCAATCAAATGGTTCGCCATCTGTCTTTGGAAACGTAAATGTGGACTACAACTTAGCAGATGAATCGGCTCAGCTTAACTTTTCACCTAGTAGTTATGGAATATGGGACACAGGATTGTGGGATTCTGCTATTTGGGGATCGGGTTTAGTGCCTAGCGCTGATTGGCAGGGGGTCACAAATATTGGATATACGTTTGCCCCGCTGATCAAAACTGCTACGCAGGGCATACAATTGCAATGGGTCGCTACCGATCTAGTGTTTGAAACTGGTGGCGTGTTGTAAAGGATTAAATCATGGGTTTTTTAACTGAATTAAAAGAAGCGGTTTTTGGTGCACCACCGGCTCCACCAGCAGCGCCCGATTATGCGGGTGCGGCAGTAGCTCAAGGTGCGGCTAACGTAGAAACCGCAAGGGCATCTGCAAAATTATCCAACCCAAATGTTTACAGTCCTTATGGGACTCAATTAGTTAGTTATGAGGGGGATGTGCCAACTATTAGGCAAACCCTTACGCCTGAGGCTCAAAGAACTTTAGAGGCACAGCAGGCTCTACAAGGTAATTTGGCTCGATTGGGCGGTACAGCCTACACAAATGCTTTTGGTACGTTGTCATCACCTTTTTCGTTTGGTGGCCCACAAGTACAAACCCAATTCAATCAAGGTGGCGCATTACAAAATGCACCTAGCGCAGGGCAATATGGTTTAGCTGGCGGTGTTAATGCAGGCGCTTATGGTTCAGCGGCAGGAATAAATCCAAATGCTTATGGATTAGCTCAAGGCGGTGTTAATGCTCCTAATATAAATTCAAAATTAGATTTAAGCAATATTGCCAAAATGCCTGTAAACGCAGGCACAACGGCACAAGAAGCAATCATGCGACGTTTAGAGCCGTCATTGGCTAGGCAACGTACAAGCACAGAGACTCAATTAATCAATCAAGGTTTGCGACCAGGCACAGAGGCATACAACAACGCTGCCCGATTGCTTGGGGAACAAGAAAACGACCTTAGAAGTCAGGCAGCTTTACAAGGTTTAAACTTAGATATTGGCGCAAATCAACAAGGCTTTAATCAGGCGTTACAAGGCGGTCAGTTTGGCAACGCGGCTCAGTTGTCGCAGTTTGGTGCGGGTTTGCAAAATCAACAAGCTAGAAATCAAGCCATTGCTCAAAACTATGGTCAAGGAATGTCTGCCCAACAAATGCAAAATCAAGCTATTGCCCAAAATTTTGGTCAAGGAACAACTGCCCAACAATTGCAAAATCAGGCAATTAGTCAAAATTATGGTCAAGGCATGACCTCGGCTCAAGCACAAAATGCTACAGAGGCACAAAGATACAACCAAGGCTTGCAAGCGGCTCAGTTTGGCAATACCGCCCAACAGCAGGCGCTGGCGCAGGCTCTCCAACAGCGTCAATTGCCTTTGAATGAAATTAGTGCATTGATGTCGGGTTCACAAATTCAAAATCCTCAATTTGGCGCTTATCAAGGTCAAAACATTGCGGCAGCGCCTATTGCTAATGCGGCGGCTCAACAAGGTGCATATAACCAAAATTTGTATAACCAGCAAGTGGCTGGGCAAAATGCTAACACTGCAGGATTATTCAGTTTAGGATCTGCGGGTGTAGCAAACATTCCTGAAATCAGAAAATTAGTAGGTTTCTGATGGTTGATTATGGGAGACTTTGATGGCTGACATTAACCTCAATCCTTACACCGCCGAAAGTGAGGCCATAGCCAAAAAGCTAAGGATGGCAGAGCTTTTACAGCAACAAGCAATGCAACCTATTGAATTGCCTACCATGCCTGGGGTGCGGGTTAGCCCTTTGAGTGGATTGGCTAAAATGTTGCAGGCATACGGCGCATCAAAAATGAGTCAAAGAGCTGTAGAAGAACAAAAAGCCTTGGAAGCCAACACAATGGCAGACTTTGCCAAGCTTTATGGAGTTATGGGCCAAACAGAGACCGTGCCTGGCAGGGTAACAACGCCTGCTGTACCAAGCGCACCTATTCCCGAAAATGTTGCACGACAAGCAGAATTGGCAAGATTAAACCAACCCGAGGCTGGCTTTGAAGCACAAGCCGCAATTGGCAGAAATTTGATGCAACCTCAGGATATGCAACAGATTCAAAATCTACCCACCAGCACGGCTGCTGTGCCCGAGGTAAGAGAGCCTGATCGTCAAGTTTCTATGCTTAGAGCTGAAGCGTTGAGTGATCCTAATTTTATGAAAACAAACGCTGGTCGCATGATGTTGGCGCAGGCTTTGATGCAACAAAGAACACAAGAACAAGCTGCGGCGCAAAGAGCGTTAGAAGTTAAATCTCGCAACCCCGAAGAAGATTTATACAGAGTTGTTAATGGTAAATACGAAGTTGTATCCGCTGGCAAACCTAAAGCAACGCCCAAATGGGAAAAATCAAGCATTTACGAAAATGGCAAAGAGGTAACAGGCTGGGTAAACACCAATGCGCCTGATATTCCTAACTCATTTGTGCGTGGCGCCACCAAGCCCGAGATGACAGAGCCTCAACGTCTAGATGCTGAATTAAAACTGTTTCAAGCAAAGGTAGAAGCTGACAAAGCTCAAGATGTGGGTCGCAAACCTACTGTCTTTGAAAGACTACCTAAAGGTGTACCGGTTGGGTCAAAGCGAATTGGAAAATCTCCTGATGGCAAAGACGTTTATGAGTTAAACGGCAAAAAGTATGTGGGGGAATAATGGCTGAATATACTGGTGAAGTAATTTACGAAAAACCTCAAGGTCGCGCTACACCTAAGGTCAATCCTGCATTGGTCAATGCGTTAGTGCCGCCTGCTGTTGCGCCTGTAGGTGCAGCGCCCAATATGTTTTTACCGCCACAAGATCAAAGATCGTTTGACTTGGCGCAAAAAAATCGATTGGCTGCGGAAGCGCTAAAAAGAGAAGAAGAAAAACGCAAAGAAGAAAATCCACAAGCATCACTAACAGAGGGTGAGCGTAAGGCTAGTACCTTACTAACAAGGATGCAATCTTCCACAAAACAATTGCAAGACGTTTTAACAAAATATCCTGATGCTGCAAAACCTGAATATTTGTCAAGTTTTGTGCAAGGAATTAGTGAGCCTGCCGCTAATTTAATAAGATCAACGCCTCGCCAACAAATAGAAACGGCGCAAAAAGATATTGTGGATGCGGCTTTGACGGCGGGCACAGGTGCTTCATATACCGCACAACAATTTAAGGAATTTAAAGAATTTCTTTTTCCGCAAATTGGGGATGATCCGCCTACCATTAAAGACAAACAAAAACGATTAGAGACCGCTATTGAATCTGTAAGGCTTCAAGCTGGTCGTGCTGCCAAACTTGTACCTGAAGTAAAGTTAGGCAACAATCCACCAGCAGGCGCACCTCCTACTGCCAAACAAGCACCTGATGGCAAATGGTATGCGCCTGATCCTGCTAGACCTGGCAAATACTTGCAATATTAAAAGGGATTGAAATGGCTGGCACACCTGTTGAATATGACCCATTTGCAGTTCAGCCCAAGGCGGTTGACATTGATCCATTTGCGCCTAAAAAACGGTCATGGACAGATGTGCCAGGCGAGGCGTTTTCCAATATTTTGCCAAGCGCAAGAAACATGGCATCGGGTTTATACGAAGCTGTAACCAGCCCTGTTAAAACAGTTTCGGGCGTTATGGATGTTGCCGCTGGTAGCTTACAAAATGCTTTGCCAAAGCCCATAGTTGATTTTGTCAATAAGTTTGATGCTGATCCTCAAGCGGCGCAACGTGCTGTTCAAGCGGCAAATGCTGCTGGCGGGATGTTAAAAGATCGTTATGGTAGCGAGGAGGCCATCAAGAAAACATTTGCTACAGACCCTGTAGGTGCGGCTGGTGACTTATCTTTACTGTTAACTGGCGGCGCGGGTGTGGCTGCTAGAACGCCTTTGTTGGCAAAAGCTGCCCCTGCATTGGGTAAAGCGGCAAGCATGGTTGACCCAATCAATTTAACTGGTAAAGCTATCGGCACAACTTATGATTTGGCAGGCGGTTTGGCTAAGTCAGGGCTTGGAATGAAAACCGGTGTTGGAATAGAAGCAATTGAGCAAGCGGTGCAATCAGGTCGCCAAGGAAATACGACATTTCTTGAAAATATGCGCGGTGATGTGCCGATGACTAATGTGCTTGATGATGCACAAGCTAATCTTGCTCAAATGAATTTGAACAAGCAAAAAAATTATCGTTCAGGCATGGTTAACATAAAGAACGATAAATCTGTGCTTGATCTTTCTAATGTTGAAAATGCTTTGATAAATGCAGAAAATACAATTGGTTTTAAGCAATCAGGTATACCTAAAGATGCAAAAGCGGTTGAGGTTTTAAAAAATATAAAAGCAAAAGTAGATAAATGGAAAAATCTTGATCCCGCTGAATACCATACGCCTGAGGGTCTTGATTACCTAAAGCAAAGCCTTTGGGAAGATTTTGGCAAGCTAGGCAAAGACGAAAAATTAGCTTATTCCGTTGGCAAACAAATCTATGATTCTGTAAAAAACGAAATTGGCAAACAAGCGCCTACTTACGCAAAGGTGATGAAAGAATACACCGATGCAAGCGATCTAACCAAAGAAATTGAACGAGCCTTGTCGCTTGGACAAAACGCATCTGCTGACACAGCAATGCGTAAACTTCAATCGTTAATGCGTAACAACGTAAACACAAACTATGGTCAAAGACTTAATCTTGCCCAACAATTAGAAAGCGCTGGTGGTAGAGATTTAATGCCTGCTTTAGCGGGTCAAGCGTTAAGCAGTAAATTGCCTAGAGGCTTGCAAAGCGCAACCAATATTCCATCTGCTCTTTTGGCGTATGGAGCTGGTGGGCCAGCATTGGCAACACTTGATCTTTTGGCATCATCGCCTAAATTGGCAGGCGAGGCATCTTATAAATATGGTCAGCTTGCAAACGCTCTAACACAAGGTCAACAAGCGGCTTCTAGAGCAACACCTATGACAGCCAAACAAGCTAGATTAGCGGCACTATTAGGGGCGCAATCTAATCCATACGCAATTGGGGGACAACAATGAGTTACAACGGCAGTGGAACATTTCAAATAAACACCTCGGGGCAACCAGTAGTCGCGGGAACAGTCATTTCCTCGACCGCCTTTAACGCCCTTACAGCGGACTTGGCGACAGGTCTATCCACGGCTATCACTAAGGACGGTCAGACCACCACAACGGCTCGCATACCCTTTGCCGCTGGTATTAACTCAAGCCTAACCACAGACTCCACAAGCACCGCTACAGGCTCAATCATTACCTCAGGCGGGGTAGGTATAGCAAAAACGGCATATATTGGCACAAATTTATCATTTGCAGGCACAGGCAACCGCATCACTGGTGACTTTAGCAATGCGACACATTCTAGTCGTGCGTTATTTCAAACAAGCACCGCTAACTCAAATACAGCAATTGGCGCTATTCCACTAGGAACCGGTAACACAGCTCAATTTATTGCATACGGCAATGGCGACCCCACAAATTCATCTTTCATTCAACTTTTGGTTAACGCAAGTGAGGGGAGAATAAATTCTGGGCAGCTTGGCGCTGGTTCAAACCTGCCAATGACCTTCTACACAGGAGGTAGTGAGAGAGTCAGGATTGATACGGCTGGTAATGTGGGGATTGGTACGAATTCGCCGGGGACAAAATTAGACGTATCTGGAAATTTGCGTTTTTCCGCTGCAAACCCCGTCATTGAATTGAATAGTGGAGGGCCACAGGTTTACAGCACAACGGCAAACACGCTTCAGTTTGCTTCTGGCGGCGGCATTGGAAGCGCCACTGAACGTATGCGTATCGACTCCAGCGGTAACTTACAAATGCAAGGTGGGGCAGTCATGCCTTATGCACCTGCTCCTACATCAATTGCCGCCGCAACAACATTTACCAATGCACAACTTCAAACGCAAATAATTAACACCACTGGCACGACATACTCAATAACAATGCAAGTTGGTTCGACATTAGAGACATTGGCAACATGGGCAACAACAGGTATTGGATATGACTTTTTTATCATCAATACCGCATCAGGAACAATCACAATAAATGGAACAGTAACCGGCGTAACGTCATTGGGTTCAATGACTATTGCAACAGGTACATCTGCCCATTTCCGCATTCGCAGAACAGCGGCAAACACTTTTGTTCTTTATCGTTTAGTTTAATTAAGGATAAATCATGTTAATTACTTGGTCTATTGCTCAACTTGAGCGTAATTTATTAGATGGTTTGGTGACCAATGTACATTGGTGTTGTACAGCCACGGATGGTGATTTGTCTGCAAGTAATTATGGCTCAGTTGGATTTGAACGTGGAGAAACTTTTACGCCCTATGAAAATCTTACCCAAGATCAAGTTCTTGATTGGGTTAAGTCTGCAATAGAAGTTGAAAATATTGAGGTAGGCTTGGAATCTCATATTGAAGCACAGAAAGCCCCAACAACCGCAACTGGAGTACCTTGGTGAGCGATTTAGAAAAAGATTTTGCTGTGCATGAAGCTATTTGCGCCCAAAGGTACGAGGCCATTGAAAAGTCTTTTATTGCTGGCGACAAACGCATGACCCGCATTGAATACCTTTTGTATGCGGTGATGGCGGTGGTGTTGTTTGGGCCTGGCGTGGCGGCAGATTTTGTTAAAAAGCTATTGGGGCTGTAAATTGATCCGTTCACCGCAGCCCTTGCCGCCATTGCCGCTATCAAGCAGGCCGTATCGTTTTATAAGGACTGCAAAGCGGCTTCCAAGGATGTCACCAGCATCACAATGGAAATATCGGGTTACATCGGTAAATTCTTTGATGCCCACGAACAAGTCAAAGCCGTTTCAGCCGAACAAAAGAAAAACCCGCCAAAGGGTAAGTCACTAAAAGCGCAAGCGCTTGACAACATCTTTCAAGAAATGGAGTTGGAACGCCAAGCCGTTGAGTTGAGGGAATTATTGATCTACGGCGTTGACCCTGCATTGGGTGCGGTTTGGACAAGGTTTCAAGAAGAGTTTGAAAGATTGCAAGCTGAACAAGAAAAGGAAAGATTAGCGCAAGAAGCAAAGGATAGGGTTGCATTATGGCAACGAAAGCAAATGCTAAACAATCTGCAAGACAAAGCGCTAATAATCGGGGCGGTAATGATAGTTACTATATACCTCCACCTATTGTTCCAAGCAATCCGACAAATGACAATAACGAGATGGGATTCTTGATTGCTTTTCTTAGTATGGTCATAGTGTTTGCATTGTTACTGCCAATAATTGGCGCAATGTATCTTGACATTCTTGAAGCCAAAAAAGAAACTAAGCGCCAGCAAGAACAAGTGCAGCGCATGATTAACCAAGTTAAAAAGGAAAAAGAAAATGAGTGAGGAAAAAATACAAGCAATGGAAACCAAAAGTGCTTTGGTTGAAAAAATCACGTTTGCTTTGTTGCCTTTATTGTTTTCTTGCGTTGTTTACCTTATGTCGGCGCTGTCTAACTTGTCCCATGAGGTGACCATCCTAAACAGCAAAATTAGCTTGGTTGTGACTTCAGACAACAAACAAGCCAGCAATACAGGCGCAGAATTGGCAAGGGAGAAATTGCGGCAGGACTTGGAGAAAGAAATCCAAAAGAATAGGGACGACATTCAAGTCAACCGCCTGCACATTGCCATTTTGGAAGATAGAGCAGGAATGAAAACCACATTCAAAAAGGAAGATAAATGATTCCAATAGTTGCATCCCTACTTGGTAGTCTTGCCCAAAACGGGTTAACACTACTGTCTAGCGCCATCCAAGCCAAAGGCAAGGAAGTAGTTGAAAACACCCTTGGCGTAAAGATTCCTGATAACCCAACCCCTGAAGATGTATCCAAGTTGCGCCAGCTTCAGTTTGAGCATGAAGAACGCCTATTGGAATTGGGTATTGAAAAAGCCAAGATGGAACTGGCTGAATTGCAATTGTTTGCCGATGCCGTTAAGAATGAGGATAACAACGTCACAGACCGCTGGAAGTCTGATATGGGGTCAGACTCTTGGCTTTCTAAAAACATACGCCCCATGAGCCTTATAGCCATCTTCTTAGGCTATTTCCTGTTTGCCATGATGAGCGCCTATGGTTACAACGCAAACGAAAGCTATGTGCAGCTTCTTGGGCAATGGGGAATGCTGATCATGGGCGCTTATTTTGGTGGGCGCACAATTGAAAAACTTGCTGATATGCGAGGTAAAAAATGAGCTTAAGCACAGAACAAGCGGCTTTTCTATTAGATGCCTGCAAACTAATTCAATACGCTACAGATCAAGGTTTTGTAGTTACCGGCGGTGAGTTGGCTAGAACGCCCGAGCAACAGGCTATTTATTTTAAAACAGGTCGATCTAAAACCATGAACAGCATTCACCTCAAGCGCTGCGCCATTGACCTTAACTTTTTTAAGGATGGCAAAATTATTTGGAGTAAGGAAATCCTTGCTCCTCTTGGCGCTTATTGGGAGACTCTTCATCCAAAGAATCGTTGGGGAGGGAATTTCTCCAATCTTGTGGATTGTCCACACTTTGAACGTGTGCCAAAAACATAGCAAACAGAACAAGCGTCCCAACCCCAATAATTGCGCCAATCAACAGGGCTAAAACCGTGGCAATCACAGCACACCTCGCATTTCCCAACCTAAAAGAAAGTAATTCCAACGCATAACAACGCTGGGATTTGTGTATTTTCCTTTAACTTGGTTAAGGTCGGCATAACCTTTGGATCGCATCATGGCCTCAAAAACCTGTTGTGCTTTAGTCATTCTTTTCTTCTATTGTGTAAAACCAATCATCCTCAGCCGACCATTTGCGTGTGCCATCCACAGACCATAAATGTTGCGCGGCTTGGAAATCGGGAAACTTTGTCTCGGTAGGCACAAGGCTTTGGTCATACCACAGGCATCGATTGTTGGGCTGGCAAGCAAACTGACCTGACTCAAGTTTAATAAAATTAAAGCTCTTGTGCTCCTCGGCGGTCTCTGTAAAGCCGGTGTCTAAATCCATGCCATCAGCACAGAAATCCACGGTGAACAGGTATGTACCAAAGTGCCATTGCTTATCCTTGCCAAGAAACTTTACACCAAGATTACGCAAGCTGATCTTTTCAACCATGGTAAATCGATAACCCATGCAGTCCCATAGTTGAAGAATGTCAATGGGTAAGTCGCTTGCGCCCTCTTTCCACACATAAGCGTGGATGGGTAGCTTGTCGTACAAAGCACCGTATTCGGTCAGCAGCGACTCAATTCTGAACACTTGGCCTCTAAGAGCTTTGAGGCTGACCCACACACAAGGCACAAGCTCGCCATGCCTTTTGGTGTGGTTATAAAGAAACTCAGCCTTAACAAAGCATTTAATGGGTGGCAATGATGAAACAAGATAGCTCAAATTAACTCCCTTTGTACTGGCACAAACTGCCATTCTCTTTCTGATCTGCCTGAGTTGGATTTGGTGGTGCGCCCTGTAAGCTCAACACGCCCATCCTTTTCAAGCTCTTTCATGCGCCTAGCCACTTGGTTGCCATCAAGCCCCACCAGCTCGGCAATGCCATCTTTGCCCATTGGCCCAAAGCGGCGCAGGCACTCCACAATCTTTTCAAAGTGCTGCTTGGCAAGGTCTATTGATTGATCTGCGGCGGCGTGGCTGGTGGCGGGGTCAAGCCCTCTAGCTCTAAAAAGGGATGTCATCATGTCTATCCTCCTGTTTATTTGCCTTTTCCTCCAAGTCATAGCAGTTTGCCCATCCATTCCAGCCACCGTCTACAAGCGGCATTGAATCCATCTTAATCTTGAGGTTGTCGTTATCGTCTAAAAACACCGACCCAATGTTTTGGTAACGTTTCTTTTCCTGACCCTCGCGGGTTTTGTATGTGCCGGTAATGACAACGATGTTTTTAAATTTCTTCATGGCAGGCTTTCTAATTGTTGGATTTTTAGGTCTACATCACCCAAAAACTGGATGACTGAATTCTCAAGCAAATTAACCATTTCGGGGTCATAGTTGATTCTCTTGATGAATAGCTGGTGTTTCTCGGGCAACCGAGGATCAAAACTTACAAAGTCGCACCAAGGGCGGTCGGCACAGGCCATTTGCCACATCATTTGCGTGATGTATTTCTCAGGCACTTTGCGGTCTAACAGGGTTTGCAAGTGGGTTGCGGTATTGGGGCATTTGATCTCAACCATACCCTCGGAGGCCAAGCCGTCCGGTGACGCACCCGACATGGTTATCCAAGGGTGGTCGATAAACCCCACCTCTGTTACTAAGATGTCCATCCTTGCCTCATAAGCGGCGCGAGCAAAAGGCTCAGTATCCGTTCCCCAAGCCATTGCTGCGTTGCTATAGGACTCGGCAGGTTTGCCTGTTAACCTTTCGCAGACCAATTGGGCAAGGTAATTCTCGCGGCTGGCGCTTGGCCCTGTCTTGGTCTTGGCAATGATGTCTGCCACGCGGCTGGCGGTGACCTTACCGCACCTAGCGGCAAACCATTCTTCTGTACGCTGTTCCATTATGCTTCCCTCGCTTTCAGCATTGCATCTGCCCATTCATAACAACCACCACAAATATCTTGAAATGTTATTTTGTTAGTTGATATGGCAATAGCAATTTCAGGCATTGATAGTTGTGCTTGTAAAACCTTTGCTGCCATGTAATCTCTCAGGGTCATACCAGTTTGGTCGGTGCGGTTAGGGTTAGGAAATGCGTTCATTTGGTTAACTCCTTAGACAATGTTGCTTCCAAATGCGCCTTTTTAGCGTCTTTTTTGTTGATGACCTTGGTCTGCCATGCTTGCTCGCCATTTGTGGCCTTATAAGCGTCTTTGTAGGCTTGCTGTAGCTCTTTGATGGTGGTTACTTCATCCATTGCCGCCAACAGGTCGGCTATTTGGCTTTCATTGACCGTGGACTTAATCTCGGTGCGGCGGCTGGCGCTGTTGCCATCATCATCCTCAGGGGCTAACCCTGTTGCGGCTAATAGGCTGTAACGCCTGGCATAGGTCAATGCCGAACCGTAACCTTGTGGGTCTTGCTTGCTGGCAGGAACGTGCAAAAGACCGCATTCCATGACCTCGCCCGATTCGTGGACAAAGATTGTTTCAACCATCACGCCGTCTTTGGATTCATAAGTGCGTTGCATAAGACCGATGCCATTGCTGTTTAAAGCGTCAATGACGGCCTCAATGCAGTTAGACAGGTCAGCATACTTAGACCGAAAATGCGGGTTTGTGGAGGTTTTCAGAGCTGGCCCAAATTGGCGTTGAGCCTTGACAAATGCTGCGGCGATTTTGTTTCCGATGGGTGTTTCCATGATTTTTCCTTAGTAGTACCATTTGGGGCCACAGGTCACATCTACGATGGTCTCTGCGGTATAGCCATTGATCTTGCGTTTGCCATAAATTGTTATGGCGCGAAGCCCTGAGGTTTCGCATTGCTTCACGGCATCAATGACCTCATTTCTGCCCATTGCTTGGATTTCTTTGTCCATAATGAGTTTTTGTTCGGTCATCTTTGGTTCGCTGGCGCAGCCGACCAGCACCAAAAGTAAAAGTGCGTATTTCATGAGTATCCTTAAAAAGTTTTGTTGAAATAGCCGTTAATGGCAGATGCAACACGCTGATGGCTTGGTGGCTCATAGCCTGCTTGTTTTTTGACTTCTTCTTCAATCCACTTGAAATGAAGTTTGGGAATGTCGTAAGTAATGTCTAAGTTATCTTTGTAAACAAAAATGTCAAAGTAGCCATCTGTTTCCCAATCGTCACCCTCAGACCAAGACCATTTAACGGTGACCTCATCCCAAATTAAATAGGTGATAAATTCACCCTCATCGCCGTCATCTAGCATGATGCTCTCCAAACAAATAGGTCAAGAGCAACCACTACGATGGCGGTTATAGATACAACCCATAAAGCGACTTGTGACCAGTCGGTGGGTTTTTTGTATTTTTCTATTTCAAACATAACTTCTCCTAAAAGACCCTGTGCGAAATTGCTGGGGCATGGGTGCATTGTTAAGCTAAATTAACAGTTATTTTCTAGGTGTTTTCCCTAATGTCGCTTATTTGTTAATTTGCCTTTACAATTTCAGCATGACAAAAGAACAGATTATCCAGTTGGCAGGCTCACAAAGTGAGCTTGCTAGGCTATTGAAGATTTCTAGGGCGGCGGTTTCTATGTGGAAAAACGTGCCTGAGCTGCGAATGCGCCAGCTTAAGGACTTGCGGCCTGAGTGGTTTACAAGCTAAAAAAATTATGTATAATCCAAACCGTCTAGAGTGGCATCTAGGCGATGAACGTCAAAAGAGATTTACAACCCCGCAGGGTACTGTGTGGTCTTGTCGTGTAGTTAGCGATTGGGATTTTTCTCTTTTGACAAATCGCTTTGCTGCTGCTCTCGCCAAGAGCCAAGACCACAGAGCATCTTGCGGGGTTTTTGCTTTTGGACAACGCAATGCGGTACGTCGATGGTTGCGATTGAGATACCCCGATACACGAGCAAGCCAAATCGGGGAGCGTGGGCTTAGTCTTAGAGCGCGGTGGTTGAAACAGTCTGAGACAGTGCGATGCGATGACATGGCTCCGAAGAGCAACATCGAGGCACAGGCGAACTTTGATTTTGATCACGGTAAGGCTGTGCTTTGCTCCAACATTCACCAAAGAGCAATAAGGGAGAAGAGATGACAAACTTTGAACAATTTTGGTCTATATGGCCTGTCAGTACCCGCAAAGGGGGCAAGTCTGATTGCCTCAAGCGTTGGGAAAAGTATTATTGTGATAGCTGCGTTGATCAAATAATTAAGCACATTGAATGGATGAAAACTACCGACCAATGGCGTAAAGACGGTGGGGCTTATATACCCTCACCCGCTGTTTACCTTAACCAACGGCGCTGGGATGGGGCTGAGATACCCGAGGTTAAAAAGACCACTCACATCCTTGAAAAAATTGCCCAAGATCGTGCAAGAGCAGTCCCAATGCCTGCGGACATAAAAGCCAAACTTGATGCGTTAAGGGGCAGATAATGAATGACCGAATTGAAGCAAACCAGCTCCTTGACCGACATAAAGAAACCTACCAACTTAGCCACGTTGACACCACAGCTGCGCTTAGAGCTACTGGAGACTATGAGGACGATGGAAGCGCGGGAGTGGGTGCAGAGATACCGCAAGAAAGTGAGAGACCTTGGGAAAACCAAAGCATCGGCATGGTGGTCACAGGTTTACTTAGACATAGAAAAACGCCGTGGATCAGCGGCCGCCGTTAACCTCAGAAAGCGAATGAATGAGACACGCTAAAAGGGTGGACGCAAACCAAGATCAAATTGTGGTTGCCTTACGAGCTGCTGGCGCCAATGTGTGGATCATTAGCCTGCCGGTTGACTTGCTGGTTGGTTACAAGGGGCACACGTTCTTAGTGGAGATCAAAACAGACGCTAAAAAGCGTTTAACAGCCCTACAGCAAGACTTTTTTGAAAGTTGGGGAGGAAGTACCTTGGCAAAGATTGACAGCCCTGATGCGGCTTTACGCATGATTGGAATATTAAAATGAGAATAGTTTGCTGGTTTAGTTGCGGTGCAGCAAGTGCGGTGGCTACAAAACTAGCGATTGCTGAAAATGATGGCAAATTGCCCTTAATCATTGCTTACACCGAAGTTGCAGAAGAACATCCCGACAACAAGAGATTTCTTAAAGATTGTGAAACTTGGTTTGGCCAAGAAATACAAATTTTGCGTAATGAATTTTATGAGGGGTCAATTTATCGAGTGTTTGAGAAAAATTACATTCGCACCCCCAAGGGCGCACCATGCACGAGGGCCTTAAAAAAGCAAGTGCGTCAAAGATTTGAATTGGCTAATGACAGGCAAGTGTTTGGTTATACAGCTGAAGAACAAGCCCGATTAGATAGGTTTATTGATGCCAACAATGATGTTGACATTTGGATACCATTGATTGACAAAGGGCTTTCTAAAGAAGATTGTTTGGCAATGCTAGAAAACGCCAATATTGAATTGCCAGCAATGTATCGCCTTGGTTATCACAACAACAATTGCATTGGTTGTGTCAAAGGTGGAATGGGCTATTGGAATAAAATTAAGGTTGATTTTCCTGAACATTTTGACCGAATGGCAAAGTTAGAACGTTCTAAAAGCCAAACAGTTTTTAAAGACCGATATTTAGATGAGCTAAAACCAACTGATGGGCATTATCCATCTGAGCAAAACATTGAATGTTCTATTTTTTGCCAAATGGCAGAGCAGGATTACAAATGAAACCCGAAGAAGCGGCGCAAGCCATCCGAGACAAAGCGCCAGCTTACGGTGAGGCTAAAGCCCAAAGGGTTTACCTTGAGGAATTTCGCAAAAGCCAAAAAGCCTTGTTAATGAAAGATGCTTTAGAAATGGGCTTTGAGGCGGCAAATGCACAAGAACGTGAAGCCTACGCCGACCCTATTTATGCCAAACTGTTAAGGGGATTGGCTGCGGCAATTGAAAAAGAAGAGACCCTCAAATGGGAGATTGAGGCGGCAAGGCTTGACATAGAGATTTGGCGAACACGAGAGGCAACAAACAGAATGCAAGACAAGGCACACCAATGAAATGTCCCGAATGCGGGACTTGGACAATAGTCAAAGAAACAAGAACTTCAACAGGAAACACACGCAGGCGGCGTTTGGAATGCGCTAACGAGCACAGATTTACCACATTGGAGACAATACTTGTACCAAAAACATCAATACATAAGAAGCAAAAAACTACTAAAGCTGGTGGCGGGACTTGACTGCCAAGCCTGCGGGTCGGGCAATATGGTGCAGGCCGCGCACACCAATTGGGGTGGTGGCAAGGGTCGAGGGGTTAAAGCTGATGACAACCTAGTGGCGGCTTTATGCTTGAAGTGCCATTACGAGATTGACCAAGGCAAAGAGTTAAGTAAAGAGGAAAGGCAAAGAAAATGGCATCACGCCCACATTGCAACCGTTGCAAAACTTTTTAATCAAGGCGCTTGGCCTGTTGACGTACCCATTCCTACGTTTACAATAGATGTGCAGTTGTCTCATTCGCAGGGGCATTGACCCCTGCTTTTTTTAGGGTAAACATGAAAAAAGACGTTGCCGACTTCATTTCCACGTTGTTTCACAGCTCAACGGTGACGCATTTTATGCACCTGAGTACCGATTCATACGCTACGCATAAGGCTTTGGGTAAGTATTACCCTGCCATTGTTGAGCTGGCTGACAGTTATGCAGAGGCTTATTCGGGTTGTTACGAGAAGATCAAGGATTTTCCTGAGAACTTCCACAATGCCAAAGACCCTGTTAAGTATCTGACCAGCATCAAAGATTACGTTTACAAAAACCGCCAAGCTTTGCCTGATGACACCGAGCTGCAAAACATTGTGGACGAGATTGCCGCGTTGATTGACAGCACAATATATTTATTGTCATTCAAATGATCAGGATATTTGCTGGTTACGACCCAAGGGAGGCTATTGGCTACCATGTGTTTTGCCAAAGCCTGATTGAGCGCACCAGCGAGCCAGTAGCCATAACACCGTTATATGGCACACAGCGGGACGGCACAAACGCATTTACCTATCAGCGGTTTCTTGTACCCTACTTCACTAATTTCACTGGCAGAGCGATATTCATGGATGCAAGCGATATGCTGATGCTTGCCAACATAGACAACCTTAACAAGCTATTTGACCCGACCAAGGCGGTGCAAGTGGTCAAGCATGAGTATCAGACCAAGCACCCAAGGAAATATATTGGTACACCGATGGAATCGGCAAATCGGGACTATTCCCGAAAGAATTGGTCAAGTTTAATACTTTGGAATTGCGATCACCTCAGAAACAGAGTTTTAACGCCTGATTTTGTGGATGACCACAGCGGCTCAGAGCTTCACCGATTCGGTTGGTTGCCTGATTCGCTAATCGGTGAGTTACCGAAAGAATGGAACGTACTGGTTGGCGAGCAAGAGAACAAGAACGCCAAGATTGCCCATTACACGCTAGGCATCCCCGAGTTTGACCATTACCAAAATTGCGACTTTAGCAAGCAATGGTTTAACACTAAAAGCCGTATGATGAATGGCTTGATCAAAATGCGGGAAACAGTTGATGGCTGATTACCGAGACTTAGCTGCGGCGCTTGGTGGTGGGTATGGACAAGATACCGGCGGCATTACGCCTGACACGCTGATCACGCTAAAGAACGGCAAGAAAGCCAGCGCATCCGACCTGCTTGGAATGCTCAAAGCCATTGGCTCGGGGTCGTTAAGCAACCTTGAATCGCTAATTCGGGGAAGCGTAGCGCAAGTGCCTGGCGCGGGTGGCGACCTAGAGGGCTTGGCTCGGGTGGGCATAAACAAAGCATTTGGCGCGGGCGGGGTAAGTGTTAACGAAACCCCTGTATTGCCAACCACCACAGACATTTTGGGCATGATGCCAAGAAAAACGGTAGCAAGACCCGAAACAGCAGGCATGGAAGAGCTGGGCGGGTACATGGCTCCAGCCTTAGGCAAAATAGCTAAACCGGCGATGACAGGGTATGCAAAATTAGCGGGGCAAGAGATCAATGTTGCCATGACAGGCCAACCCACACGGTCATTGTTGGGTGACATTACGCCAAAGCCTAAAAATATTGTTGAATATGACCCAAGGTTTGACCCAAGGGCAAAAGAACAAGCTAGGTTGCAAGCCTTGACTTTGCAAGTAAACCCAAAATCCACAGCCACGCCGCCAACTATTTCATTGGTGGATTTAGAGGGCAGGCCATTTATTACTAGTATGTCAGACAGGACTGCGGCTGGCGGTCAATTAACAGGTATCAACAATATTCCTTTAAACGTACCGGTTGACTATTTGGGCGGTCAAGACTATATGTTTAACAATCCTGGCAAGGTGTGGGCATCTGCGGAGCAGCCTGTCAAGCAAATACTTAACAATGCAGAAATTATTAAAGATGTAACTGGACAAAATCCTTTGTACATTCCTTGGCGCATGGCTCCAACTGGTGGTGACTTTGCTCACATGACCGGTGAGACCATGCTTGGTTACGCTGACACCGTTATGGGCAAGGGCGCAAAAAATAAAGTTAACCGAGAAATAAAAAAATTGATTCCTGATTGGGCTGGCCTTGGAACACCGCAAGGGATAGCTCAATACCGCGATGCACCGGACACAACTCGCAAAGCTTTGAAAAACATGATGGATGTGCAATTTAGAGACATGGGTGGGCTTAACATTGGTGAAGCCCGATTAGCTGTAACCGACCCCAAGCAATACACCGCACAAGAGGGCGGCATCCAAAACATTGGCGAAATCTTTGCTGGTCAACCAATGGTCATGCAATCAGGCCATGTGTCTTACCCGCGAGGAGTGCCAGGCCAAGGTTTGGGCGTAGCGGCTGAAGATAGAAACATTTTTGAATTGTTGCCTGAAGTTGTTAAGCAACGAGGTATTGTTGACCCAAAAAACCCAAGCCCACAGGATTTGCGAGCTTTACAAATGAAACCCTATGCAGGGGTAATCAGCGCAGACCTGCTCAAAGCGTTGGGTTACTAAACAAATACTCAGGTTTAAATTGGTTGGCTAACTCATCACCGTAATGGGATGACAAAAAAGATTTAACGTGGTCAACCGTAACGGCGTTAATTTTTGACATAATACAAAAAGTTTCATGAGCTGTTAACCCATCTAACATTTCTTGCGGCATGACAACATCTGTATTGACAATTGGTGAGTAAATATTCATGATGACACCTCCAAAACCATATTGTAAAGCATCCTTAACTTATGGCGTTTAAAAAAGGCGATAAAACAACAGCAGGCCCAGGACGACCCGCGGGACTGCCAAACAAGCGCACAGTCGAGGCTAGGCAGGCCATAGCCATGTTTGTTGACAACAACTCACACCGGCTAGAGCATTGGCTTGATCAGGTCGCTAACGGCGTTCCTGACCACGACATTAAACCCAACCCTGCCAAAGCCTTTGAGCTATTCCAATCGGTAGTTGAATACCATGTACCCAAATTGGCAAGGACTGAGATTACTGGCAAAGACGATGGGCCGGTAGAAATGGTGGTGACATGGGGCGGCGTGAAGTAATACTGCCCTATTCCCCAAGGGCGGCTTTTATGCCATTCCATGAGCGCACCGAGCGCTGGTCTTGCTTAGTAGCACACCGTAGAGCTGGAAAGACCGTAGCGGCAATCAACGACCTGATAAAGCGCGGTATCACCGAGGGCAACAGATCAGCCCAATATGCCTACATTGCCCCATTTAGAAGCCAAGCCAAGCGGGTGGCGTGGGATTACCTCAAATATTACGCCGCACCAATCACAAAGACCATCAATGAATCCGATTTGTCGGTAGAGCTGCTGAACGGTGCAAAGATTATGCTGTTTGGCTCAGATAACGCTGATGCCATGCGGGGGCTGGGCTTTAACGGCGTTTACCTTGACGAATACGGTGACTTCAAGCCTAGCGTTTGGGGTAACGTCATTCGACCCACATTGTCAGACCGGCTAGGTTGGGCGGTGTTTGGTGGTACGCCTAAGGGCAA
>Ga0209087_1000561_pt1 | contig 23301 bp, 24 predicted proteins | sample S_130805_EF_Meta_FD_187321 | JGI IMG/M metagenome (GOLD analysis project Ga0209087, IMG submission 187321) | Freshwater microbial communities from Lake Simoncouche, Canada to study carbon cycling - S_130805_EF_MetaG (SPAdes) (version 2) | ecosystem: Environmental > Aquatic > Freshwater > Lake ... | reverse complement strand
AGTTATGAGGGAGTTATCTGGTAAGCCGTTGTAGGTACCTACTACGCTCTCTGAAGTTAATATGGTAAATACTTGGCCAACATTTGGAGTATAGCTAGGCACGATATTCAAAGTAGCGTTACCAAGCGTAGCGATACCAGTCACAGTTGCTACATCGTAGCCACTACAAGGTGTGGCGCTAGCGATTTCTTGGGTGTAAGTCGATGCGGCGCTGAGGGTGAGTAGCCCTGCAATGCTCATGCAGCCGGGGCTGTTACCAATGCTTAGGGTTCCGCCAGCAGCGACTGTAGTATTTCCGACAGTACCCGTGCCTTTTAGGGTAGCGCCAGAATTTATAGCTACTGTCGAGTAGGTGTAGTCGCCATTTATGACTAGCACGCCGGCATTAGATGTTATGTCTGGAGAGCTAATATCGGATGTACCGCTAAGAGTTAGAGGTGCATTGGGGCCAGACGACTGAACCAAGCTGCCTGTACCATATAGTAGGCCTGAGAAAACACTTGGAGTAGTAGCACTAGCAATTGTCAGTGTAGACTGTATGCCCAGTGCACTGTTCGCAGGCCCATTTATAGCTTTAATTTGCGCATTTCCGTAAGCGAGAAGACCAGCTTCAAAGCCGCCAGAAGAATTCAAGGTAACTTGACTGTCAATACTTATTTGGTTATCTGTTAGCAGCGTTACTCCAATGTTAGAAGAGCTTGCAGTAATAACTAGATCATGCGGAATAGACATAAAGCCAGTATTAGCAGCACCTAGATTTGCATTTATGACTGTGGTTGTACCGCTGTAAGTGTTGGCGGTAGAAGTACTCATAAATTCAAATTGCGAAGTATAGCCTACGCCTTCAAGAGTCAGGTCGCCAGCGCCAGATACGCCACCAGTCATACTAATTTGACTCAAAAATGAACTGCCAAAAGTGCTATTGCCGGCCAAGGTGATTTCACCAGACAGGGTGTAATGATTGGCAGTGGCGGCGTATATAGCCGATTCAGTGCCATCAGGGCCAGCGCCACTAACTGTTAGTGGCTCGGCATCAAAGGTAGTGTCTGCGCCAGCCAGTAGTTGCAGTTGGCCGCCAGTCTCGACCACTGTACCGCCAGACACATCACCGAGCGAGGTTGCCTTGGCTATTTGTATTATGCCGCCATTCGCTCGCGCTGTCGTGACGCCTGTGTAGGTGTTTGCGACGGTTGGGTTGAGGTACAGCAGGCTATGGTCGACAGTCATACCACCAGAGCCCGTAGCGGCACCATTTAACTGAACGAAAGAGCTAAGGGCGCCAGAGCCCGCAATATTAATCATGGTGCCGTCATTCATACTCCAGATCGCGTTAGATACAATCACGCCGGGCTTAGAGTTTGTGCCGTCAAGTACAATGTCTGCGTACCCATTAATACCGTCGAAGTAAACATCGCCATTTAGGGTAGTAGTACCAGCATGTTGGATTATTTGGTTGCTAGAGCCGTAGATACTCAGGTCGTTAGCTACATCTATACCGGTAGCCCCTGTTTGGCTAAACTCTATCTGTCCGTTGATGCCTGGAATGTTCGGGATAAAAACAGGGTTAGTGCTAACGCCAAAACAGCCAGTATGCTGGCAGGTATAGGTTCCTACGATTATGACTATAAATGTAGATGCAGTAAATGCGCTTGCAACGCTGTTAGAGGTTTGCCAGGCCGCATTGTATTCACCTGCCAGGTTGCCAAATAGTAATATGGAGGTGGTGCCGAGCATTGCGCCGCTATGATATACATCTGATTTCAGGTCGATAGCAAAAGCGCCACCTATTGGCGAATTAAGTGTTAAATTGCTGCTGATTTCTATATTTGTTAGGCCAGTAGTATTCACTCTTATGCCGTCGCCGCTGTCTAAGTTATTGAAAATAATATTGTTGGCTATTGTCACGTTGCTAGCATCAATATTTAGGCTATCGTCAATGCTGAAAGTAATCCCGCTACCGATTTCGGTAGTATTGGTAGTGCTGGAGCCTATGAAGCTGACATTAGCTAGAGTTAGCCCTGCGATATCATTGGTGGATGTGATATTTGCAGCTGTGTTATCGAATATCACACTGTCGCCGTTTTCTGGGACACCGCCAGCATCGCAGCCAGACCAGTTGGCACCATTAGACCATGAGTCATCTACAGACCCGTTCCAGGTACATGTATCTGCAGCAGCAATGGCCTTCGGTATTGGCATTAGAAGTAGTGAACTTAAACTTAGAAACCCTGCAAGCGTAAAATTTATAAACCTCTTCATACTGCACCAATATCCTTCACAAATAAAAGCTTATGCTCTTTGTAGTAATAATATCATAGTATACTCGTTAGCAACAATATTAATCATAAGCTAGAAGCAATAGGCTAAAAATTTACTTGGACAAAAAGTCTCTGAGCTCTTTTTTGAACTGTTTGGAATATGGATACTTTACTTGGCTAGCAAGTGGCAATGTAGTAGCATCTTGTTCGCCAACATCACGTAAAATATGTACGACGTTTTTTAGCTCAACATATTTAAGATAATCTTCATTATGCTTCTTAAATGCTTGGGCGAGTGCCCATACTCCAGAACCGGTAGGCCCTTTTGCATTTGGTGGCGTATTGAAGTCTTTGCTGCCGGATGTTATTAGTATCGGTAGTTTGATATTCGGAGCAAGTTCACAAGGATCTATTTCGTCTTCTGTTTTTATTAGATTATTAGTCATACGCTGGTAGACGATAGCCTGTATCATATCCTGCCATTGCTTAGCCGTTTTACTAGGATTGTCTATTGGTTGCGTTATTGTTCTAGATTTATCTTGTAGTTTACCATTCCTGATATCTTCAACGCCTTTTATTGCCCAGACTGCTAGTTGTCCTTCTTCAGCAGGGCTCATCTTGGCTTGTTTTATCTGATCTTCTAACTGACGTGAGACTATATCTAAAAACCTACCGTAAGATGGCTCGGCAAGAACAAGCCCTGCAGGTTTTGGGATAGTCTTGTCACTATTACTAATAAGCATAGCGATAAGACCCCCCTCACTATGTCCTAGAATAGTAATTTTATCAGGGTCTATTCCTGGCTGTTTTGCTAAATAATTTAAAGCCTCTTGAGCAGGTTCGACGAATAATTTATAGAAGCTCTGTTCAACAAGACTACTAGGATCAGATGCATACGGTCCTAGACCTGTATCTCCAGAAGTAAGCTTGTCGTAGCGTAATGAAGCAATTCCCTGTTCAGCTAATACATCAGCTATCCAGTTATATATGTCTAGGTTGATTGGAGGAATGCCGAGCTGGCTAGGTGCATTTCCATTCCTATCTACTGGACCACTACCTGAAATTATAAGGACGGCTGAATGTTTTTGGGACGGGTCTTTAGGTAGTCTTATGGTACCGTGCAGTTCAATGCCAGATTTAGAGGTGAAAACTATATTCTTGTCTGGTTTTATATTACTAACGATCAATTTATTTACCTTAATACTTACTTAATGTTGATCGGGCAGTTTATTTCATTCGATTAATGAGCTGGCAGCAATTTTATTTTTACGCTTTAGTTTTCTTGCCTTTTCATACAAGGCTCTTTTTGTTGTAATCTTCTGTAATTTATTCTGTTTTGTTTTATCGCGTTTTTTCATAATAACCTTATTATACTTGATGATTATCTTACGGAGTAATTTCGCCTTTAAAAAGCTTAAGGTTATACTAGAAGTATGCCGCGTAAAATACTCAATCCGAGCCTAAAAGCTAACTTGAGCCGTATGCTCAAAATACATTTTTTGTATATATTTGTGCTATCTATTCAAATAATAGTGTTCGACGCCGGTAAGCTGATTGAACCTGTAGTTGTATTAAGACGTTGGATATTAGTTCTTTCATCGCTAGTTGCGTTCACCTTTCTTTGGTACGTTATACAGAAGAAAAATGTATCTCAAGACATCTTACGTCGAGTGGTCCTTTCCTTGATAGTAGTAGACGTTACGATAGCCTCATTTTATGTTTATACGCAAAGAGGAATGGCAAGCAAGGCCGTATTCCTATACATTATGCCGCTGCTTGTTGCAGCTTGCATGCAACGCAAAAAAGCTCTTTTAAGTGCTAGCGTTTTTTGTGTAGCGGCGTACCTAATATCAGTAATTGCATACTTTAATTTAAATTTTAATGAAGGCTATAAGATTGAATTATATGGTGAAGCTGGCTTCTACTCAGCAATGTTGATATTAATAGCCCTAGCCCTCTGGATTGTAGTCCGTCCTCGAAAGAATTCGTAGCGTATACTTATTAATATGCTTAGCGTGAATGAAGATCAGTTCGAGTTATTAGTTTCTGATGCAATTGATGCAATTCCCGAGAAATACTTTAAAAAAATCAAAAACGTCGTTTTTGTGACTTCCAATGAACCTACTCCGGAACAAATACAAAAACTGAAACTTCTGCCGGGCCATTCCCTTTTCGGTCTTTACGAAGGGATTCCTCTGACCAGCCGTAATAGTGGATACAATCTTGTACTGCCCGATAAAATTACAATCTTTAGGTTGCCAATGCTTAATTATTGTAAAGATGAAATCAGCCTCAAGAAACAAGTGCATAAAACAGTTTGGCACGAAGTAGCTCATTATTTTGGACTGTCTCACGAGGCCATGGATAAGCTTGGAGGCATTTAAAGATAACCATTATCTTTGATATACTGTAGGGAAAGTAAACTGAATCTATAAAGGGTATATATGGAAACAAACGAAACTCCTAAGCAAAAACAATCAGTATGGAAAAAAATTACACATACATTCGCGACTAAACGGCCTGCCCAAGCTCTGCTTGTTATTGTATTTATAGTTCTCGGAATCATTGGAATTGGATATTCACTTGCCTATACTGGTTCACCATCTTCCCCAACAGCGTCGACCTGTGGTGCTCGAGTACAAAACTATACTTATAAAGTTCCTTTTGGAAATGCAGTGTGGAACCAGCCTGCCTGTAACCTACCCCTCGATACACAGTCTGCAGATTACGCTTCACGTTTTTGGAATTATCGAAATGGAAATGATTTATCTGCAGATGGTTTAGCTTCTCGGAACAAAACGCTTACTGATTTTGGTTTTGAAGATCTAAGGTCTAACTTTTCAAGAACAGTTTTTTATGCGAAAGATGCTAATCGGACAATCCAAATTCAAGCATCAGTATACAATTCTAACCTTGACGGTACAGGTGCCTCAGTAACTAATCTTCCTAAAACAAGCATTCCCTGGAATGATGCCTGGGTAGTTGGACAAGCGGGAGACAATGAAGCCGTTATACTTAACGACCAGACGGGAGAGATTATTTATCTTTCTGGTGTTAAAAAAGATCTAGAAGCATATACTCAGTGTGGTCCTTTCCTAAGAGAGAGGCTATGTACCTATTCCGTACAAGTTAGTCGAGATCCCGCTGGACAGAAAATAGATTATCGTACTTACGAAGGCAGTACTGGAGACCGTGGTTCGGGCCTATCATTTTATGCGACCCTAACTACTCCTGAAGAAGTAGCTGCAGGAGAAATTCGTCATGCTCTTGGTATGGCAATACCTAATACGGCAATTGGACCTGAGTGTACAACATTGCAGCTTAATACCTCTGCCGAGGGCTTTACATGTGGCACTGCAGTGGCTCCAGCAAGTAAGTTCGAATGGAAGAACGTCACTAAGCATTCAGCTCGCATTGGAGGCATAACTCCAGAATTGGATGCCCTATATACTCAGAAAGCTCTTATACCTGAGGGTTCTCGTTTCAAGCTCAATGTAGACGATGCCTACATTGAAAACTGGATAAATTCTAGGGCGGATCTAAAAGCTGACACCAAAAAAGCACAGACTGCGCGGATTTTTGCACGGGCCATGAGAGACTACGGTATCGTAATCGTAGATACAAGTGGCGTATCCAGCGTACAAGTATCGAGCGTCCTAAACCCGACAGCTAAAACAGCCTGGGAAAATGTGGGAATCAATGACATATCTGATAATGGTTTACTGAACGGGCTTATAGGCCAAGATAATATACAGCTTGTTGCTCCGCCTACGAATAACTGTAGCAACGGTGAAAAGTCTACCTATTATTGCCCCTATGCTACTAGCAGCTACCCTGTAACCTTTACACCACCAAGTACAACAACAACGCCTACTACGCCTCCAACAACACCACCAAGTACAACAACAACGCCTACTACGCCTCCAACTGGACAGACAACACCTCCTCCAGTAATTGTTCCCGAGTCAGTTGTAATACCGAGCAACTTTCCTGTATCAATCGGATGGGATAGTAGTCTATTCGAGTTCAGACAGGGCGCTTCGCTATCTTGGAGTGCGAGCACCTCACCTAAAATCATTACAAACTACCTAATTAGGAAGAATGGAAAAGTAATATATAACGGAGTTAATAGAGCGTTTACAGATTTCGACCTTTACGCTGGACAAAAATATAAATATGAATTCTATGCTGTAGATAGTGCCGGCAACATTTCTGTCCCTGCAGTTTATGAGCGCAACTATACATGCGGATGGTTCGGATGGTCATGTTCTTTTACTAAATAATTAGAATAGTCTTGTAATAATAATATACGTAAGCATAAATAAGCCTAGTAAGCGTCTAAAGTAATTTACGCCACTTGATATTTCAAGTAAGGCCCAGACAGCTAGGCTTACTGATGCAATAATACCTAGTGTATTTTGCGTTGTGCCGCTAACAAATTTAGTGGCGATTGTGCAGACTATCCATATTGAAAGAGGAAAATTAGGCCATTGAAAGAGAACTAAGGAATTATTTGAATCATAAAAAAATCGGTTGCGAGAAAGTTTTTTACTTTTCTGCAACCGATTAGTCGTAGTCATCAGATGACTACATTGCGCCAGGCTGTGGAGTCTGGTCTGTAGAAGCTGGAGCTTCAGGTTGTGCTGGTGCCTCTGCAACTGGTGCCGGAGCTGGTGCCTCTGCAACTGGTGCCGGTGGAGTAACAGGTGGGTCCATTACTGGCATTGCAGCTGGATCACTAGGGTTTGTTGGCTCTACTGGCATTGCAGCTGGATCAACAGTCTGTGGTGCAGTTGTATTATCGTTCGTTGGTGTTTGGTTTGTAATTGGGTCCATATTTTTTTCTCCTAAAACCATAATAGCTATGTTTTTTACATTTTACAAAATAAATTGTTGTAGTTTGTTATACGTCCGCAAGATTAAGCCTGCCCTCATATTTAAGCGAAGCGATATACTCATCTTGTGAGGTGAGTAGTTCGGATGGTGACATCGATTCAATAGCTCTTCTATAGCGTTCTGATTCCTGTGATAGCGTTGCGTCTATTTCAATGACTATTGGATCTACCATTAATGCCTTTTGATTAATTCCAAGTATATTCAGTGTTTCAAGTGATCTTACTCTAGAAAGTGCAACGTACCCCATACCCGTTATGAAGGTTTTAGATAGATCAATCTGAGCAGCATCAAGTGTCATACCCTGGCTTTTATGGACCGTGATGGCCCATGCCAGTCTTAGTGGTAATTGATTGATCTCAGCAATAACGCTATCCCCTTCTTCAACTCTCCAGCTTCCCATTGGAACAGAAATTGTTTTACCGTCTAGAGTGTCAACAATAGGCGCACCGTCTAATGCAAATGACACAACTTTTCCTAACGTTCCATTAACAAATCCTTTTGCGTAATTATTCTGCACAAACATAACAACCGCGTTCTTTTTTAGTATAAGTTCTTCCGGTGCTAGACAGTTGTTCTTTAAAGTTTTGGCTACTGATTTATCACCTTTTTGGGTCATCTTATAAGATCGAGGCTTGCCGGATAATTTAGTAAGCTCCTGTTGATTCATAACGTCCACGTCTACATTATGTGTGAATAGTTTAGTCGGAGTAATATCTGAAATAATCTCTGCATTAACTCTATCCTGGATAAGCTCATGCGACTTTTCGGAGACTTCACCGTCGCGCATTTCATTAAGCAATTGAATAAGCGAATCATCATCCTGTCTATGCTGTTCTGTAAGGTAGCAAATATGGATGTCCATTTCGTTCCATATGGCAGCGTCAGTCACGTATTGTGCTCTAGTCATTCGCGATACAGGCGGCAATTGAAATAAATCACCACACAGTACAACTTGGATACCTCCGAAAGGTTTATTGTTGCCGTGCATCTTCTGCAGCACATCATTCACCATATCTAGGCGAAAATGATGCAGCATGGAAACCTCATCGATGATTAGGACTTTAGCTTCTGCGATGCTCTTACGGACATCTTTCTTTGCAAACATGTGAGCAAGATCTGCTTGGCTTAATGACTCCTTAATCCCTATATGGGCCCACGAATGTATAGTTTTTCCCTGCATATGAGTTGCAGCGATGCCTGTTGAGGCAGTTATAGCCACCGGAATGTGCTTCTTTTTCAGGTATCCAATGTACTCGTTAAGTACATATGTCTTACCGCTACCAGCAGCACCAGTCAGGAATACATTCTTACCAAGCTTTAGGATATCGAGTGCGTGTGCTTGTGTCATAGACTTTCTATTTTAGCGTATCAATGGAATTTAATGGCATCGATATTTGAATGATATACTAATAGTAATTATGGTAATGATATCTGACATCCTTATTACTGTTGGAAGCATAGTATTCGTATATATGACTGCCTGGTTTTTACTAGCGATTATTTCCAAACGCAACGATATTGCTGACACCGCATGGGGAATAGGCTTTATAGTTGCTGCGATAAGTGCCCTTGCGCTGAATCCAAATCCTTCTATCGTTTCCTATGTGGTAGTGCTACTGACGACCATCTGGGGTCTTAGATTGGCAATTCATATAGCAACCCGCAATAAAGGAAAGCACGAAGATTTTCGGTATGCACAATGGAGGAAAGAATGGGGCAAATTATTTTTAGTACGTTCATTTCTGCAGGTATTTATACTTCAGGGGATTCTATTAGTACTAGTTTCCCTACCTGTCACCTTATCTGCGGGTATTTTTAATACTCTTTCAGTATCCGCGTGGTTCGCAGCTGGAGTGTTACTTTGGACGCTTGGCTTCATATTTGAGACTATTGGCGATTACCAGCTACGCATGTTCTTAAGTAGTAGAACGGAAAAAAGTGCCGTAATGCAAACAGGACTATGGCAATATACTCGTCACCCAAACTATTTTGGTGAAGTAACTCAGTGGTGGGGCCTATGGCTAATATGTGCCTCTTCTTCCCTGCCTTTAGGAACTAAGCTATTTGCACTAATTGGACCAGCTACGATTACGGTACTGATTCTTTTTGTTTCTGGCATACCTCTTCTAGAGAAAAAGTACGAAAAAGACAAAAAATATCAAGAATATGCACGAAGAACTAACATTTTCTTTCCAGGTAACCCTAGAAAGGTAGCCAAATAATCGAGCTTGTGTTAAAATAAGTCTAATGATTAGTGCGTAAGCCGCTTACTAGCGGTTATTTTATTGAAAAAGGACAGTGACATATGGACCCAAAAAAGATTAGAAACGTTGCAATTATTGCTCACGTTGACCACGGTAAAACAACTCTAGTTGACGGACTGCTAAAACAGTCTAATACATTCCGCGATAACCAAGCTGAGATGAGCCAAGACCTCATCATGGACAGCGGTGATCAGGAACGTGAGCGTGGTATTACAATTACAGCCAAGATTACAGCTGTGCAGCATGACGATTTCCATATCAATATTATCGATACTCCTGGGCACGCCGACTTTGGCGGTGAGGTTGAACGTACTCTAAATATGGCAGATGGCTGTCTTCTTATCGTTGATGCTCAAGAAGGTCCTATGCCGCAGACTAAGTTTGTACTTACAAAAGCCCTAGCCCTAAACCTTAAACCAATTGTTGTTATCAATAAAATAGATAAGCCTGGAAGCCGTATTGCTGAAGTTGAAGATGAGCTTGCTGATCTTTTCCTTGAATTAGCAGTACATGAAGACCAACTTCATTACCCAATTTATTACGCTGTTGGACGTGCCGGTAAGGCATGGAAAACAATCCCAGAAAATTCAGAGACTGAAGGTGACTTATCTGTACTTTTCGACGGAATCATAAATGATGTTCCTTCACCTTCAGTAGAGCCAGATCTACCATTCCAAATGCTAGTAACTGCACTAAGCTGGGACAGTTTCCAGGGCAAATATGCAGTTGGACGCATTTCACGCGGTCAAGTTAAGTCTAGCGACCAAGTTGCTGTATGTAAAAAAGATGGTACATTCGTAAAAGCTAAAGTAGATAAAATCTATAACCACCAAGGTCTTGCAAAGATTGAGACTTCGACTGCAATCGCCGGAGATATCGTAAGTCTTACTGGTATGGGAAATATCCAGATCGGTGAAACAATTGCAGATCCTGATAAGCCAGAAGCTTTGCCGATTCTTGAAGTTGAGGCACCGACTCTTAAAATTTATCTAGGTCCAAATACATCCCCTTTCAAAGGAACAGAAGCTGACTTTAGCACTAGTCGTCAAATTGCAGATCGACTTAAAAAAGAACTTGAAACAAATATCGGACTACTCGTAGAGCAAGATGGTATTGGCTTCTTAATCTCTGGACGTGGTGAGCTTCACTTAAGTGTACTTATTGAGACAATGCGTCGAGAAGGTTTTGAATTTGAAGTTGGCCGACCTCAAGTAGTAACACATGAAAAAGACGGCAAAACTATGGAGCCCCTAGAAGAAGTTATTATTGAAGTTGGCGCAGAACAAGTTGGTTCTGTGCAAGCCGAACTTGGACAGCGACGTGCAAACCTTAAAGAGCAGTTCACTACATCTCGTGGTGTTACTAAGCTTATTTACGAAATGCCTACCCGTACACTTCTAGGATTGCGTAATACTCTTATGACAGCTACTAAAGGTACTGCTATCATGAATAGCCTGATTATTGGATACCAGGAACTTGGCGCTAGTCTTAATCAGCAGCGTAATGGTGTCCTTATTGCCTTCCAGACTGGAAATACTACAGCCTACGCACTTCAAACCGTAGAAGAACGCGGTACTTGTTTTGTTGGTCCTGGAACAAAAGTATATGCTGGACAAATTATTGGTCTAAATACTCGTAGTGATGATATGGAAATTAACGTAGCAAAAGAAAAGCACCTCACAAACATGCGTAGTAGCAGTAGTGATGGTGTCGTACAGCTTACGCCTCCAGTGATCTTTAGCCTCGAAGAATGTCTTGACTTCCTCGAGAACGACGAACTACTTGAAGTTACACCTCAGAGTCTTCGTCTCCGTAAACGTGAACTCGATCCGAGTAAGCGAAAACGTCAGAAAAGCTAATAACCTTTAGCGTAAAGTACTAGACAATATATAAATTACGTGTTATGATTAGAGTCTATTTGTGATTCTATTGAATGTCGAGTCGTTTGAAGTATTTTCTCGCTGTTCACTTCTTCGCAGTTAGAGATAATATTAATACATGTAAAAACGTATAGCTACGTCACATGTCAACAAACGAAAGGTACATTCTTGTACAACAACACTTATTCTTCATATGGCCGTAATAAAGGCGGCCGAACATCATATAAAAGCAAACCATCTTCACGAGGAAATCGTCGAGGAGCTTATATTGATCCTTCAAAATTTATTAACATTCCTAAACCACGTACTGAACAGCCTGTTTATGTTGCAAAGAACGCATTCGCTGATTTTCCTTTCCATGATGGATTAAAGAAAAACATCGAAAAAGCTGGCTACGTAACACCGACTGCTATTCAGGACCAGGCAATTACTCATGTACTATCTGGTAAGGACGTAATCGGACTAGCAAACACAGGTACAGGTAAAACTGCTGCCTTCGTATTACCAACTATCCAACGTCTTCTTGAAATGCCTCGCGGCACAACTGCGTTAATCGTTGCTCCTACTCGTGAACTCGCACAGCAAATTGATGATGAATTTAAAATCTTCAGTCGAGGCGCAGGCTTCTTAAGCGTACTTTGTGTAGGCGGAATGAACATAGTTCCTCAGATTAGAACTCTACGAGAAAAACCTGAGGTTGTTATTGGTACTCCAGGACGACTAAAAGATCTAGTAGAGCGAGGGGTACTATCCCTAGCTAAAACTCAAATTGTTATCCTTGACGAAGCAGATCAAATGCTTGATATGGGCTTCATCGGAGATATCGAATTCCTAATTGACCTACTTCCACAGGAACGTCAAGGTCTATGCTTTAGTGCAACTATGTCTCCAGCAATTAGTAATCTTATTCATAAGTTACTTAAAGACCCTGAAACAATTTCAGTTGTTTCTCCTGTAACAAGTGAGCACATTGCTCAAGACGTAGTTAAGACTACAAAAGATCAGAAGCTTAATAAGCTTGGTGAAATGTTAGAAGATCCTAACTTCGAAAAAGTTCTCGTCTTTGGCGAAACAAAGTGGGGCGTCCAGAAACTCGCAGATCATCTTAATGATCTCGGACATAAGGCTGAAGCTATCCATGGCAACAAGTCTCAACCACAGCGACAACGAGCACTTAACGCTTTCAAACAAGATCGTGTAAAAGTTCTCGTAGCAACAGACGTTGCAGCTCGTGGTCTAGACATTCCAAATGTTTCACACGTCATTAACTTTGACCAACCGAACACATATGCAGATTACGTACACCGAATTGGACGTACTGGTCGTGCCGGAAACACTGGTCAAGCATACACGTTCATAGCAAACTACTAATCACTTAGTTAATTGCAGATTATTTAGGTTACAATAGACCCTATACTATAAGGAGGGTCAATATGTTTCAAATAATAGCAAATCACTCGGTTGAACATAGTTCTAGCAGCGCTTCTGTCTTTATTGGTGGGGCGCTGTTTGCATTACTAGCTACCATGGCCGTAGTTATAAAAGTGAGGGCAAAATAATGGAAGTTTCCTTAAACGCTGATCATAAGAAAATATCCGCTAAGGCAGTAGCTCATATGAAGGGGCCTTCCCTGATTAAGGGTATCGCGCATTTTACTGAATTCGACGTCGATGGTTCTAAATACGTCCATATTAAACTAGAAGTCACGGCTGACCCTAGCGTGTTTACTGAAGGTCAACATGCTGTACATATTCATGAAAAAGCATCCTGTGATTGTGATGGTTTCAAGTGTGCTGGCGGACATTTTGATCCAGGTCCAAACGGCAATACAGATCCCGATGCAAATCACGGATATCACTCAGGTGACCTTCCATCTATTAGGATTGACTCGAAAGGACACGGCATCTTAGAAGCGATTACAACTCGTGTAACACTCTCAGACGGCCCTGTATCGTTACTCGATAAAGAATCAGCACCAGAAGGCACATCACTCATGATCCACGCTAATATCGACCCACATACGCCTGGAGAGTCAGGATCTGGACACAGCGGCGGACCAAGACTTGCTTGCGGAACAATAGATAAAGCTTAGATTACTTAGCTTGGCTACTATTTTCTTCGCGCCACTTATTGATTTCTGAGTGGTTTCCACTTAGTAAGACATTAGGCACACTCATATCTTCAAAAACCTCTGGACGAGTATACTGAGGGAATTCCAGTGTATGGCCATCGCTAAAACTTTCAATTAGAGTGCTCGTTGCTCCGCCTAGTACTCCAGGTATTAGCCGTACAACACTATCAGTTATTACCATTGCCGGTATCTCGCCGCCAGTAAGTATGTAATCACCGATAGATACTTGCATGTCGACAAGTGTCGTTATGCGCTCGTCATAACCTTCATATCGTCCACATATAATTATTAAGCCATTGTTTAGATCAGCAGCTGCTTGAGCGGTTGTTTGCTTCCAGCGTTCTCCACGTGCGGTCATTAGCAGTACTTTAGCCTCAGGATCTTGCTCTTTCGCATAACGCACTGCAGCGAATAGAGGCTCAGGCTTTAGTAACATCCCATCTCCTCCACCGTAGGGTGTATCGTCTACAGTTTTGCGAGGGCCAAGACCAAAATCACGTAAGTTTATGTAGCTTATATCAAGTAGCTTCTGTTCTTGAGCTTTCCAGAGCATACTCTTATCGATAACGCCTGGAAACATGTCTGGGAACAATGTAATTATTTGAATCTTCATATATGTATATTTTACAATATTTTTAATGTTTTTGAAAGTTTAGGCCCAAACAAAAAGAACCCCTAGGGGGTTCCGTCTGTCACATAAAGCTCCCATCTTTCGATGGCTCGCATGAGCTTCCTAAATTCGTTTTTGTTTTTTAAATCGTCTTGATTAGACTTCTACTATTTTACAATGGATGGTTATGCTAATGCAAGTCCTTTTTTAGATATCTAGATCGTCTAAATCTTCGAGTTCACGTCGAGTTTTCTTAGCTAAATCACTTTCGACTGCAAGATCATCTGCAACTTCTGGTTCTTGAGAAGCAATACTGATTTCTTCTGTAGACTCATTATCGTCGTCCGTATTTGTTCGTCGAGTGTCGTTCTCTACTTTTGGTGTCTCATTGGTGCGTTCCGGTCGAACGTAATCCTCTGGACCATTATCGATAATTTTAAGATTATAACGTTCTTCATTTTTCGTACCTAGAGCTCTTAAGAGAGTGCGTAGACTCTGTGCAGTGGCACCTCTTTTACCAATTATTCTTCCAAGATCCTCAGGGTCTACTGTTAGTTCAAGGAGAACACCCTTATCGTCGATTCGGCGATCTATTTGAACAGCATCAGGTTTACCCACTAATGATTTAACTATATATTCTACAAACTGTTGATCGATACTACTCATACTGTATAACTCCTGTTTTTAGTAACATCTTTAGTATAGCAAACAATGCATTATACAAATTAAATTGTACTAATTTGTTTAGTCTTCTTGAGATTCTTTTGCTGGAGTAGCTTCAGGTGCTTCTGGAGCAACAGCTTCTTCTACTTCGGCAGGTGCTTCTGGAGCAACAGCTTCTTCTTTTGGCTGCTGACTACGTAGTTTTTCAGGATTTCGTGATTTTCGTTCTTTTGGAGCGTCAAGAGTGAACCAATCTGGAAGTTTAACACCTTCTTTTTGTATAAGACGTGCAACTCTTTGAGATGGCTGTGCGCCATGTGAGAGGTAAAATGCTGCCTTTTCTGCATCAATCTTTGCATTTTTTGTGTGTGGATCATAGTGACCTAACTGCGCAACAAAGCGTCCGCTTGTTGGTGTTAGTCGGCTATCTTGAACAACAACACGGAATGTTGCATGTCCTTTTCTTCCAGTACGTTGCATTCGAATGGCTAGCATATAAGGCTTTACTCTCTCTTTCTATAAAAAATAGTTGTTTACGTTAATATAAAGACTTATAGACTATTTTACAGGTAACCGCCCCTGTTGTCAACTCTTGTACGCTTGAAGAGCAACTTCGGCTGCTTTTTGCTGACCAGCCTGTTTACTTGGACCCACGCCCTGACCTTTTAATTCTCCGTTAACAAAGACTCCAACAGTAAATATCTTATCGTGGTCGGGACCTACTTCACTTAGTACTTTATAGACAGGAGTTGAGCCTTCAATACTCTGTGCTGCTTCCTGAAAATGAGATTTTGGATCCATCCATGAGCCACTGTCTAAAATACTTTGGAACGTAGTAATGAGACTATCGTGAATAAAGCGTGCGACAGCTTCGTAGCCCTGATCTAGGTACAATGAGCCAACGACTGCTTCGTAGCAATTTGCGAGTATCTGAGCACGCGCACGAGCAGTACCGCGCTTCTCGCCCTTACTGAGCCGTAGGAGAGGCTCAAAGTCATTACGAGAGGCTGCAGCACTAATGCTTTCGGTTCTAACTAAAGAGCTTCTCCAGTTAGTGAGTACTCCTTCTGGATCAGTGAAGTTGTTATACAAGAAGCTGGTCACAACAAGTTCAAGTACTGCATCACCTAGAAATTCTAGTCGTTCATTATGCTCGCTGACAGTTTTTCGGTGCTCGTTAACATACGATCGGTGGGTAAATGCACGAACTAAAAGTTCAATATCGTTATAAGTAACACCGAGCACATCGCGCGCAAAAGTTATGTATTCCTGATGGTCCTGTCTCATGATGATAACCCTAAGTTTCCTGATCGTATCCTCTTAAGACCGATCAACATAAGTTTTTCAATATCTTCGTAGGCAATTTTATCTAATGCTTCAACTGCTGGGAACCATTTGATGCCATTCATCCATTCCTCAGGCTTAAGGGCATCGGTATCACCTAGGGCTTGCACGAGAAAGATTTCTGTCGTCATAAGGACCAGACTATTTGTTCTGCGATAGCGAAAGTTAATTTTTCCGAGCCAGTTGAGCACGTTCATCTTCTGTAATCCTGTTTCTTCCATTATCTCTCGCTCAGCAGTTTCCTTAGATGACTCACCTTCTTCAATGTGGCCTTTTGGTATAGTCCAGCGGTCTTTTGCATCTTGGATTAGAAGGATTTCAACTTCTTCATTTTTGTCGCGTCGAAAAACGACCCCTCCAGCAGTGGGCTCACGTACAACTTCGCTAATAGCGGGCCGACGTTTATTTACAAATTTCTTTATGCCTTCAAATGGGGCTGGTCGTTTCATTATACTTTTTCTTTCTTATGCAGGCCTGCCGGAATTTCGAGGGAGCCATCTTCATATTTACGAAGTGCTGTTCCAAGTACTCCGTTAATAAACTTTGAGCTATTGTCACCACCGAAAGCCTTTGATAGTTCTACGGCTTCGTTAATTACAACCTTGGGCGGAACTTCTTTATTTTTTAAAAGTTCATACAGGCTCATTCGTAGGACTATACGATCCATACGTGCTATATCTGCAATCGGCCACTCAGGAGCAATAGGCTGTAGCGTAGCGTCAAGATTACTTGATTGCTTTGTAACGCCGATTACGAGATTTTTAATAAAATCGTGGTCATCAACTGTATCGTGGTATCGAGCAATATTGCGGTCTAAGACATCATTAATATCAAAATTTTCATCGCCACAGTCTTTACGAAAATCATATTCGTATAGTGTCTGTAGTGCCAATATTCGGCCTAGATGACGATTTGATGCCATATTTGTTAATTTCCTGTCTACGTAACTACTAGTATATCGTAGATATGCTTATTTACTTGCAGGTTTTGCGCTCTCACGCTTTGTTGTGTACACGTTAACTGGTGATTTGCCATTAACTTTACGTGCAAGTGTTAATACAAGGTGGCTTCGGCGTGTGCCGGTTCGGCGAGGACTAGTTCGTTTCTTTGGTTTTCCCATAGTAAAACAGGCTCCTGTTACTTATTAATTTTATAATATTAAACTAATTATAACGCTTTTTGGACTAATACTCAAGTCATACTTATTATTGACATTATGAGGTTTATTTGTTATAGTATGTCCATGAATAAAGAACAATACATTGGTTCACGTTCTGAAGCAGAACTAGCGGCTATTATGACAGCTCAAGCTGGCGAAATGATTGCTGAACCGGGAAAATTTGATCAATTTGCTGGTGACCTTATTTCACGTAACATATGTGTGCTTGCAGATCGTTTATCTGTAAGAGACTATACTGATCTTTCTCATGATACTAAGGAAGAGATTAAAGAAATTACACGTTTTTCTAGCGTTTATCTTCCTGCTGATCCAGAGAATATGCTGTCGAATGCATATGAAGATTTAGTTACTGCACACTACCGTGTACAGGTCCAAAATCCTCTACATCAACTACAGATGGTTCTTCATCGTAATGACCTTGATACTTCAAGTGAACTCACTACACTAATTGCTAAAAAAGTAGTATCTACTGCTGGTAATGCTTTTGCACATGCATTATTGGAAACTGAGCACCTACCTGCAGTTAAGGAAACTATCCCTTATTTCAACGACAACGCTATTGCGGCATTAAATCGTTTGAATGCAATGCGGGAAGAACCTTATTTTTCTGATCGTAATGTTAACTTAGGTTAAAAAAACTATATGAATAATTTTACTAATAGACCAAATCCAGTTGAGACTATTGGACGCGGATTACGTGCTGCGCTTAATGGGGCCGCAATCCTTGATACGCCTCCCTCAAAAGATAATAAAGTTAACCGACGCGCAGGTCGCACTGCAATAGCTGGATTATTACTGTTCTCTGGTACGTTGGGACTATTAGCAAGTCAAGGCGAGCCTCAGGAATGTCAGTCATTTGGGCGCGATGATTTTATTAGCTATGAAGATACCAACGTATTAGCTAGTGAAATTGCTTCTTTAATTGATCCTGACTCACTTAACAATGATACTTTCGATAACGTTCAAGAATCACTTCTTTTTGAAAATAAAGTTGAAGTTTGTGGATCTGAAAATATATCTAGGGTCGCATTAGCAACAAGCGGCAGCTAGTCTTTTACAACTAAGTTAATGAGTTTACCTGGAATAAATATTTCTTTGACCAGGTTTCCTTTAGCTAAATACTCCTTAACGTTTTCATCTTCCCTAGCGGCCGTAAGTACAACTTCTTTTTCACTGTCTTTTGGTAACTGGATTTGTGCACGCAACTTACCGTTTACCTGCACCACAAAAGTAACCGTATCGAGTGTTACGTAATCGATATTAAGTGTTGGCCAGTGATCAACATGGATACTATCGTCATGACCAAGCTGCATCCATAGCTCATCGGTAATATGAGGTGCGAACGGCGCAAGTAGCATTAGAATACTTTCAATAGCAGATTGCCAGACATCGCTTTTCTTAAGTTTACCCTCGCCTTTAAGCTTATATAATCCATTGATCGCTTCCATTAGTGCAGCAATCGCTGTGTTAAAACGTACGCCATTTATATCTTCAGTTACTTTAGCAATCGCTTTATGCTCAATCATCCTGATGTCAGCGGTTGTTTTGTCGTCCAATTTTGCTTCAGGTGAAGCAAGAAACTCTTGAGTGATATTCCATACTCTATTTAAGAATCTATAGGCTCCTGGTATTCCCTGCTCATCCCATAGGACATCAAGCTCAACTGGCGCAGCGAACATTTCATATAGTCGTATAGCGTCAGCTCCATAGCCTTGTTCGATTACAGCTAGGGGGTCGATGCCATTGCCCTTGCTCTTACTAAACACCGAACCGTCTCCGGCTTTAATTTTACCGTTATAGATCATTCTCTTAAACGGCTCAGGGGAATCTACAAGACCAAGTGAATGGAAGAAGCGCATGAAGAATCGTGCATATAGCAAGTGGGCTGTCGCATGATCGCCGCCGTTATAAAAATCTACTGGCATCCATTGCTTACTTCGAGCACTGCTCCAAGCTTGCTTACTATTTGTTGGATCCACGTATCGAAGGAAGTACCAACTTGAGCAGACATAGCCGTCCATTGTGTCTGTTTCGCGTTTTCCTGGCTTGTTGCAGGTAGGGCACGGTACATTTACCCAGTCTTCTACTCCAGCCAGTACCGATACATAGCCACCTGTGGGACGATAGTTTTCAATTTTTGGCAGTTCTACTGGCAAGTCTTTTTCAGGAACCGCAACTGGACCACAAGATTCACAATGAATAATTGGAATCGGTGCTCCCCAGTATCGTTGTCGGCTAATTAACCAATCACGCATTCTGTAGTTTACTTTTTCGTTAGCAATTTTCTTGGTTTGTAAGTCTTTAACAATTTGCTCACGAGCTATAGCAGAAGACATCCCGTTATATTCTTCTGAGTTAATTAGTACACCCTCAGCATGAGTGCAGTCTTCATCGGGCTCATTGTTAGAAACTACCCTAGTTATATCAAGATCGAACTTTTTAGCGAAAGCAAAGTCACGCTCGTCATGAGCTGGAACTGCCATTATCGCCCCAGTGCCATAGCCCATTAAGACGTAATCTGCGACCCAAATAGGAATCTTTTTATTATTTACTGGGTTGATGGCATACGCTCCCGTGAAAAGACCAGTCTTTTCTTTGTCGGCATCTTGCTGTCTTTCTACTTCAGATTTTACGATAGATGATTTGGCATAGGCTGTAATATCGGCCTTGTATTCTTCTGTTGTAATGTCAGCTACGAGTGGATGCTCGGGCGCTAGGACGATAAATGTTGCGCCAAATAGCGTGTCAGGTCTGGTAGTGAAAACTTTAAGTTCTTTTTGACTGCCTTCAATAGCGAATGATACTTCTGCTCCAATACTTCGTCCGATCCAACTTTGCTGCGATGCCTTAACTGAGTGTGTCCAATCAAGATCTTCGGTTGCTTCAAGCATTTCATCAGCAAATTTAGTAATTCTGAAGAACCACTGCTTAAGATTGCGCTTTGAGACAAGTGGGTCTTCTGCAGAGTCATGTCTCCAGCATTTTCCGCCAAGAACTTGTTCATCTGCTAATACTGTCTTACATTGATCGCACCACCACTGAGGACTCTCTTGCTGATACGCTAGATTGTGCTCGAATAATTTAGTGAATGCCCATTGAGTCCATTTGTAATATTCCGGGTCAGTTGTATTGATCTCTTTAGTCCAATCAACAGCCCAGCCAAGTGCTCGATATTGTTCATGATACTTCTTTATGGCGGTCTTCGTAGACTCCTGTGGAGGAACGCCAGTCTTAATCGCATAGTTTTCAGCTGGCAAGCCAAACGAATCCCAACCGATTGGCTGATAGGATGCAAATCCCTGTTGGCGCTTAGCACGTGTCATGATGTCGGGAATAGTAAAGTTGCGTACGTGGCCAACATGAATACCGGCTCCACTAGGGTAGTTAAACATTCCAAAACCAATGTATTTTGGCTTTACGGAATCAAGATCTACCTTATACGTGCCGTCGGCATCCCATTTTTTCTGCCATTTAACTTCAATATCTTTAGGACTGTATCGCTTCATATTCAATCATTATACCGCAAAACTACAGTGGTAGGCTACTGTAAGCCGTAGTATAGTCCTCGATCACCAGGCTCAAGGTCAAACATATCGCTTAAAGTCACAAGTTTATAGTTCTTTTGAAGCTCCGGTATGATACGTTTCAAAGCTTCTGTAGTAACTGTAGAAGTATCGTGCATAACCACAACAGAACCACGATGTGACTCTTGAAGTACATGCTGAACTAATGAATCGACAGACTTTTCATTCCAGTCACGTGGGTCAACATTCCATAGCATCTGAGGCATCGGAATAGTCGAGAGCGAAGCTGCGGTACGGATTCCATATGGAGGCCTAAACATATTGGAAGCGGGAACACCTGCCCTCACCATAGCCTCCTGGGTACTTACATACTCATTATTAATCTGTTCTGGCGTCAACTTATCAAGCATTGGATGAGACCAGGTGTGATTACCTATGTCATGACCTTCTCTGTATGCTCGTCGTACAAGTTCAGGATGTGCTGAAATTCTATTTCCTATTATAAAAAAGCTGCCATACGCTTGATACTGTTTTAGTATATCGAGAACTTGAGGAGTATATAGCTGGTTGGGGCCATCATCAAATGTCAGTGCAATACAATTTTCTAGCCGACAGTCCACATTACTTGTTGTCCGTCCGCTATTAAGCGAGTCCATAAATGAATCACCCAATGAGTTTATCGATCTGTTTACATCTGGGAAAGATGCTCCCTCATATGGTTGTGCATTTGGCTTATTGTCATCTATAACTAAGGAACTAAAGTTGACTTCTGCATGTGCCGGTCGGATAAGTAAGGTTGCGAAGGGTAAAGCTAATACAGCTAGGATTGTAATGAACTGTAATCTACCCAATATCGTGTATCGCATGCGCTTCAACTCCCTCGCTACTGTAGCTCGCATTATACAATAGTGTACTTGCTAATACTGCAGTACCTTTTACGACGTTCTATTAATAATCGGGATTTACAGCGATATGTAGACAGGCATTAGGAGAGTCCTTGAATTCGTGAACTCTATTGATTTCATATTCTTCGTACAAGACTTCGGCCGTCCAAAGAGCAGACTCAGTAACTCTTTGATCATATTGACCGCCGTGCGATTCTGCATTGAAAGTTTCTCCAAGTGATTGAGCTATGAGACCACCAATGCGTTGACCAGCAGCCTTTCTTCGTGGATCAACGTGTGAAATAGCTGTGTCATTATCTACTAACGAATAATAACCACTCACATCAATATCGAATGCGTTACCGGTACAGTGAGTACTGTCTGGTGAAGCAAATCGTCCGCTGGCAACTAGTTTATCCTGGTACTTTTGAGTACGTACCATGGATGTAACGGCTAGCCTGAGCGCTGGGTCGCTAATACCATACTGTTCCTTCATCATGAAACGCCATAGGCTACCAAAGGCCTTAGCTACTCGTAATGCATTAGGCGTAAGGTAAGGCGTGAAGCCTTCTATTGATGTATTGAAACGAGCAATAGGCTTAAGATTCTCTGATTCACTCAGCTTGACTAACTCATTATTTCGAATTGCGCGTTTTATGTCCTTCTTCACTAAATAGCGTGGACTATCTTTATACCATTCCCGCTCTCTACGAAGTGCAAGATCCATTGAGTCATACTCAGTTTTAGATGGACTGGCTAAAGAAGGTAGCAATTGTTTATTAGATGTACTTTTACCCATTTAGAACTGTTTCAAGTAGCTCGTACTAAATGCCGTGGTAATCTTTTGTGACTTTTGCCATCTTTCTTCGGCGAGCTGTACTAGTTTATCTACAAGATCGACATTACTCATTCCCGCTTTGTTCCAGTTATGGCTATACAGTCCTCCTGGCATAGGATTTATTTCGTTGAACATAACTTTCTTTGTTTTGATATCGATAAGCATATCAACGCGTGCGATACCGGCGCAGCCAGTTACGCGATAGACTTCTAGTCCAGTTTTTACTGCATCGTCATAGACATCTTTAGGAAGGTCAGCTGGTATTTGACTATACCCTTGAGCGCCCTGCTTTGAAGATCCGCCCTTCTTGCCACCCTTTTTACCGCCTTGCATATACTTAGTTTCAAAATCAAAAAAATCTTCACTTTTTAAGAGTGGTTGTTCTAGCATTGCAGGAATTGGATCATCATTACCAATTATTGGTAGTGTTACTTCGACAAGGTTATTAACTGCTTGCTCTACAATTACTCGATTGTCATAGTGGATGGCTACTTCAAGCGCATTCATAAGCTGATCTTTAGAATCAACTTTTGTAATTCCAATACTTGATCCGAGGTGTGCTGGCTTTACGAATAAAGGGTACTCAAGAGTTGCAATTGTAGCAAGCGTTCCTTTAAGGTCTCTTTCTAAATCTATAGCATTGAACCAGACCCATGGAGTACTGGCAATTCCAGCACTAGTTGTAACTTGTTTGGCTAGAACCTTATCCATAGCTATTGCACTGGCAGCAACTCCACAGCCAATGTATGGCACATTAGCCATTTCAAGAAGCCCCATTAGTTCTCCGTCTTCACCATGTGTACCATGCATAGCAGGAAAGACTACATCA
>Ga0209087_1000560_pt1 | contig 23313 bp, 23 predicted proteins | sample S_130805_EF_Meta_FD_187321 | JGI IMG/M metagenome (GOLD analysis project Ga0209087, IMG submission 187321) | Freshwater microbial communities from Lake Simoncouche, Canada to study carbon cycling - S_130805_EF_MetaG (SPAdes) (version 2) | ecosystem: Environmental > Aquatic > Freshwater > Lake ... | reverse complement strand
GGAACACCAGGTTTTCCGCTGTTAGGGCAGCAAAAATCCGACCCCAGCACCAAGGCGGCCACAGCCACGACCGCTTTTCAGCACCCTGTTAGCTTGCTAGCGTGGCGCCTGCTTCGGACCTGCGGCCCGGGCCGTGCTTCTCATCCTGGCAAACGACAGCGCGGTACGCGGAACCTGGTGGGGCCGCTTGCCGTCCCGAACGAGAGGCCAGAGCACCAGTTCCTGAACAATGCCCTGGTCGACCGGGAGATAGTTCCCGCCCGCGCAGACGGCGAGGCAGGGCGCGGGCCCGAACACGCCGGCCCCGCGCTGTCATGCCGCCATGACCTCAATGGAGGCCGCGGCCGTCAGTCGCGCTTGCGGCGCAACATCCCAGCCATGGCGAGGCCACCTCCGAGTAGAAGCATTGCGCTCGGTTCGGGCACCGCGTTCGGGAAGGCGATCGCGGTGGCCGAGAAGGTCGTGATGCCCGGGCCCTGGGTGGTCAGAGTCCAGAGGCCGGCGGTCGGATCGAAGCCAGGCAGGGTGAAGATGCCGGCGCCGCTGACGGACAGCGTACCGATGTTGGTGCCGCCCGGTGGAATGCGGCTGTCGACCGAAAGGCTGTTGAGGTTGAAGGTCAGCGTCGCGCCCTGGGTCACGGTGAAGAAGGCGCTGGTTGGCGCGAAGGCGGCGAAGTCGGCCAGGTCCTTGATAAAGCCGCAGCCGCCTGACGGGCAGCCCGCCACCGTGAAGCTGCTGAAGCTCCCGGTGACGTTGGCATTCAGCGTGATTGTCCCGTTGCCGGGGCCGATAGCACCCATGTTGAGGAAGTCGAGGCCGGTTGCCACCCAGACCCCAGGCGCGCCCGAGGGGATAGGCGCGACATCGCCGGTGATGGAGATCTGGCTCCCCGCCGCAATCTGCGCGGCCGACCTGGCGCTCGAGATTCCGAGTAATGTTTCTCAAGTCACCAGTAACGCGAGCATTCTCATGCGTGCGCGTCCTGTGTTTGCGAGGTGATAGTCAACGCTTAATAGCTATTTTTACGCAGTGGTGGATACAATACACGTGCCGCGGGCTCGCAAAATCGAGATCACTCGACGCGAAAGCCCTTCGAAATCCTCGCTCGTTATGATGTCCAGGATTTGTCAGGAGCGGGTCTGAACAGAACAGGCCGGCAACTATCCGGGCGGCCGGTCGATATGCGCGCTTGCGGGAGGACTCGGCGGCGCCGCCTCAGACGCCTGCCGGCACAGCGCCGCGGTTTCGGCGCCAGATGGCGAAGGTCAGGGCCGCTGCAAAGCTCACCCAGGCGAGATAGGGCACCAGTAACCAGGCGCCGGTCGTACTGTGGGGCGCAAAGGCCAGGATCGTCACCAGAATGGAAAGCCAGAGGCCGGCTACCCCATAGGCCGCCCAGTCGATCCGCTTGCGCCCGAAGAAAAGCCATGACCAGGCCGCGTTCAGGCCGAGGCTGATCAGCCAGACCAGCAGCGCGCCGCCCGCGCCAGCGAAGCCGGCGGCGCGCCAGACCAGCCAGGCAGAAATTCCGATGAAAAGGTAAAGAATCGTCCAAGCCGGGGGAAAGACCCAGTCTGGCGGATTCCATGAGGGCTTCTCCAGCGCCCGGTACCATTCATCCGGCCGGAAGAAAGCGCCAGTCGACGCTGCCAGGAAGCAGAGCGCCAGGAAGCCGGCCAGCGCCAGCGATTGCATCGGATCCATGGCGGGGACATGGCCCCGCGGCTGCACGAAAGGAAGATGCGCCGCAGTTACGGTCGTGCCAGCCAAGCCGCCCCGGCCCGGTCCGCCCCGGAGGGCATCGCGCTCCAGGGCGCCGGCATCCAGGCCAGGATGTCTCGCGCCACCACGCCGCGCTGCAGGTCGCGGAGCAGCAGGTGCCAGCCATCGGGGTAGGCGACGACGCGGTCAAGCCCATCCTGCGGCAGGCTGCGCAGCACGCGGCGCGCGACCGGTTGCGGGACGATGGTGTCGCGCTCGCCCACCAGCACCAGGACCGGCACCGGCGCGCCGTCGCGTCCGGCGCAGCACGCCGGCACCACCCCGACCGCCTCGTCCATCAGGCGCAGCAGGCCATAGGCGGCGTCCACCCGCGTGACCTTGATGGTGAGCGGGTGCCTGGCCCAGCGCTCGAGCGCGGCATCATTGTCACTCGCCCGGAGGCCGCCGGCGCTGCCGTGGAACCCGACGATCGGCATGGTCCGCGCCGCGAGCCAGAGCGCGCCGCGCATCGCGCCGGGCATGGCGTCGCGGCCCCAGAGCGCCGGCGCCATCAGGATGTAGCCGTCGACCGGCGGCGGGTCGGCGCTGCTGCCCGCGAGCAGCGCGACCGCCCCGCCCATGCTCTCGCCGAGCATGAAGATCGGCACGCCCGGATGCCGCGCCCGCAGCAGCCGCACCGCCTGGGTCGCATCGGCCGCAAGCGAGGGTCCGCCCGCCCAGATCCCGCGATGCGGCCCGCCGCCGAAGCCGCGCTGGTCATAGGCATAAAGCGCGACGCCCTCCGGGGTGAACAGCGGCGCGGCATCGGCGAAGAAGGGCTGCGCCGCGTCGTTCATGCCGTGCAGGCCGAGGATCACGGCGCGCGGCGGCCCCTCCGGCAACCAGGCGTGCAGCGGCAGGCGCGCGCCGTCCGGCATCACCAGCGCGTCGCGCGCCAGCACGGGCTGGGTGGTCACCGGACCCGCGGGGATCACCACCGGCGCGCAAGCCGACAGGACGAGGCCCAGAAGCAGGCCAAGGCAGCGACGCATGAGGTCTCCCGGAGGACGGCCGCACTGGCCCCGCCGCCCATCGCTGGCTATCTTGCCGCTGCCCAACGCCCTGTCTCAAGAGGATTGCCATGCGCGATGCCCGCCTGACCGGCTATGCGCCGGTGCCCGTCCCCGGCGTCACGCCGGAGCAACGGGTCGAGGTGACCACGCGCAGCGTGCCCTGCGACGGCGAGATCGCCACCCCCGGCCTCGGCCACCCGCGCGTCTGGCTGCGGATGAACGACGGCGCGGACAGCGTCACCTGCCCCTATTGCTCGATCACCTATGTGCTGGCTGCCGGCGCCGGGGGCGACGACCATCACTGAGGCGGCGAAACATCTCATCCTGATCGACGGCTCGGGCTACATCTTCCGGGCCTTCCACGCGCTGCCGCCGATGACCCGGCCGGACGGCACGCCGGTGAACGCCGTCTTCGGCTTCACCCAGATGCTGAGCCGGTTCCTGACCGACCATACCGGCAGCCACCTGGCGGTGGTGTTCGACGCCAGCCGCATCACCTTCCGCAACGACATCTACCCCGACTACAAGGCGCATCGCCCCGACCCGCCGCCCGAACTGATCCCGCAATTCGCGCTGATCCGCGAGGCGACCGAGGCCTTCGGCGTCGCCCAGATCGAACAGCCGGGCTTCGAGGCGGACGACATGATCGCCGCCTATGCCCGTGTCTTCGCCGAGGCTGGCGGCCGGGTAACCATCGTCTCCTCCGACAAGGACCTGATGCAACTGGTCCGCGACGGCGTCGGCATGCTCGACCCGATCAAGCAGAAGCCGATCGGTGAGGCCGAGGTCATCGAGAAATTCGGCGTGCCGCCGGCCAAAGTGGTGGAAGTCCAGGCGCTAATCGGCGACCCCGTGGACAATGTCCCGGGCGTGCCGAAGATCGGCCCAAAGACCGCGGCCGAGCTGATCACCACCTATGGCGACCTCGAGGGCGTGCTGGCGAATCTCGGGCAGATCAAGCAGCCGGCGCGGCGCGCGACGCTCGAGGAGAATGCCGAAAAGGCACGGCTGTCGAAGCGGCTGGTGCAGCTCGATGCGGATGCGCCGTTGACCCTTCCGGTCGAGGACCTGGTCGCGAAGCCGCCCGAGCCGACGAAGCTCCGCAGCGTGCTGGCGCGCATGGGCCTCGGCGAGGCGGCCGGCGATGCCGCGACGCGGGCGCGCCAGGCGGCGGTGAAGGCCGCGGCGACGGTCGCCGCCCTGCCCGCCGCGCCCGGCGATGCCGGCAAGGCGGCCTTCGGCCCCTATGAGACCGTCACCACCCTGGCCGCGCTCGAGCGCTGGATCGCCGAGGGCCGCGCCGTCGGGGTGATCGGGCTGGATACCGAGACCGACAGCCTGGATGCGCTGCGCGCCAACCTGGTCGGCGTCTGTCTCGCCACTGCGCCCGGCCGCGCCTGCTACATCCCGCTGCACCATACCAATGCGGCGAACGGCCAGTCCGACATGCTGGCCACGGCGCCGGCCGCACCCGAGCAGATCCCCTTCGAGGCCGCGATGGAGGCGCTGCGGCCGCTTCTGACCGACCCCGCCGTGCTGAAGGTGCTGCAGCACGCCAAGTACGACCTCGAGGTGCTGGCGCGGCCGGAGAATGGCGGCATCGCGGTCGCGCCGGTCGACGACACCATGCTGATTTCCTACGCCATGGAGGCGGGGCGGCACGGCCACGGCATGGACGAGCTCGCCGTGCTGCATCTCGACCACAAGCCGATCGCCTTCGACGAGGTCACCGGCACCGGCCGCGCGCGGATCAGCTTCGCCCAGGTGCCGCTCGACAAGGCAACCGCCTATGCCGCCGAGGATGCCGACGTCACGCTCCGGCTCTGGACGCTGCTGCGTCCAAGGCTGCGCGAGGAGAAGGCCCTCACCCTCTACGAGCAGGTCGAGCGCCGCATGGTCGGCGTGCTGCGCGACATGGAGACGGCGGGCATCAAGGTTGACGGCGCGGAGCTTGCCCGCATCGGCGAGGATTTCGCGCAGCGCATGGTCACGCTCGAGCGGCAGATCCATGAGCTCGCCGGCCGGCCCTTCAACGTCGGCTCGCCGAAGCAGCTCGGCGAGATCCTGTTCGACGAGCTGAAGCTGCCCGGCGGCCGGCGCAGCAAGGCGACCGGCGCCTGGGGCACCGATGCCAGCGTGCTCGAGGAGGTCGCGGCCTCCGGCGGCAATACCGGCGCGGCGCTGGCGCGCACGGTACTCGACTGGCGGCAGCTCTCGAAGCTGAAATCGACCTATGTCGAGGGGCTGGCGGCGGCGATCGACCCGCGCGATGGCCGCGTCCACACCGACTTCTCCATGGCCAATACCTCGACCGGGCGCCTCGCCAGCACCGAGCCGAATCTACAGAACATCCCCGTCCGCACCGAGGAGGGTCAGCGCATCCGCCGCGCCTTCATCGCCGAGCCCGGCCATGTGCTGATGAGCGCCGACTACAGCCAGATCGAGCTGCGGCTGCTGGCGCATCTCGCCGACGTGCCCGCGCTGCGCGACGCCTTCGAGAAGAGCCAGGACATCCACGCCCGCACCGCGGCCGACATCTTCCACCTCGCGCCGGAGGCGGTGGACAAGGAAGCGCGGCGGCGTGCCAAGACGATCAATTTCGGCATCATCTATGGCATGTCGGCCTTCGGCCTGGCGGCCCGGCTCGGCATCCCGCCGGGCGAGGCAAAGATGATCATCGACGCCTATTTCGCGCAGTACCCGGGCATCCGCGACGCCATGGAGCGGCTGAAGGAGGAGGCCCGGCTGCAGGGCTATGTCTCGACCAGCTTCGGCCGGCGGCTCTGGATCCCGGATATCGGCGCCAAGGACATGATGCGGCGCGCGGGCGCCGAGCGTGCCGCGATCAACGCGCCCTTCCAGGGCGGAGCTGCCGAGGTCATCAAGCGAGCCATGGTGCGGCTGCCCGGCGTGCTCCGCGCCGCGAAGCTCTCGGCGCGCATGCTGCTGCAGGTGCATGACGAGCTGGTCTTCGAGGTCCCGGAAGCCGAAGTCGCCGAGACCGGCGCGCTGGTGCGCGACGTCATGGAGAACGTGGTCACCCTGAAGGTGCCGCTCGCGGTCGAGGTCGGTACCGGGCGGAGCTGGGCCGAGGCCCACTGACCGCTCAGCCGGCCTTGCGGATGATGATCCCGACCGAGGTCGAGACGTAGCCGGCGATCGACAGCCTGAGATGCGGCGGCGAGAGGAAGCCGAGCGGCACGCGGTCTTCCTCGTAGGGCGGCATGTCGATGAACTGGTCGAACACCTGTGGCGGATGCTCGAGCGCAAGCGGCAGCATGGCATGGCCGTCCGCGGCCAGCCGCGCCGACAGCGCCTCGAGGTTGCGGCGCTGGTACAGTACGGTCGAACCACCGGTCAGCGTCTCGCCCGTGGCATCGAGGTTCAGCTCGGTGGTGTGCACCGCGATCCCGCCCGGCTTCAGGCAGCGCATCGCCCGCTGCACGAAGGTCAGCCCGCGCTCGATCGAGCCGAGGTGCTCCATCGCGCAGGCCGACCAGAGCATATCGAAGCTGCCGTCGAGCAGCGCCTCGGGCAGCTCCGCCATGTCGGCCGGGCGGAAGCTGACCATCGCGTCGAAGCCGGCGCGATCCTGCAGGTGGGGCCGGTAGAGCGCATCGGTATTGGCGACGTGCTGCCCGGTCTCGATCCAATCCCTGGCGCGGCTATCCGTCGCATCGATGTCGGTCGCCAGCACCGAGACGCCGTGGCTGGCGAGGATCGCCGGCAGCGGCTCCTGCCCGACCGCGAAGCCGATTGCACGCCGGCCCGGCGCCATCATCCCGGCCTCCCACAGGGCCTGCAGGATGAAGCAATCCTCCCAGAGCTTGCGGTGGTAGAAGGGCGTGGTGCCGAGCGCGCGGCACCAATGCCGCAGCCAGTCGCTCTCGATATCGGCCTGGCGGCAGCTCCGGCTGGTCAGGCCCAGCGGGACGGGCTCCGGCGGTAGCGGGATCGCCGGGCCGGCGAGACCCTGGGCGTAATGACGCTGCACCAGGTCGGCCCCGAGCACCTTCACGGTCCAGCGCAGCAGCTCATCCTCGCGCCGCTGCGACGGCGCCTGGTCGCCAACCATCCGCGCCGTGATCGGGCGCGGTCGGCCAAGCGCTCTGAGGAACTTCAAGGGCATGCGCCGCGCGGTGTGCCGCGCGCGCCCTCAGCTGTCCAGCCGGATCCCGAGATCGCGGATCAGCGGCCGCCACTCGGCGTTCTCGCGCTTCACGAAATCCTGGAACTCGGCGGGCGTCCAGGGCGCGCTCTCGATGCCGAGGTCGCGGAAACGGCCCTGCACGTCGTCGGCGCCGACGACGGCGCGCAGCGCCTCGCCCAGCCGCGCGACGACCGGCGCCGGCACGCCGGTCGGCACGCTCATGCCCTGCCAGCCATAGGCGATGGCATCGGCGAAGCCCAGCTCACGCAGGGTCAGCACATCCGGCGCCCGCGGGCTGCGCGCCTCGGACAGCACGCAGAGCGCGCGCACCCGGCCGTCGCGGATGAAGGGAATGCCGGTCGCGCAATCGATCACGACGGTCTCGACATTGCCCGCCAGCAGGTCCTGCATCGCCGCCGGCCCGCCGCGATAGGGCACGTGGGTCGCGGCGAGGCCGGTGCGGCGCTTTACCATCTCCATCGCCAGGTGGTGCGGCGAGGCAACCGCCGGCGTGCCGCAGTTCGGCGCCTGCACCTTCGAGCGCGCGAGCAGCCCGGCGAAGTCCTTCACCGGATTGTCCGGTCGCACCACGATGAAGAGCGGGAAGCGGCCGATGAAGCCGACGCCCTGGAAATCCCTGTCGGGATCATAGGGCAGCCGCGCGTAGAGCGCCGGGTTGTAGACCAGGATGCCGTTGTCGACATGCATCCAGGTATAGCCGTCGGCCGGCGCACGGGCCGCAAGCTCGCTCGCCAGCACGGCGCCGCCGCCGGGGCGGTTCTCGACCACCACCGATTGCCCGAGCGCGGTCGACATGTGCGCCGCGATCAGGCGCGCGAAGAGATCGCTTGCGCCACCCGGCGGATACCCGACGATCCAGCGGATCGGCCGCTCCGGCCAGCCCTGCGCCAAGGCCGGCGCCGCGCCCGCCGCCATCGCCAACGCCAAGAGATCCCGTCGTGCCAGCATTGCCTGTCCCGCTCCGCGATCGGAGGGATTTAACAGGAGCGGCGGCGGCGAGGTACCCCTTCAGGCCCGCTGGCGCAGGCTGCTGTCGCTGGCCAGCGCGAGCGCAGTCGAGACCGAATGCAGCCGGTGGATGGTGGTCTCGAGGCTGCGCAGCAGCTCCGGCGCGCGTTCCGCGACCTGCGGCGGCAGGGCGAGGCCCGCCTGCCCCATGCCGTCGCCGGCCATGCGCTCGGCGCTGTCGAGCAGGCGCGCCACCTCGGTCTCGACCCCGTCGAGGCGATGCAGGGCGGCGGCCACTTCGGGCGCCGCGGTATCCTCCAGCTGGTCGAGGAGCCGCGCCGCGACCGAGGCCTGCCGCGGCTCGGCCGGCGCGGGCGCGGGCGCGGGTGGAGGCTCGGCCAGGCTCTGCAGCCGGTCGACCGCGTCGTCGATCCGGGTCCGGATCTCGTGCAGCGGCCGGATACCCAGCCGCAGGGCCTCGTCATGCTCGGCGAGGGCCGGCATCAGGTCGACCAGCGCGCCCAGGCGCAGCACGGCCTCCTCCTGCCGCAGGGTGATGGTGTCGTTCCGTTCGGCGGCCTCGCGCTGCCAGCCGGCGGCTTCGATCAGCGGAGCGGCCGCGTCGCGCTGGCCGGCCACCAGCCGCTCGACCTCCGCCACCAGCGTCTGCGCCTGCGCGGCCTCGGCCGCGACGGCGGTGTCCAGTTGCGCGACGAGGTTCGCCTGGCGTGCCACCGCATCGTCGAGGCTGGCGATCTGCCGCGCGAGCTCCGGCCCGGCCTCGGTCAAGGCGCCGAGATTGGGGTGCAGCGCGGCCTGGGCCTCGGCCAGGGCGCCGGCGACTCCTTCCAGGCGATCGAGCAGCGCGTCCTGGAGCTGCGCCTGGGCCTGGCTGACCGGTTCCAGCCGGGCGAGGCTGTGGCCGAGCGAGGCCAGGCCGGCGGCGAGCGCCTCCGCCTGGCCATCGGCGCGCAGAATCGATTGCGTCGCCGCCTCGAGCCGGGCGATCGGCGCCGCCTGGCGCTCGGCCAGTTCGGCCGCCGCGGCGCGCAGCCTGGCCAGCATGTCGGGGGTTGCCGCCGCCTCCGCGGCCAGACGGTCGGCGGCATCCTCCAGGCGGCGCGACATGGCCTCCATGGCACTCGCCTGGGCTGTGTTGCCGGCGGCGCTGATCGCCTCGACCAGAGCGGGCAAGGCGGCCTGCAGTCGCTCGGCCGTCTCGACCGCGGGCGCCACCCGACCCAATCCCTCCATCGCCTCGGCCTGGGCTGCAGCGAGCGCCGGCAAGCGGGCAAAGCTCTCGGCAGCCCGGTCGGCGGCGGCCAAGGTGCGATCCAGCCGAGCCTGCGCGGCCTCGGCCGCCTGCGCCAGCTTCGCCGTCTCGACCGCGGCGCGCTGCAGCCCCTGCCGGTCGTCATCCGACGCCGCGTTGCCCGCGGCGGCGCGGGCCAGATCGCCCCAAAGATCCTTCCGCGCCAGTCCCCATTGCCCGCGCCCGGCCAGCAGGGCGGCGGACGGCGCAAGCGCCAGCGGGCCCGCGACCAGCGCCAGCAGCGCGGCCGCCAGACCGAAGCCGATGCTGGCGAGCAGCAGCCCGTCCTGCCCGGTGCCCGGCACCACCTGGCCGCCGCGGATCGCCGTCAGCGCCTCCTCGAGTTGCAGGGCAAAGCCGGAGAGCACCAGCGCCGGCGGTGCCTCGGCCAGCCGCTTCTCCTCGGCGCCGAGGATCTGTTCCAGCCGAAGCCGCGCGGCTGGCGCCAGGCTCGGCGCCAGGGTCCGCAGTTCCTCCCGCATGCGCGCGGCCTCGCCGGTGCTGAGGGCGCCGAACAGCTCCGCGGGCGATGCGGCCTGCGCGAGGCTTGCGCCGGGCCGCGCCAGCGGCAGCAGCAGCGCGCCGGCCAGCAGCCCGGCCGAAACCAGCGCGCAGGCCAGGGCCGCCAGCCAAGGCAGGCCGAGAGTGCGAAGCGTGGGCGTCATGCGTGGCTCCTACAGCAGGCGGCCCAGCGGCCCGAGATCAAGGTTCAGCTCCTCCGGCCGCAGGCCGAGGCGGCCGCACAGCGTCGCCACCGCCTCGCGCGAGCGCAGCAGGCCGAGGCCCAGGAGCTCGGTTTCTTCGGCGGTCAGCGTGCCGGCCTCGAGGCGCCTCAGCGCCTGTGCCTCCATCAGCCGCCGGATCAGCTCGACGACGGTCATGGCCAGCCGCGCCAGGTCCTGCTCGGCGCGCGCCGGGTCCACGGCGATGCGCCCGAACGTCTCGGCGGTGCTCATGGTGCCGGCAGCCGGCGGCCGTCGACGAGCCGCACCGCGGTATCGACCGAGGCAAGCAGCGCCCGCAGCCCGACATGCACCAGATCGACACCGGCGAGCGACAGGGTGATCTGGCCGTCGAGCACCACGCCGGTGTCGAGCAGCCGGTCGAGGACGTCGACCAGTGCCTCGGGCGGTGCCTCCGGCAGCGGGATGCGGTCAGCCGGCATGGCGCAGCGCCCCGCGCGCGAAGGCATAGGCCGGCCAGGGGCCTGTCAACCGTAGCCCGAGGCCGGTCGGTGCGAGGGTCTCGGCCAGGGCCATGACGCTGCGCTCCAGCTCGCCCCGCGCCTGGCGCGCGACCAAGGCCGACCAGGCTGCGACCCGGCCCTGCTGCGGCGGCGACAGCTCGACCGTGCGCGCTGCCTCGGACAGCAGCCCGGCCGCCTCCGTGGCGGCCTGCTGGCGATGCTCGGCGCGGGCGGCCGCGAGCGCCCGGTCGCGGCGACGCTCGAGGAGAAAGGCGGTGCCCGGTGGCGCTGCCGCCGCCTCGGCCGCCATGCGCCTGAGGCCTTCGTGTGCTTCGCCGAGCCAAGCCGCGTGCGCCGGCTCGTCCTCGGTCAGGGTCAGGCTCCATTCCTCGCAGCCGGCGATGGCGACAAGCGCGTCCTGCAGGGCCACGGCGCTGCCGCGCAGCCAGGCCCGCAGCGGCGCTTCCGAGGAGAACAGGGCCCCGAAGGCGAGCGGAAGTACCGGGCCGTGCGTCGCGGCCGCGGCCAGCATGGCATGGTGCGCCGACGCTCGCTCGGCGACCCAGGCGGGATCGGTCATGCGGCAGTCGGTGCCGGCCTCGAAGGCCTCGCGCGGCACCGGGCTGACCAGTGCCGAGAGATCACCCTCCTGCACCAGGGCAGCCGCCGCGCCCGGCAGGATCGGCGCCGCCGCGGGCAGCGGGGCGCCCGCGGGCAGCACGCCATAGGCGTAGAGTGCGATCTCGCCCATGGCTCAGGCCGCCTCCGCCGGGATGCTGAGGCGCGGGCCGCTGCGGGCGCGCAGCGCGCTGCGCTCGAGCCGCCCGTCCGGCAGGTCGCGGGCGATGCCGCGCAGCAGGCGATAGGCCTGCCCGGCCGCATCCAGACGGGCCGGGTCGGCGGCCGCCCCGGCCTGGTCCGGATGCAGCCGCACGGCGATCTCACGCCAGCGGCGCGTGAGGTCGGCGGCATCCAACTGTTCCGGCAGGTCGAGGGCGCGCCAGGCGGCGTCGACCGCGGCGGCCTCCAGCGCGGTGACGCGCAGCGGCGCGAAGGAGATCGGCGGCAGCGGCCCGCGGAGATCCGCCGAGGCGCCCATGGTGGCTTCCGGCGGCATCAGCGCGAAGGCGGCCTCGATCAGCGCCTCGCCGTCGCGGGGGACGAGTGCGGTGACGCCGATCTCGGTATCGCCCTCGGTCGGCGGATCGGCGGCGAGCGCGATGCCCTGGGTCGAAAGTGCCGTCCGCAGCGCCGCCATCCGGCACGCGCGCGCCTCCCGCAGCACGGCGGCGATGCCTTCGGCGAGCTGGTCGCGGCCGGCCAGCGCTGCCAGCGTCTCGCGCTGCGGCGCGAGCACGGCCTCCGGCGACCATCGCAGGATGATGTCCCATTGCTGCCGGCTGCCGTCGCGGTGCAGCGCTTCGGCCAGCGCGTCGGCCGAGGCGGCCACGAGACGCGGCAGATCCGCGGCCGCACAGTCGGCGGCGGCGGGATCGAAGGCCAGGAAAGGACCGTTGACGCAGCCGATCTCGAACCGGCGCTGCAGCCGGTGCAGGCTGCGCAGCAGCCCGGCCCGGCCGCGCGCGGCGAGCAGCCTGCGCCGCGGCAACTCGGCCGGCTCGGCGAGGATCGCGATCGCACCGGCGCAGTATGCGGTGACCGGTGGACTGCCGGCGGCGGTCATGGCCTTCGCCAGCGCCTCGGCCCCCTGCGCCGGCGCTACCCCGATGAGGTTCTGTCGTCTTGCCATCTGCGTCCCTCCTGGACGGCCGCGAGCGCGGCGTGGAAATCATCTGCGGAAACCAGCACCTCAGCCTCATCGGCCTCCGGTCCGGCGCGGCCGAGCGCGCGCAGCGCAGCGGCGCGGCAGAGCCCGGCGAGGTCGGCGCCGGCGAAGCCGGCGGTCGCGGCGGCCAGCGCGGGCAGGGCGATGTTGCCCGCCAGCGGCAGCCGCCGTGCATGCAGGCCGAGGATGGCCTCGCGTGCCGCCGCGTCGGGCATCGGCATCTCGAGCACCAGGTCGAAGCGGCCAGGCCGCAGCAATGCGGGATCGACCCGGTCGGCGCGATTGGTCGCGGCCAGCACGACGACGCCCGGCGGATCGGCGACACCATCCATTTCGGTCAACAGCTGGGCCACCATGCGGTCGAGCGTCGCGCCGTCACCGCTGCCACGGCGGGGCGCGATGGCGTCGATCTCGTCGAAGAACAGGATGCAGGGCGCGGCCTGGCGGGCGCGGGCGAAGATCTCGCGCAGCGCGCGCTCGCTCGCCCCTTGCCACTGCGTCAGCAGCTCCGGCCCGCGGATCGAGATGAAGCCGACGCCCGCCTCGTTCGCCAGGGCCTTGGCGGCGAGTGTCTTGCCCGTGCCGGGCGCGCCGTGGAGGAGCACGCCGCGTGGCGGCCGCAGGCCGAGCCTGGTGAAGAGCGCCGGCTTGCGCAGCGGCCACTCGACCGCGCGGCGCAACGCTTCGCGCAGCGGCTCGGCACCGGCGATGTCGGACCAGCGGACATCGGGGATCTCGATGAAGCTCTCGCGCAGCGCCGAGGGCGTGACGCCGGTGCGCGCCTCGGCGAAATCGGCGGCCGAGACGGCGAGGCTCTCGGCCGGCACGGTCAGCCCGCCCGGGCCGAGGGCCCCGGCGCGACGGAGGGCGGCCATCGCGGCCTCGCGGCAGAGCGCGGCGAGATCGGCGCCGACCATGCCCGGCGTCTGCTCGGCCAGCAGATCGAGGTCGACATCGGCTTCGAGCGGCATGCCGCGGCTATGGACGGCGAGGATCTCGCGCCGGCCCTGGCGGTCGGGCGGATCGATGCGGATCTCGCGGTCGAAGCGGCCGGGCCGGCGGAGTGCGGGATCTAGGCTGTCGGGCAGGTTGGTCGCGGCCAGCACCATCACCTCGCCGCGCGCCGCGAGGCCATCCATCAGGGTCAGCAGCTGCGCCACGATGCGGCGCTCGACCTGTTTGTCGCCGGCCATGGAATCGCGCTTGGGCGCGATCGCGTCGATCTCGTCGATGAAGATCACCGTGGGCGCCTTGCGGCGGGCCTCCTCGAACACCGCGCGCAGCGCCTGCTCGGAGGCGCCGTAGTAGCGGTCGACGATCTCGGGACCGTTGACAGTGAGGAAATGCGCCTTGCACTCGGTGGCGACCGCGCGGGCGATCAGCGTCTTGCCGGTGCCGGGCGGGCCGATCAGCAGCACGCCCTTGGGCGGCGTGATGCCGAGCGCGGCGAAGGCCTCGCGGTGGCGCAGCGGCAGCTCGACCACCTCGCGGATGCGGTCGACCACGCGGCCGAGCCCGCCGAGATCATCGTAGCGAATGCCCGCGCCGGCGGCGTTGCCGGTGGTCTCGATCCGCAGCTCGGTGGCCGCGTCGATCATCGCGGGGCCGCCGGGCTCCAGCGCCGCGACGCGCAGGCTGGCCTCGCGGCCACCGAGCAGCGGCATGCGCAGGCTGTCGCCCGCGGTCAGCGGCACGCCGGCCAGGGCGCGCCGCAGCGGCGCCATCGCCGGCGCCGCGCCGGTGACCTCGAGGCGGGCGAGTTCCGCCCGCGCCGGCGTCGGCGCCGCGGTGACCTCGGCACGGTCGCCGAGCCCGAGCCCGGCATTGCCGCGCGTCGCCCCGTCGAGCGCAATGCGGCCCTTGCCGCGATCGGCCGGCGGCTGCGGCAGGGCGCGGGCATAGGTGGTGCGGCTGCCGGTGACGGCGACCACGCCGCCCGTCGCGACGCCGATGGCGGCCATCCCGGCCGGATCCATGCGCAGGATGCCGCGATGCGCGTCCTCGGGCCGCGCGGCAACGACGAGCAGGCGGAGCGGCGCGCTCATGCCTCGCGCTCCTCGGCCAGCGTCGCACGGATCTCCCGCAACTCGTCGAGGAGCGCGGCCTCTTTCAGCTCGTACTCGGCCTCGTCGATCTCACCGGCATCCAATTGCTGCTCGAGCCGCAGGAGCTGGCGCTCGATGCGCGCGGGGTCGAGCCATTCGGTCATCGCCGCCTCGGCGATCTTCTGGGCCAGCCAGGTCAGGCCGCTGATCGGCGCCGTCACCGGCAGGGCGACCAGCTTGCCGGGCTTCAGCATGCGGCCCCCGCGCCGGCCGTCAGCCAGCCGGCCCGCAGCGAGACGAAATTATAGGGCGGCACCGGGCCGACATAGCGGAAATCCAGCCGCGAACCGAAGCGCTCCGCCAGCCGCTCCATCGCCGCGTCGAAGCACGGCTCGGCCTCCCGCCGCACCAGGAAGGCGCGGTTCAGCACCATCGTGTCGTCGAGCGTCTTCAGCGGCTCCTCGCGCTCGGCGATCGGCGCAAGCTCAGCAAGGATGGCGCGCGTATCCGCCTCGCGCCGATCGGCCAGCGCGGACTCCACCCGGCGGCCAAGCTCGATCCGCTCGTAGTAGGTCTCGGCGGCAGGGCGGGATTGCAACCGGTCCCGCAGGGCGCGGAGGGCGGCGTCGCCGTCCAGGATCTCGCGATAGGCGACGCCGTCGCGCCAGCTGGCCTTCACGCCCAGCTCGATCCGGCCTGCGATGCCGGCCAGGGCGGTCTGCAGCGCGCCCGCCGCGCCCGCGATGCTGCGGGCCAGCACCTCGGCATCGGGCGCCAGCGTGCCGAAGCGGATCGGCAGCACATCGGCCTCGGCCTGGGCCCGCTCCAGCACCGCGGTATGGGTCAGCATGTTGCGTCGCGTTCCCTCGACTGGGCCGGCGGGCGCCGGGCTTGCGAGGGCGACCAGCGGACCGCTCGGCAGCAGATGCACCGCGCTGCCGCCGATGCCGGGCCCGAGCCGGTCGGCGTCGAACATCGCCGCATTGTTCGCAATGCCGTAGACATAGAGGCTCACGCGCGCGGCAGCCTGACTTCGAGGATGCCGTTGCGGCAGGCGAGGCCGAGCTTCGCGGCGTCGACGGCGCAGGGCAGCGGGATCCGCTTGCGATAGGCATGCGGCGCCGGGCTCTCGATCAGCAGGGCATCGCCATCCAGGCGCGCGGTCACCGCGCCTTCCTCGGCGCCCGGCACCTCGGCGACGACCAGGATCGCGTCATCCTCCTCGAAGACGTCGACGATTGGCTCGCGGGCGGCTGCCGTCGCGGGCGCCGCGTCGCTCTCGGGCGCATGGCCGAAGCGCTCGGCGGTCGTGCCCATCGGGCCGACCTTCAGGCTGTAGCCGAAGACCAGCTTCTTCTCGGCATCGCCGGCATTGCCGGCCTGCTTGGCGGCGTCCTGCAACCCCTCGACCAGCTTCTGCAGGCCCTCGAAAATCCCGCCAACCGCTTCGGCGGGATTGGCCTGCGGCTCGCCGGCGCGGGCGCGCTCGCTCAGCATGCGGGCAACGGAAATCGGTCGGCGGGTCATGCGCGGCCTCCGGCCAGGGCCTGCTCGAGCTTCAGCACGCGCTCGGTCAGCGCGGCATTCTCGGCCTGCAGTTGCTCGGTGCGGCCGGTGAGCGCCGTATCGGCTTCCCACCAGCGGATCCCCATCTCCAGCGCGCGGTCGACCGAGGCGATGACCAGGCGGATCCGCACCGTCAGCAGTTCCACGCCGACCAGACTCACGGAAATGTCGCCGGCGACGACGATGCCCTTGTCGAGGATGCGCTCGAGGATGTCGGCAAGGCCGGAGCCGCCGATCGCGTGCTGGAACGACATCGGCTCAGCCCTCCTGCGGCGACTGGTTGCGCAGGAACCGGCCGAGCCGCTTCCAGCGCAGCACGTTGCCGCCCGGGTCCAGCTTCACCTCGAAGCTTGCCAGCAGGTCATTGGTGCGCGGGATGGCGCGGTGCTCGACCATGTCGATCGCCACCGACCAGCCGCCCTCCTCCCGGTCGAAGCGCGCCACCGTCTCCGGCGCCATGCCGGTGATGGTCTGCATCTGACGCTTGGTGCGCTCGACGATTTCGGTGACGTCCATCGCTGCTCTCCTCAGTATTCAAGCACCAGGCCGCGCTTCCAGCGCGGCGGCGGGCGGTCGGGGCTCTCGGCGGCCGGGGCCGGCTGCGGCGCGGCGGGCGCGCCGCGGCTGGCGCGGGTCGGCAGGAAGCGCGCCGGCGGCGGCGGCAGCGGCTCGGGTGCCGCAACCGGCGCGGGCTCCGGTGCCGGCGCGTGCATCTTGCGTGACAGCGCGGTAAGCCGCGCCTCGACCTGGTGCAGCGTCGCGGCGGCGGCGATGCGCTGGCGGTCGAGCAACTCGATCTGTCGGGTGATGCGGCCGCGCCGCTGCGCGAGCAGCGCGAACTCGGCGGCCAGCGCCTCGAGCGGCACTTCGCCGCTGTTGCGTCGGCGCAGCCTGGTGCCGTGCATCGGGATGGTACGGAGCGGGGCGCGGCTCATGCGGGAAGCCCTCCAGGGACGGGGCGCGAACCGGCGCCGCAGAAATGCTCGATCAACCGGACCAGCATCTGGCGGTGATGCGCATCCGGCACGCCGTCCGCGCCGGGCTTGATACGGCTCGCCAGCATGTCGAGGCAGAGCTGCACGAAGCGGTCCTCGTCGGCGGATACCTGCAGGCCGAGCGTCGCCGCCATGCGCGAGATCATGATCGAGGCGCGGAGCGTCGGCCGCTGGCTCCATTCCCGCGAGCGGCGGAAGTCGCGGACCATGTCGACGATCCGCGCCGCGTCGCCCGTCGGCAGCCCGGAATGGGCGGCGGCGATCGCCACCTCGGTCTCGCGGTCGAAGCCCTCGACATCGATCGTGACCATGCGGTCGAGCAGCGCGTCCTGCGCGTCATGCGCGCCCAGGTGATCCTCGGGGTTGGAGGTGAAGATCGCGCGGAACTCGGGATGCACCTTGATCGTGCCGTCGTTGCGGCTGGATTTTGGCAGCACCAGCAGCCGTTCCTCGAGCACCGTCAGCAGCACGTTGTTGGCCGCCGGCGGGGCGCGGTTGAACTCGTCGTAGACCAGCGTGCAGCCCTCGGTCGCGGCGATCGAGAGCGTGCGGTCGAGCCAGATCGGGCCGCTCTCGGTCTCCACCTTCATCACGCTGGTCACGAAGCGGTCGACCACGCGGCGGGTGCGGGTACCGGTCTCGGCGCCGATCAGGCTGGCGGTGTCGAAGCTGTCGTCGCCGACCATCAGCAGCACCGGCCGGCCGAGACGCTCGGCGAGGTCGAGCGCGAGCTTGGTCTTGCCGCTGCCTGCCGGGCCGCGGAAATGCACGGGGTAGCCAGCCTGCAGATAGCCGAGCGCGCGGCCTGCGAGCGCCTCAAGCGTGGGGGTCCGGACATGGTCGGGGCCGGGCTGCAGCTGCAGTGAGCCATCCGCGGTGTCCTGCGGGAAGGCGTCGGCGATCATGCTGGGGGTGCGCGCCATGCGAGGTCAGTCTCCGCTGAGTTCGAGGGCGACGCCGCGCCGCCAGGCCGCCGCCAGGGCGGCATGGCGGGCAGGGTCGTCGGTCCAGTCCTGGTGCAGTGCGACGAGACGGGCGAGCCGGGGCGCGAGCCCGCGCCAGGCCGTCTCGGCGAAGGCGTCATCGAGGCGCAGGCCGCCCGGCTGCTCGCCCTCGGTTGCGAGGGCGGCCCCCGCGATGTCGCAGGCCTCCTGGTCCTCGGGCTCGAGGACGAGGCCGGTGGCGGCATGCGCCACGGCCGCGCCGAAGCCGGCGGCAAGCGCATCCGCGATCTCGAGCCGGGTGGCGAGCCGCGGCGCCATCACCCGCAGGCAGCGCGCCAGCGGTTCCGGCGGGTGCGGCGGCGGCGCTGCGAGCACAAGACCGTCGACCCAGGCCAGCGCCGGCCGGCTGACGGGTGGCGGGAGCAGCACGAGACCGAGCTCGCCGAGCGGCAGCTCCTCGGCCGGCCCGCCACAGGCCTCGGCGAGCAGGCTCCAGAGCCTGGCAAAAACGGCGCGGGCCGGCCGCAAGTCGGGCATCAGCACGATCTCGGGCCGGAGGCCATCGCGCAGGGAGATCCGGCAGGAGAGGCCCTGCAGGTCGCGCAATGCCGCCGGCAGCGTTACCTCGATGCTGCCGCTGCCGGCACCGGCTGAGCGGATGCTGCGCGCCCCGAGGTCCATCGGCGATCCTTCTGCCCGCGCGGCTGCCGCGCCCTTGGGCGGGAAGCCGCTGTACCGGCGCGTCCTGCGCCTAGCACCAGACCTAGCAGGGGAAGCCTTTCGCGCCGGTTAAGGGCGGCGTGGAAATCGGGCTCAGGCGACCATCCGGCGCTCGGCGATCAGCCGCAGCGCATCGGCGAGCGGCATCGGCCGGCCGAGCAGGAACCCCTGCATGGCGCCGACGCCGCAGCCGCGCAGCAGCCGCGCCTGGCCCTCCGTCTCGACGCCCTCGGCAAGCGTCGCCACATCCAGCACCGTCGCCAAGTCGACGATGCTGCGCAGGAAGGCGCGGTCACGGGGACTGGCCTCGATGCCCCGCAGGAAGCTGCGGTCGATCTTGACCTCGTCGATCGGGTAGTCGCGCAGATAGGCGAGCGAGGCATGGCCGGCGCCGAAATCGTCGATCGCCACGCGCACCTCCAGCCGATGCAGGCGCTCGATCGCCTGGCGCACCCGATCGGGGTCGCTCAGCAGGACGGTCTCGGTGATCTCGAGCTTGAGGCGCGCGCCCGGCAGGCCGCTGCGGGCGAGCGCCGCCTCCACTGTCTCGACCACGTCGGCGGCGAAGAAATTCGCCGCCGACAGGTTGGCGGAGATGACCAGCGGCTGCGGCCAGCGCGCGGCCACCGCGCAGGCCTGCTGCAGCACCCAGTGGTCGAGGTTGACGATCAGCCCGGTCGCCTCGGCCACCGGGATGAAGGCGCCCGGCATCAGCAGGCTGCCATCGGGCTGCGGCCAGCGCACCAGCGCCTCGAAACCCAGCAGGCTCCGCTCGGCCGAGAAGAAGGGCTGGAAGTGCAGCGCGAAGGGCTCGCGCCCGGGCGGCAGCAGGGCCGCCCGCAGCATCGCCTCGATGTCGCCGCGGCCGAGCGCCGGCGTCGGCAGCGCCGCCGGCACCGGTGCCTGCGCATCGGTCAGCCGGGTGGTGCCGCGGCCGGCCTCCTTCGCCGCGAACAGCGCGGCATCGGCGCGCGCCATCAGCAGCGCGGGGTCGGCGCCGTGGTCGGGCGCGACGGCGACGCCGATCGAGGTACGCAGCGGCACGGCCTTGCCGTTCAGCACGAAGCCGTCGGCGAGCGCGGCATGCAGCCGGTCGGCAATCGCCAGTGCCGCCTCGGCCGTGTCGAGGCCCCGCAGCAGCACGCCGAACTCGTCGCCGCCGATGCGGCCGGCGGCATCGCCTGGCCGGATCGTCGCCCGGATGCGCCGGGCCACCTCGCGCAGCACCGCATCGCCGCCGGCATGGCCGAAGAGATCGTTCACCGTCTTGAAGCGGTCGAGGTCGAGCATCAGCAGCGCGGTGCGATGGCCGGGCCGGCCGGCCCTCGGTCGCGGGGTCCCCGGCACCAGCGCGGCCTGCAGCGCGGCCAGGAAGCCGGCCCGGTTGGCGATGCCGGTCAGCGGGTCGGTCACCGCCATGGCGTCGAGCTGCCGCAACGCGGCATGCAGGTGGAGCGTGCTGCCGAGCGCGCAGGCGAGGCGGGCGAGCTGATCGAGCTGCGCCTGCGTGGCCACCCGCGGCACCCGGTCGATGACGCAGAGCGTGCCGAGCGGCTTGCCCTCGGGCGAGAGGATGGGCGCCCCGGCATAAAAGCGGATGCCGAGCTCGCCGGTGACCAGCGGGTTGTCGGCGAAGCGCGGGTCGGCCGCGGCATCCGGCACGTGCAGCACGCGGTCTGGCTGCAGGATGGCATGCGCGCAGAAGGCCTGCTCGCGCGGCGTCTCGGGCAGGCCGAGGCCGATCGCCGCCTTGAACCACTGGCGCTTCTCGTCGACCAGCGAGATCGCCGCGATCGGCGCCGAGAGCAGACCGCCCGCCAGCTCGGGGAACAGGTCGAAGGCTGGGTCCTTCGGCGTGTCCAGGATATCGAGGGCCCGGAGCGCGGCGAGGCGCTCGGCCTCGTCCTCGGGCTTGGGTGCAGGCGGCATGGCGTCCTTTCCGGCCACCACCTGCTGTAGCGGCAACCGGTTAGGCCGGCGTGAATCCCGCGCGCTTTACTCGTTGCGCAGCAGCGGGCCAGGGCGGGCGCGCAGCGCGAGTGCGGTGCCGATTTGGCCGCAGGCGATGGTCAGCGCGGTGCAGCCAAGCACGGTCAGCGCCAGCGTGCCGGGCAGCCAGACCCACTCGGCGCGCATCACCCGGGTCACCACCGCCCAGGCGGCGGCGGTACCGCAGGCCGCCGCGAGCCCGCCGGCGACGAGCCCGATCAGCGCGTATTCGACCATCCAGGCGGCGCGGATCTGGCCGCGGGTCGCGCCGATGGTCTTGAGCACGACGGCGTCGCGCACCCGCTGGCGCTGGCCGGCGGCGACGGCGCCGGCCAGCACCAGCGCGCCGGCGAGCAGCGTGACGCCCCCCACCGCCGACAGCGCGGTGCCGAGCCGGGCGAGGATGGCGGCCACCGCCTCGAGCGCGTCGCGCACCCGGATGCCGGTGACGTTGGGAAAGGCGTCGGTCACCGCGCGCAGCACCGCGGCATCCTGCGCCGCGTCGCCGCGCAGCGTCGCGATATGCCCGTGCGGCGCGGCCTCGAGCAGGCCGGGCGAGGCGACCAGGGTGAAGTTCATCCCCATGCCCTGCCAGTCGACGGCACGGAGATTGGCGATGGTCAGCTCGATCGGCCGACCCAGCACGTTCACGGTGATGACGTCGCCGATGCCGATGTTCCAGCCGGCGGCGATGCCGGCATCCATCGAGAGCAGCGGCTTGCCGCGGTAGTCGGCGGGCCACCACTGGCCGGCGACCAGGCGGGTGCCCTCGGGCGGGGTCGCGGCATAGGTCAGGCCGCGATCGCCGCGCAGAGCCCAGGCGGTCTGCTCGGTGGTGCGCACCCGCTCGGCCGGGGTGCCGTTCACCGCGACGATGCGGGCGCGCAGGCTCGGCACTCGCTTGACCTCGGTGACGCCGGGCAGGCCCTTGGCCAACGCGTCGAAGCGCGCCGCCTGGTCCGACTGGATGTCGATGAAGAAGAAGTTGGGCGCCCGCGTCGCGAGCGAGCCGGCGAGTTCCTGCCGGAGATTGCCCTCGATCTGCGCGATGGCGGCGAGCGTCGTCAGGCCGATGCCGAGCGAGACGACCAGCAGCGTCGTCGGCGCGCCGGGCCGGTGCAGGTTGGCCAAGCCCAGCCGCAGCGCCGGCTGATGCAGGTGGCCGAGCCGCCGGGCGAGGCGCGCCAGGCCCCAGGCGCCGAGCCGGAACACCACGAGCGCCGCGATCGCCGCGAGGCAGAACCAGAGGGCGAAGAGCCGCTCGCCCGAGGTGGTGACGACCAGCGCGACCAGGGCCAGCGCGGCCAGGATGTTCAGCGCGAGGATGCCGAAGCCGGGCCAGGCGCCGCTCGGCTGGACGGCGTCGCGGAACAGCGCGCCGCCCGGGATGCGCGCCGCGCGGCCCAGCGGCCAGAGCGCGAAGGCCAGGGCGGTCAGCAGGCCATAGAGCGCGGCGAGCAGGAGCGGCTTCGGATAGGGCGCGAGCCGCGGCGGCACCGGCAGCGAGCCGGACAGCGCCTGCGCCGCCACCCAGGTCAGGCCATAGCCGGCGGCGAGCCCGATGACGATGCCGAGGCCGGCGAGTGCGAGCACCTGCAGCAGATAGGTCAGGAACAGCGTCCCGGCCGGCGCGCCGAGGCAGCGCAGGGTGGCGATCGAGCGCGCCCTGGCGTCGAGCCACCCCTTCACCCCGGTGGCGACGCCGATGCCGCCGACCAGCAGGGCGGTGAGGCCGGCGAGCGTCAGGAAGGAGGCGGCGCGGTCGAGGAAGCGGGCGACGCCGGGATCGGCCTCATCGGCGGTGCGGATGCGGTAGCCCTCGTCGCGGAACTCGGCGCGCAGGCGGGTGGCCAGCGTCGCGCGGTCGACGCCCTCGGGCAGGGCGGCGCGCAGCGCGTGCTGCACCAGGCTGCCGGGCTGCAGCAGCTTCGTCTCGGCGAGCGTCGCGGCGGTGATGAGGGCGCGCGGGCCGAAGATGGCGGGCGTCGCGGCCTTGTCGGGCTCGGTGCGGATCAGCGCGACGAATTTGAGCTTGGCCTCGCCGATGCGGACCGTGTCGCCGACCGCGAGGCCGAGCCGCTCGGCGACCAGCGGCTCGAGCGCGACCTGGCCAGGGCCGAGCGCGACGGGCGGGTCGAGTTCGAGCGCGCCATACAAGGGATAGGCGGCGTCGATCGCCTTCAGCTCGACCAGCAACCGCTCGGACGAGGGCGCGACCAGCATGGCGCGCAGCGCGGCGATGGCGGAGACCCGGGCGCCGCGGGCCTCGAGCCAGGCGCGGGCGGCGGGCAGCGGCGGCTGGCCGCCGGCGCGGAGCTCGATATCGCCGCCGAGGATGCGCGCGCCATCGGCGGCGAGCCCGGCCTGGATGCCGGCGCGCAGCGTGCCGACGGCCGCGATGGCGGCAACGCCGAGCGCGAGGCAGGCGAGCACGATGCGCAAGGACCGGATGCCGCCGCGGAGTTCACGGCGGGCCAGGCGGAAGGCGAGCGGCAATTGGATCACAGGGGAAGAGATGGGGCCGCGGCGGCGGGGGCGCCAGGATGCCGTTTTCGGACAAACGGCGCGGCGGGCGCCGGGAGGCGGTTTTCGGACAAACGACGCCGGGGCAATGCGGCGGGATCCGGGGGCGGACGGGCCTCGCCCGGTTGGCGCCGCCGGTGGTTTTCGGACATTCCCGGCGGCCGCGGCAGTTGGATTCCTAAAGTCAGTGGATTCACGATCGTCGCTATCGGCCGAATCCTCAGTAAATACAGATGCTTGATCGTGATTCGGATTTAGGAATTAAACACTTTAGGCCGGATTCCCGCGCGCGGCGCGCATGGCCCGGGCGCTGGGCTGGCTGGCGGATGCACGGTTTCAAGGAGCGGCGGG
>Ga0209087_1000557_pt1 | contig 23452 bp, 38 predicted proteins | sample S_130805_EF_Meta_FD_187321 | JGI IMG/M metagenome (GOLD analysis project Ga0209087, IMG submission 187321) | Freshwater microbial communities from Lake Simoncouche, Canada to study carbon cycling - S_130805_EF_MetaG (SPAdes) (version 2) | ecosystem: Environmental > Aquatic > Freshwater > Lake ... | reverse complement strand
TTAGCCTGAATCTCAGCCTGCACCTTAGCCATCAATGCCTGAACTTCTGGAGGCATCTGTTGTTGTTGTGGAGGAGGATTAGACAAGGCTTGATCTTGCTCTGGTGTAATCGCTTTGTAGAACTCAGCACTATCTTTAAACCCTGCCAACTCAACCATTCTCCCTAAAGTAGAGCGATACTGAGCAGGTGACACATAAGGATTAGCAGGGCCATACTGACCGATTAACTGCTCTTGTTTAGCAAGAACCATAGACAGCATAGCCATCTGCTCTTGACGATTTCCTGCACCCAATCCTACGTTGATAGCTACATCGTATTGGTTAGCCCATGTTCTAGGGTCAAACTCTACAAACTCTCCACGCATACGCACCAAACGAGGCTTGTCTTGGTATTTGCATAGGAGATGCAAGATGCCTTTAAACAGAGACTTAACGCCTGTCTCAGCAAAGATACGAGCAATTAGTTCAATCTTACCTGCGCCAGCTTGTTGCATCGAGGCCACGGCAGCAGCAGTTACGTTCTGCAAGATAGATGGGTCTAAGCCCTGTGAAGCATCAGATACACCAGTACGCTTAGACTGGACTGTATCCAGATACTGAAGCATTGGGAAAGCCTGTGCAGCCACATTCTGAACATTCAGTTGCGTAACAGCTCCCTGAGATTTAGCACGAATAACACCACCAGCAGTAGATGTAAGCAAGTCATCAAGGTTTACTTGTCCTTCAACGGCAACAACACGAGCATTGTTTGTCAGATACAAGTTATCCAGCATCTGGCGAGTAATTGTAGTCTTGATTAACTGAATGTCTGTCGTTCTGTCAGCCAAAGAGTTACCAAAGAACTTATGCGGAATTGGTATAGGACAAATAGAGTGGAAAGGAACATAGTCCACTTCCTCAACCATTTCCTTACCCTTAGCATCCTGAAGAATCTCGTTTGATGCGTAAAACACCTGAACGAGTGATGCAATTCCTTTTCCATCTATATCAGTTTTGACATAGCACTCAAATACCTCAATCTCTTGCATTGATGGGTCATCAGTCTGAACTTGGTATGGCTGCTCACCTGCTGAGAAACGAGCCACACGCTCTGGTGTATAAGCCAAAGCATCGCCCATCTGCAAGCCTTCTACTTGCTTCTTGTTAAAGCCCATAGCCATCAAAGTGCTACGAGTTAACATCTGTCTGTGAGCAATGAAAGGAGAATCAGCAATAGTTCTAGCCTTCTTGCTAATCAAGAACTCCTCTGGAGGCACGTTCTCAATCGTAACCTTACCTGAATTTTTCTTCTTTTGAACTACGATGTTATGAGTAGCACCCATAACTGGCATACCCATTGGGTCAACTACTGGCTGACCATTAGGGTCAAATATTGGAAACTCAGTCGTATCTTGCTCGACAATTTCCATGCTCTCATCGCTCATAAGCATAGCTAACTCATCGCTAGACAAGTCATAGTAACGCTCTTTGGTTATGTCTTCTTTATCTTCCCAATACGCCTTAACAATGCCGTTCTTCTGTAGCAAGGCATCTTTAAACCAATCGTGCAGGATAGCTACGCCTTCGTTATCCCTTGAGAACACCCAATTACAGTAGTCAGTAGCTTGTTTAGCAGACGCTTCATCCCTTGGGCCTTGCGGCTCAAATACTACGATATTATCTGAGCCTGTGAAAATACGCACTAAGCTCGGTAGTGCACCATCAATGGCCTCTGCTACCTCACCAGTTACGATCTGAGACTTACCATCGACTTCATTACCATAGGGCTGACGCAAATAGGCTTCTAACGCTTGCTTGCGCTGCTGAACAGTCTCGCTCTCAATAAATCCGATTGAATCGTCAATCTCAGCTTGTAGTACCGACTTCAAGTCGTTCGTTTCCATGTGCATCCTTTGGAGGGCGACCAAGTTTCGGTCTTGTCGGTAATTGTAACTCTTTTACCACATTTTCCAATAGTTCAATGCGGTTTTCAAGTTCTTTTACTTTTGGGGCTAAATTAGTCCCTTGTCGTTCTACATACATTACACAATCCATTTCGGTGCTGAGTTAATAGGCTTAGACCACGTTGATTGACCTTCATCCAATCCAAGGGCTAAGTAGCGAAAACTGTCACTTCCATGACTTGACCAATCGTGAAGTGGTCTTTCATAGAATATCTTACGCTTCTCATCGTAATCTCTGCGGTAGTTTCTCAGGCAGTTTAATCCTATCTGGACTTTAGGCACGTTAAACCAGCATCTAGGTAGGATACGCCTTACCGCCTGAATACCATCGTCTAAACCCATTCTAGGGGCTATCTTGACCTCTAATCCTGCCTCCTCAAGCATCTCAAGTCTGCTCTTACCAGTTCCTAGCTCTCTGACCCTTACATCATGCGGCAGGATATGCTCTGCTTTAAGATAATCATTATCCTTAATCCACTTCACATAATGGTCTAAGCCTACGCCATGATTCTCGTAGTAGTCAATCAATCTAATCTCTGAACCCACTAACTGAGCCACCCAGATACTTGTAGAGTCACCCATTCCCAAGTCCCAAGCAGTAAATGTCCTGCTTATGTCATCCCAGGGAATCTCCTGCATATGCTTCTTGTCTTCTAGCTCATTCAGGATTTGTCCATAGTATGAACCCTCTACTGCCGCATCAAAAGAACACTCAAACTCTTGGCGGTACTTATCTTCACCCATCTCGTTCTTGGCTTGCTTTAGCTCTACATCATCCACCACGCCAGTTTCTGATGCTTTGAACTCTAGCAATCCCCAGCCATCTTCCTTCTCTGCTCTGTCTCGCAGTTCCTTGAAGTGGTTGTGTCCTTTAGGTGTGCCGATAAATAAACACCAGCCCTTACGATCAGCTAAAGCGGGTCTGCATATATCAGTCCAAATCTTAGGATTTTGGTCGCCAATTTCGTCTAGGATTACTCCATCAAAGTATTGGCCTCGTAAGGAATCAGGATTGTCTGAGCCGTATAACTGGATGCGCCTACCCCAGAAGTCTACCCTTAGTTCTGAAATATTTGTCGTGCCGCCTAGAGGCTCTGCATACTTAACAAGGTAGTCCCATGCCACTCGCTTTGCTTGTCCGTATGTTGGGGCAATGTAAGCGTATCTAGGGGCTTCCCTTTGGTTTAGCACAGACTCACGAATTAAATGATTTAAAGCCGCAACAGTCTTTCCAAATCGTCTGTGAGCAACCACTACTGCAAAGCGTTTGCCTTCCAATAACTCATGAATCTTTAGTTGGTGTTCCCTTGGCTTGTAGGGAATAATTAGTTCTGCCATTTAATAACCAGTTCAGAACCTTCAGGGCCACTATGTTCAACAGCATGGGTTTCTTTCCATCTAGCCCTAGTCTTTAGCCAGAAAATAGCCGCAGCAGTATTGCCATTCTTTGCCTGTTGAAACAAGGTCTGACCAATACTGGCGTTAGCATCAATGCGCCCATCGTCCAGTTCTTTCTTGTAATACTTCACTAGCGTGTCAGAGCTAATCTCTAGCTTAGTAGCTATGTCTTCAAAAGTAATGCCAACAGCCGCTAGTGTCTTTACTAGCTTCTTATTCTCATCAGTAGGAGTGTATTTTTTGCCCTGTTGCATTTATATCTCCGAAAGTTCTTCGTTAGCGTTCACTAACACGGCTTTCTTGCCTGTAAAATCTTCCCATCGATTTACAATCACATCGCAATACTTTGGGTCTAACTCCATTAAGTACCCATGCCGACCATGCTTTTCTGCCGCCATTAATGTTGTGCCGCTACCACCAAATGAATCTAATACTATGTCGCCACCCTTTGTATTGTTAAGCATTTGGTATTCAAATAGGGCAACAGGCTTCATTGTTGGATGTTCTTTATTGCGAGATGGCTTCTCAAACTCCAAAATGGTTGTTTGTTTTCTGTCTGTCGCCCAAAGGTGTCCAGCACCTTCTTTCCATCCATATAGGCATGGTTCATGCTTCCAATGATAGTCTTGTCTACCCATAACCATACTAGACTTTTTCCAAATCAAACATTGACGCACTTTCCATCCAGCATCCTGTGCAGCACCTCGAAAGTTGTAACCTTCTGAATCAGCATGCCAAATATAGAAAACAGCACCTTGCTTCATTACCAAGTCGGCAGTTACATAAGCATCTCGCAAGAATTGTCGGAATTGGTCATCTTCCATGCTGTCATTTTGGATTTTTAATGCGTCTTTTGTTTTTCCCTCATAAGCCACGTTATAAGGTGGATCTGTTAACCACATATCAACCAATTGACCATTGCATAGTTTTTCCATGTCGTGAACACTGCAAGAGTCTCCACACATTAAACGATGCTTTCCAAGTTGATAAATGTCGCCCAGCTTAGTCTTTGGTTCTTCAGGTAAGGCTGGCGCATCATCTTCGTCAGTTAAACCAACAACAACTTCTGGCTCAAGCAATGCGTTTAGCTCTTTAGGGTCAAACCCTAATATGTCTAAAGCAAACCCATCAGTAATCAAGTCGTTTAACTCAATGGTCAGCATTTCATTGTCCCACCCTGCGTTTAACGCTAGGCGGTTGTCGGCAATGATGTAAGCCTTACGTTGGGTTTCGGTTAGGTCTTTTAGCTCAATAACTGGAACTTCCTCATGTCCTAGCTTACGGGCAGCAGAAAGTCTGCCATGACCTGCAATGATGCCGTTGTCGCCATCAATAAGAATCGGGTTAGTCCACCCAAACTCTTTAATGCTTGCCGCTATCTGGGCAATTTGTTCATCAGAATGTGTGCGTGAGTTCCTAGCGTAAGGAATCAATGTAGATACTGAACGCCATTCTAATTTACGATTTTGTGTCATGTTTTATCACTCCCTTTCGGGTTGGTGAAGTTAAAAGGCTAGTTTACACCACTAGCCAAGGATTTATTTACCTTTGTAGCGACCCATTTTCTTAGCAGCTTCCGAAATTGCTATTGCAACTGCTTGTTTAGGATTCTTAACAACCTTGCCGCCTTTGCCAGAGTGCAGTTCACCCTTGCCAAACTCATGCATGACAGTAGCCATCTTAGCCTTGCCAACTTTGTTCATCTTTGGAGTTTTCATTAGACCACCTGTGAAATAGAAATATCAACAGCAGTACCGCCACGGATAACTGCTACTTTATCACCGCCATTAACTTTAAAATAACCAACAGAATTAGGAGGCATCATTGGGCTTGTTGTCAATGAAGCTGTTGGGTTTGAGCCAATCTGAAAGTGACAATGCGATCCGCTACCTGTAGCCAAGCGAACGATTGTACAACCAGCATCAACGGCATTAGACTGAACACTAGAAGCAGTAACAGTCAATACTTGGGTTGTTCCAAGTTCATAAATCTGCGTCAATTGACCATTATCATCACGAACTAATTTACTCATTTAAATTCTCCAGTTGATTGTTCCATGTCACCATTTTCGTAGTCTTCTGACTCTACTTCTGGTTGCTCACCTTTTTCCCATGCTCGGCAAGTACGAAGGTTATGGCAGATAAAGTCCCACTTAGAACACCAGCCACGACCACCACCATCTTTATCAAACTGGTCTTCAGGTACGGATTCCATCTTAGCCAACATATCAGGGCTATCGTTGAAATACTTGCAGTTAGCGCATAAGTTACGCTTGGCTTGTTCTGGAGCAATGCGCCATACCTTTGACAGAGTGCGCCAGTAGTCCATGTTTGGCTGGGCTGTCTTTTCTGGGCCGAGATTCCAGTTTTCCATCAGGAATTCACGAGTTTTAGCATTTTCTTCTGCGGAAATCATAGATTCGCCTTCTTGATTGGCAATCTCGATAGTAATTTCAGCTTGTGGTGCGAGCAAACCAGACATAACAGTCCTCATGGAGTTTATTCATTATCTCATAAAAAAAAAGAGAGTACAAGACTCTCTAAAAACTCAATGGCAACTGAGTTAACCTATTTTAGCAACTTTCCTAGCGTTTCGTTTAAAACAGTCATCTCTGTATGCTTCATAACTGACCAAATACGCTTTTGCCCATGAATACCATTAAATGAACCTTGATGGCAGTCCTTGCATAGCGGAATACAAAGATATTGCTTGTGTTGTTCAATATGGTGAGCATCTGATGGCCCAGACTGTCCACAGACCCCACAAGGCAATTCTTTAATCCTTGCAAGATGCAGACGCTCACGAGCATTGGGTTTATTGTTCATTTCTTGCTCGAATAGCAACGGCAGTATTCCAATTAAGTTGTTTTTCAGCAATCCTTGCACATTCCTCACGTTCAATCTGGACAGCCGCCTTTGTAGCCTCTGATGTCCAATGGTATGGCTGACCTTGAGCTTTAAGAATCTGCTTACCAAGATTGCTTTGCCTTTCCACTTGGTTAAAGGCTTCGTCTTCCTCTTGAGTCCAATCAGTCATGTCTTCACCTGTAATGAGATAGGTACATAGATGCAAGCCTTGTCTTTGCTGTTAATGACATGAACTGTCGTTTTATGCTTAGACAATGGCCTTTTGCAGTTTGCACACTTTGCATCTGGATGAGATGGTTTGCAATTAAGTATCATTCTACGTATTCTTCTGTATATTTGTAGTTCTGCTTATGCTCTCTAAAACGCATAGCCGCCTCAATCTCTAATTCCTTCATCTGCTCGTCAGAAAACAAACCTACAACATCTCTGCCTTCAAACCAGACTTCAATGATTGACTCGTTGTAAGTTCCATCTTCGTCAGACTCGTAGTCGTAAACAACTTTAACAACTTCGCTACCTTGGCCTGTTGTCGTATCAAATTCCCATGTGCTCATAATTTTTCCCTTAAAAGTACCCTTGCGAATTGCTTGGGCTGACGTAAGTATAGCAAACTAAACAAAGTATTTACTAGGTGTTTATACCTACTCCGTAGTTTTTACGCCAACTCGCTCACTTGCTTGCTCTGATCTCCAAATGTCAGCCTTCATCTGAGCCGCAATGAGCATCCACTTTAAGGTTTCTTCTTTTTCAACAGCAGCCATCAATCCCTTTAGTAGATCAGCGTACTCGATATGCGCATAGGCTTCTCTCTCTTGGGCAACGGCAGAATCTATCCCTTTGGCTAACGCTTCCTTCATTAAGAGAGCCTTCTTTGTTTTGCGAAACTCCTCAAGATAGATTCTTTGCGCTTTAGCTTCAGCATACTTTGGTGCGTTTTCAATGATGTATTCGATGGCTTTGTAGGGTGCTTTCACTTGACTACTCCGATCATTCTTATTGCCGCTTCTGGGCTATCTATTCTTGCCAAGGTGCTACCAGACCAATTTTCGAAAAAATCTGCTTGTAGCTTCGTTAAACGCTTTTTAGAGTCTATTTTTATTTCAACCAGAAAGGTGTGATTCTTGTAGCCAACCAGCAAATCAACAGGTAGGCCAATAATCCAGACATATGCGCCAGCGGCTCTCAGGGCTGAGACTATCTGCTCTTGGTTTGCATCAACTCTTGCGGCTCGTCTCATTTTGAATCCTGTTCATTCGTTGTCTCAAATCCAAAGTAGCGTACACGCCTCTGATTCGTTCCAAGTCCCCTAACACACCCTGCCACCAACTTAACGCTTTCTTTGAGCCATTCGTCAATTTTTTGGCTTGGTAGCGTCTCAGCCACTCTTTCGCTTCGCAGTCCTTGAAGTGTTCCAATTCTTCTGGTGTCATTTTCTTTTGTGTTCCAGTTAAATTCGTTCATACAAAATCCAACGATGTTTGTGCTGTTCTTTTCTTTTGTAATTTTTCATACTCAGGATTTAATTCGCAACCAAGATATTGTCTTCCAAGGTTTTGAGCAACTTGTGCAGTAGTTCCGCTTCCCATAAATGGGTCTAAAACAATTCCTCCAATTGGTGCTCCAGCAAGGATGCAAGGCTCAATCAAATCTTCAGGAAATGTTGCAAAGTGCGCTCCTTTATAAGGCTTTGTATTTACAGTCCAAACACTTCGTTTATTTGCCATTTCATAAGATTTTTCTAACCCAGAGTGGGGTTGCAAGCCTGTTCCTTCATTGTGATATTTACCATTTGTTCTATCTCTAGTGCCCCAATCTTCTTTAACTGGCTCTTTAATAGCTACATGGTCAAAATAATACTTGTGAGATTTGCTTAACAAAAAAATGTATTCGTGAGATTTTGTGCATCGGTCTTGTACTGATTCAGGCATTGGATTTGGTTTATGCCAAATGATATCTTGACGCAAATACCATCCGTCTGCTCTTAGTGCAAATGCAAGCATCCAAGGAATACCAATTAAGTCTTTAGTTTTTAGTCCAGTAGCGTGTAGCTTGTCCAGTTTTCTATCATTGGCTGGCATATTGTTTCTTCCCTCACGCTGATATTCTGGACTAGCTCTAGCAAAACCATTTGTGTTGCAATAACTGTCACCCATGTTTACCCACAAAGTTCCATCATACTCAAGCACATCCCAGACACATCGGAAAACTTCAACCAATTGCTTAATAAATTCTTCTGGTGTTTCCTCGTGACCTATTTGTCCTTCGTGTCCATAATCACGCAAACCAAAGTAAGGAGGGCTAGTTACACAAGTTTGTGCCTTAACTCCTTGTTTAGTCCATTTACGCATTGTTTCTCTGCAATCTCCAAATTCAATCGTGTTCATTAAAAAACCTCTCTGTCGTCATACCATTGCGCCACAGTCTTTTCTTTTAATTCAGGCAACTTAGCGGCTCTAGGTTTTGCATCGCTTTCCCATTGATGGAATGAGCATTTAGGTTTGTCAATCTTTACTGTCCACCAGTTATTGCATCCACCTGCAGAACATAAATTTTTATCAAAACTAGACTCAACTTGCTGATTCTTGAAATTAGTTAGTGCCATGATATTTTCCTTCAACGATTTTTGCAAAATTGCTTGGCTTCAAAATCCACTCTAAATCCGCAGTAAATGCTCTACCATCTTTGCTATTGACCTTACCTGTCAAAAACTTAGATGCTCCAATGTGCTGGAAGAAGTCTGCAAACCAAGTAAGAATGTCGCCAGCAGTAATGTCTTTTTCTTTTGACAACTCGATAGCCACCTCACGCCATCTCTGTCTCAAGTATCCCTGTCTAGCAGAATTCCATACTTCTACCTTTCTCAGAGTTGGTAGATACTTGTGATACATATCAATGACTGACTGATGTTCACATTTTGGAATTTTTGCGTCTTCAAGTTCACCGCTAGGTGGACATATAGATATATTTGGTTCTTGGTTTATGGTTAATGGTTTATGGTTATTGGTTGCTATTGGGGTAGCATTAGGGGGGCTAATAGCCTCCCCATCAGGGGGTGTTCCCCACCTCTTGGCCGCCCCACGCTTTCCAGCCGCAGAGAACTCTTTGTACTGCTTTATTTCCTTGTCAGCCCTTGGATTAACAAATCCTTCTGGCGTAGAAAGAAAATACTCATTGAGGACTGTTAAAACATCTTCTTCATGCTCACGCATACCAATCTGCCGAGCAACATCTCTGTGCTTTATTGGTTGTTCATGTAAAAAGTAAAAATCAAGCAATCGCCTGTATGCCAAATCCTCAAAAAGAGAAAGATGACGTGTGTGACTCATGTAGTCACCAATGTGAAATTGATAGTAGTGCATAGCCGCTTTTTAAACACCCTTTGAAAGAAACTGCGGCAGGAGAAGGGTTAACTCTTTTCGATGGGGTAGCTACCCCCCACCTAGCCGTGTTTCAAAACATTGTATCAGATACTTTGATTACTCGTTATTCCATCAGTAAAGTATGGATTGCCTTTGTAAATCCTAGTGGCTTGCTGCTTCATAACTCTGTATTCATCTGATGTAAAGATTCCCTTTGCATTACGCCAATCGAAAGGATTGTTCTTGTCCCAAGGCTTTTCTTCTTTAGCTTCTTTAGGTGCTTCAATCATGTAGTCTGCTAAGGTGTATTTAGCTAACCATTTATTCCCAACTTTTACTTGCTCTGTGGTCAATTTACCTTGGTAGCGTAGCTTCTTTGCCGTTGACAGAACTGTCTCTTTGGTCATCCCTGTTTTCTCTGCTATCTCCCTCGATGTGAGTGAGCCGTTTTGTAGTGCTTGTATTACTTGTAGTTGAGTCATTGAACCAGTCTGGCCTTAATTCTTTTAGTTGATAGATGCGTAATGGAGGGATTGTCTTCCAATGGTTGACGGCAGCCCTTGTTATGCCAAAGATTCTGGCAAGCTCACTCTGTGAGCCAGCAAGTGTGATAACAGTTTGTTTGTCCATCCCGACAGTATAGCTTAGTTAACAAAATACAACACTAGGGAAAATACTTAGTAAATAATTGTTGACCTGTCTGTTTAGTTTGCTATACTTCAGTCAGCCCAAACAAAACGTGAGGGTCTTTTTAAGGAGAAGCAAATGAAAAGTAAGATTATACAAACAGTAGTTGAGTGTACGTTAGCCATCATCATCTTTGGTGGTTGGGGTGTTCTTTTAGCTTGGAGGGGTTGACCATGAAAACAATGGGCGAATTAGAAAACGAAAATTCTGATGGCTTTAGAAACCAAACTAAGACGGCAGCAGAAGAATTTGTTTTGGTTTTGAATACTACAAAAATGCGTGAATGGGATAGAACCCATGTAGCAATTGAAACTGAAGCAGAAAAAAATAATAAAGAAGAATATCCAGAAGAAGATGATGATTAAGCTAGTCACAAGAGAAGAAGCAATACAAGACCTATCAGGAAATTACTGTTGCTACTGTACTGAGCCACAAGGTAGCAGTTTTAGTTGCTGTGGAGAAAACCACTTTGTACCTTTCGCAGATTTGTACGAAGAAGATAAAGAAGCAATGATCGAAGAATACTTAAAGGAAAATTGAAATGTCAGTCCACAAGAAGTTAATGGCAGCACGAATAAGTCTGCAAGAAGCACCACTAAAGAAGTCAGGCCACAATAAGTTTGCTGGCTACTCATATTTTGAGTTAGGCGACTTTATTCCAACAATCACAGAGATTTTTTATAATATCGGTCTTTGCGGTGTAGTGTCCTACGATACCGAGATTGCAAGCCTGACCATCACAGACACAGACGATGGTACTAACATCGTTATTACTTCACCAATGGCAGAAGCTAACCTCAAGGGCTGTCATCCTATCCAGAACCTAGGTGCAGTCGAGACATACACCAGACGCTATCTCTGGGTCACAGCAATGGAGATCGTTGAACACGATGCTCTGGACTCATCTGCGCCACTTAAAGAGCAAGTTATCATCACGCCTACACAGGGTATAAAAGATACTATTCCTGTAGAGGAATTACGATACCTAGAGGAATTAGCAATTGATTTGATTGCTACTTGCGAACAGGGAAACCCCAAGGCTGCTTGGGTAAAGCTGGAGTCCGAGAAATTAGACTCTGAACAAAAGGTAGCACTATGGACACTAATGCCAAGCAAGGTGCGTAGCGCAATTAAAAAAGCAAAGGAAGAATGATGGAATACGACAACAATAACCGAGGCTCGCTCTTTAAGAATGATAGAAAAGACGATGCTAAGTTCCCTGACTACAAAGGAAGTATCAATGTAGAGGGCATTGACTACTGGCTATCCGCTTGGATTAAGATCAGCAAAGATGGACAGAAGTTTATGTCTCTGTCTATCAAGAATAAGAACGCTGATGCCTCTCTAAACAAGAAGCCAAGTAAGCCTAAGCAAGAAGAATTTGACGATTCTGATATTCCATTTTAATTTAATAGGGGGCTTAGTCCCCCACATCAAGGATAAACATGAACTACAAAGAAGCATTTAAAAGAATATTTGTTATGCCTGACTTCCCAAGAGTTAGGACTACAGACCCGCTAACTTCTTTTGAAGCAGCAGAGTTAATTAAAGAAGTGGCGAAAGACCACTACAACGTCATCCTAGAGTGCCTTAGAACGCATGGTGCGCTCGGTAAAGATGGTATTGCTAGTCTGACTAACCTAGATGGAAATCAAGTCGCTAGGAGGCTTAGTGAGATGAAAGCGTTAGGTCTAATCCAGCTAACTGGTAACACAGTTAAATCAAACTCAGGAAGAAACGAAAGGGAATGGGAATGTCATACGCAGCTATCGAAATAAAAATTATCCAATGGGCAGAGGCTCGTAAGATTATCCAGTACAGCAATCCTGAGTCTCAACTACTCAAAGCAGTATCAGAGATAGGTGAGTTAGCTGATGCAACAATAAAGCATGACAGAGATGCAATTATCGACTCTGTAGGAGATGTAATGGTCTGCTTGGTTAACTACTGTGCCATACAAGATTTAGACCTTGTAGAGTGCATGGAAATAGCCTATGACCAGATCAAGAACCGAAAAGGAACTTTACTTCCTAATGGTGTTTTCAAAAAAGAATAGTCTTGTTTCTGACATAAATTTACTCTAGCATTTGATTGCAACAATCGGTTGCGTATGGAGAAAATTATGTACACATTGGAAATTAACATCGGCTGGATTGGTGAAGAAAAGATTACTGTTCATTCACATGACTTTGAAAAAGTACAGATCATTCAGGAATTTATTGAATTCCAAGAAGAAAATGGTTGGGATGTTGACTATGAAGCTATTGACGAAGTTGAAGTCGAACTTGAAGAAGATACAGAAGAAGAAGAAGTCGCAGAGTAAATAGATGGGGCTTACTTGGCTAACAGGTAAAGCCCCACATTACTGAACGCATACCCGCCATATACAACCGCCATAGAGGGATTTCCTCTATAGAGTTGTTCAGCAGCGATATAGGCATAAATTGCCCCTGTAAGGATAATTAACCAAGAACTCATGTGATTTAAGTGTTAATTGTCCTTATGAGGACTAAAATTCGCTCACATCAATTACTTCACCACGAAACTGGATATGTCCTTCACTAAACGAATGGACTAGCTCAGGCCACAATAGTTCACCATTAAAAAATGTCAGCACAGCAAATCCTGATCTGTGGTTAGATGGATTTAGTTCAGCATAAGTAAACTGAGGGCCATCTGGCTCTGCTAATGTTCCAGTGTCAATACCGAAACGTATTCCATTATAGTCATTGTATGGCGTAACTTTCAAAGAGTGCAAATGCCCTGTCACCATCGAAACTCCGCTTGAAAGCGCATTGTTATGGGTGGCGTGAATTCCCCCCTTATATCGGTGCTTAACAATCACTTTAGATGTAGGCCAGCAACCCCAGCAGAACTCCCAATCAGGGATGTGGTCAGTTATCTTAAATCCAAGTACATCTTTATATTGTGGTGCGTGTTGAGCAAGTCTATTTGCAAACCTTGCATCGTGATTGCCCCAAGTATGAATTAGGCGCACGTTATGACGTTCAGCTTTGGCTCGTTCCTCAATCTCACCTAATGAAGCCTGAGTAGCCTTTAATTCCTGTAAAACAGTTGTAGCTGGTTGGTCAGTTGGGTCATGTCGGCTTATAGACGCTCCATCGAAAGAGTCACCATTAGCTATCACCGCTACTGGTTTAAGAGCCTCAATAGCCCATAGAAGCCCTTTAAATGCCGTAGAACGCTCAGAGGGAATGAAGTGCGCATCCGAGAAGCATATTACTACCCCATCTAATATGCCAAGGTCAATTTGCTTTAGTGGTGAGTAAGATGCTTGCCTAGTATCGTGCATATACCCTCTAGGGTCAGCACTAAACAGTTTGATGTTGTATTCAAGTTCTATGTTGCGTCTTCTGTTATACGCATTACGAGTAGCGATACCTAATGCTCTCGCTACTTTTGTAGCAGACTGATGTTGTTCCCATAAAGCAATGAACTCATCATCTGTGCAAGTTTGATTATGCGAGGCCATTAAAATCCTTTAAGAGTCGTTCAAGTAAGTTAATCACTCTATGCTCTTGCTTGTCTATATCATCTTGCGAAGATTTAGGGTCTTGAGCCGCAGTCAAAAGATCGTGCAGCATCACATGAAGTAACTCGTGGAGTGCTGTGCAATCAAGGGATTGATGGGTTATTTTCTCTGCACCAAAGTCACCAAGTCGGTAAACAGCAAGTCTTGCGGCCTCGTTAAACTCGACAGAGGCCATTGCTTGTTTAGCAGGTTTTAACCCTTTTTCAATTCTCCAATCCCCAAGATTTAAGACTTCTTGCCACTTCTTTACACATTGTGCAAAGTATTGTGCGTCTTCTGTTGTGGGGATATTTGGCATAGGCGAGACATTAGACTTTGTTTATGTCAACTTTATTAAACAAAAGGTCTAGTGCCTGACTTATCAATAATAAGTGCTTGCTTTCGTGGTTTTCCATCAACATTGTTAGGTATGCTGATGTGTGTCCATCTGTCAAACTCTCGGATAATCTGATCGTATGGTAAGCCAGATGCGATTACCGCCTTAACCACATCATTAGGTGTTAGTTGAGGAACTCGGATGTCCACAGCACAACCAATGCGATGCTGGCTGCTATCTTTAGAACCCACGGCATCATTGACTTGCTTAGACCTGAAAGCTGAGTTAACCATGATTGGCTTTCCACCAAGGGCTTCTTTAACATCCTCAAGGAATTCTGCGAGGCGTTTGAGGTTTTCCAGTTCTGCATCATTTGGCGTATTATCATATTCTCTGTGGTCAGTATGCGTTAGTTCTTCTAAAGTGAAGTGTTCAGTTAAGTTCATTTCTTCACCCTGTCTGCAATCTTTTCCATAGTCCTACCGCCAAAGTAAAACGACATAACCAACATTCCCCATTGGCCTAACAACTCAACGTAAGCACCACGAGTTTCATATTCAAAGATAGAAGCTACAGCAAAGCCAGAATAGGCCGCCAAAAGGAATAGGAGGGTCATAGGGCGTATATTTTTGGATAACCAAGAGTCAGATGCCATATCTGCCTCAACGCGCTTAGTGACGTTTTCTTGCTCTACCTCGTATAGCTTGGTTTCGTTAGCCATCTTAGCCAACTCACCATCTTGAGCCATTTTAGCCAACTCCATTTGAGCCTTGGCTTTTTGTTCAGGGTCAGGAATAAGTTTGTCAATGAGCTTGTTGCCCACGCTTAAAAGTGCATCTAATCCAAACATATTTAATCCTTATACAAATATTGCAAAACGTCGGTGATTGTTGATATTTTCCAACGAAATCGTATTCTCACTAGCTTTTTTGTTGTAAAGCTCAACTTCTAATTCTTGCGTCTTGATGGCTAGTTTCTTACATTCCACGGCTTCTTTGTATTGCTCTAGTTTCTTTTCCATTGCCTTGTCAAACGCAACCATTCTTGCGTCATAGTTTGGTTGAACCATTGGATACCATTTGTTGAGAGTTATCACTTCTTTTCCCTTTCAACCGCACGAGCGTAGTAGTAAAGAACTTTTCCCCTTAATTCTTGACTATCTGCCGTACCTGTCCAAGCAGCTAAGTTATTCCAAATTCCTACCAGTTGTTCAGATGAGCAGTTATCACCATTTGTGGTAAGCCATTCTGACAATCTCTGATGCCTCTCCGATGGGTTTCCCAGCCAACTCAGAGCGTAGAAGTCGGAAACTGTGCAAGGTGCTTTTGCACTCACCCAAAAAACAAAACAAAGAAATAATAAAAGAAGCCATTTCACATGACCTACTTTTTAATCCATGTCTGCCAAACAGCACCAGCCGCCATGATTAACCCGCCAATCCACAGAATAGGTTTAGCGGCTGAAGCAACCCAGCCAAGCACTTTAAAAGCCCCTTGAAGCGCATCAAACGCCTCTACAAGCCCTTTAGTGTTCTTGTCTATGCTATCTACCTTACTTTCGACTGCAACGAGCCTATCGTAAATTTGCTTGTGGGTTACTTCATCCATGATTTACTCTTTTACATCTGTAACTGTTTCAAGAGACTGCTTCAACATGGTAAAGAAAGCATCTCTACCTACCTGAAGTTGGTCAACATTAAATTTAGCAGAGTTAAGTTTCCTCTCCAAGTCAATAACGTGATTCAGCATGGTCTGCTGTTCAATCGTCATATCCTCAAAAATATACTCAACTCCATCTATTGTCACAGGGTTTGTTTTTTTCTCGCCCATGAGTTTCTCCTAGTGTGCCATCAAGATCAGGTGATGGCTTCCTGTTTAAACTGATGCTGAACGAATTGCAGACAAATCTTGTGTTGTCCAGAAGTCTTTAGCAAGCATGATCTTTAAATGCTCTTTGTTACGAGCAACAGTATCAGCCCAGTCAACATCTTCCATGCCTTCTGGTTGACCTGCGTTAATCAGGTTTACTGAGTCCATTGCTGCGCTGTAGTGATGAGCAATTTCTTCTGCGGTAGGTGTAGTAATTTCAGACATGATTTTCCTTTAAGTTAGATGCCAGCGTCTGCAAGGCGTTTACGGAGTGATTGAATTTCAGCAACAAGGTCTGCAATAACTTCAGATGTGCTTGCTTGCATTGCTTGATAAACAGGATTGCCATTAGCATCTACAGCGTCTTTATCACCACTAACGCTTCCTGCATAGACTTCTTGGAATTTGTGAGCCAAGAAACCACGAGTGCGTGACCCATCAACTTTCCACTCGTATTCAATAGGCTCAAGTGCATCAATACGCTCTCCTGAGCCTGATACAGCGCCAATAACTGTTTTTAGTCTGTAATCAGAAACAGAGTTGTAGGTTGTTATAGAGTTGTTTGCATTGATGTAACCAACAGTTGTTCCATTGGTACTGAAGTTTATATGTGTGTATTGAGTTGCGCTACTAACTGTTTGGTCAAATGAAGCACCCCATTTAGAACCACCACTCCATTTATTAACAATTTGTGATTGTGTACCAGCGGGTGCGTTACTTGTAGAACCAACAAGTAAATTTCCGCTCGAATCTATGCGGGCACGCTCTGTAGCAGAACCATTTGCTGTATTCGTGTACCACGAAATTCTTGTGGGCGGGTTTTGACCAGAAGTATATGCACCATCAATCTGAATAACCATTGAGTTGAGATAAGTATAGGCAGACCCTTGATAAGGAACTGATCTCAATTGATATAAATCATCGCCATTTTGAACAGCAGTCGGAGATGCGGCAGAGCCACGCGACTTGTAGTAATCCATCGCAACAGCATATGTGTTGTCAGTGTTTCTTGCGAATCCTACAGAACCATAAGAACCATCTACTTGCACGGAGAGGCGCGAACCGTTGCCGAGGTTGCTTGTAGTCCCTACCGAGAAGTTACCAGAGCCATCAAAAATACCCCGTGGATTCCCATCCCCATCAGACAGCACGATGTAGTTGCTTGATGTGCGAATGTCTAATCCACCAGTATTGCCGTTGTAGCGACCAATGATGGTGTTTTTAGTTCCTGATGTAATCAAATATCCTGCTGTATGACCAACAAATGTGTTGTACACGCCTGTTGTTGTATTGCCAGCATAAGAACCAAGATATGTTGAGCCTGTACCAGTAGCAGAGTAACCAGCTTGCCAACCAACGGCTGTCATGTCTGCGGCAGTTGTGTTGGAGTAAAGAGCCTGATAACCAACAGCCGTGTTATTGGATGCTGTGGTGTTGCTTGCTAATGCGCTGATACCCAAAGCGGTGTTGTTTGAACCAGTTGTATTAAAACGCATGGTTGCTTCACTACCGCCAGAAACAGCACCGCCAAAAGCAGCATTACCAGTTCCAGTAGTTGTAGCAAACATAACAACATTACCAAAAGCTGCATTACTACCAGCGGTAGAATTGTAACCAGCCCTATCGCCAAAAACTGTAAGTGCGCCACCTGTTACATTTGAGTAACCAGCTTGATAACCAACGGCTGTATTATTAGAGGCTGTAGTATTTGAAGCAAGCGCCTCTCGACCAACAGCCACATTAGCTGTGCCTGATGTAGTTGCAGTAGCGGCTAAATATCCAAATGCGGTATTGCCATCAGTAGTATTAGCTTTCAATGCAAAGTAACCAACCGCAGTATTTGCCGCACCAGTTGAGTTGCTGTACAAAGCCTGAAGACCTACTGAAACGTTGTTTGCACCAGTGGTGTTTGTGTATGCGGCTTGGTAACCTACAGCAGTATTGTTAGATGCTGTGGTGTTGGTATTAAGGGCTTGAGTACCAACAGCAGTATTACCACTGCCAGTTGTATATTGCAGTGCGGTGTAACCAACGGCAGTGTTGTAATTACCAGTACTATTTGTGGATAAAGCCGCTTGTCCGATTGCTGTATTTAAAGCTCCAGTTGTGTTTGCATATCCAGCAGTTTGTCCCAATGCTGTAATACTTCCAGTAGTATTGCTGTATGCCGCCTGATAACCTACAGCAGTGTTGTTAGAAGCGGTGGAATTAAACGTCAGGGCTTGCTGGCCGATGGCGGTGTTGTTTGCGCCTGTGGTGTTGCTAGACAAAGCCGCTGTGCCAAAAGAGGCATTGTAAGAGCCTGTGGTAGTTCCATACCCCGCTTGAACGCCCATCGCCACGTTGTTTGTACCCGTGGTATTTGCGTAAGCCGCTTGATAACCAACAGCAGTGTTGTTTGATGCGGTAGTGTTGGCTTGAAGAGCCTGACTTCCAACCGAAGTATTTGTAGCACCAGTAGTGTTTGAGTCTAACGCTTGATACCCTACTGCGGTATTGTTAGAGGCTGTGGTATTTAATACTAATGCTTGTGAACCAACTGCGGTATTGTTTGAGCCAGTAGTGTTACTTTGCATTGCGTTATAACCAACAGCAGAATTATCATTTCCTGTGGTTGTATAACGAAGACCTGTATATCCAATTCCTGTATTTTGATTTCCAGTAGAAATATCTAATCCTGCGGCAACACCAAAGATTGAATTTGTAGTAATAGCGTTTGTGCCTTTACCTACTGTCAGACCTTGGATAGAACCTGCACCAGTAACGCTCAAAGTGCTAGAAGCACTCAGAGTCGTAAACGCACCAGTCGTAGGAGTTGTAGCGCCAACAGTACCATTGATGTTAAAGCTAGTAGCTGTACCAGTAATGTTTGTGCCTACCAATGCGCTTGGCGTTCCAAGTGCAGGAGTTACCAATGTAGGACTTGTTGCCAAAACATTATTACCAGTACCTGTGTTGGTCACAGAAACAACATTCTTGCTTGCGTCTAATGCTAAAGCAGTAGATGCTGTTAAACCAGACAATGTAGTCGTACCAGATGCTGACAAAGTAGTGAACGCACCTGCCGCAGCCGTAGATGTACCTACAGGGCCGTTAAACGAGTCGCCAACAGCACCTGTCTGAAAGTCCTTCAGTTGGCTCATTAACTCACGAATAGCATCGTTGATACCACTAGGAGCGCATCCTTCAGCAATGTTAATAGAATCAATGTCTGTGTTACTAGCAGCAGTTGCGCTAAATTCCGAGATTTTTGTACGAGGCATATTATTCCTTTAGGGGTTAGCCATTCCAGTTAAATCAACACGATATGGTTTTTCAGTTAGTCCAAACGTAGCCCCATATCCTAATTGAAGTGCTTTTCGTTGTAGCTCTTTGCTAAGAGGCTCTACAGTCATTACAGATGCTTGTTTCATCAATGTAGCAGCCAACTTAGGGTCAAGCATTGCATTAACCAATAACTCACGAATAGCGTCATCTGTGCCGTTATAAAGCCAGTTCATTGGTGCAGCTATTTTTTGCAAAGCAGGAGGAACTTCACCAAACATCTGTTTACCAATCATTCCACCAATGACGTTAGCGGTACTCATGTTTTTAAATGTATCAGAACCACTTGGCTTTGTTGCTCTTGGCAATACACCACCATCTAAGTCTTCAGCAACACGCTTTAAAACTGCAAGTTGTGTAGGCGAAAGGTCTGTTTCTTTTTCAGCAGCACGAATAGCACGAGTAAATGCAGGTTGAGAAATCAAGTAATCGTTAACCCTTGATGGGTCAGGAGTAGTTGATAGAACCTTACCCTTAAACTGTTGTGCCGCCTCAAGACGCTCAATACCACGACTAGAAGCCGCATACTTAGATAAGTAGTCTTTGTAGCCAGTAGCACCCGCCTCAATAGCATCATCTACTGAACGAATAACTGAATTGAGTGGCTCTTTAGCGGCTTTATATGCGCCAGCAGTTGGGCCACCTGTGCTAGATTTATCTAACAAACCTTGAGCAGCCGCCCTCAAGTCTTTACGAATTTCATACAATTCAGCAGGTGTAGATGCACGAGCAATATCATCTTTTGCATTATTTAGAACAGATATAACAGTCTGACGCTTTCCTACTGGCGAAGCAAGAATGTCATCAATAGTCTTATTAACTGTTAAAGCAATAGCTGATTGAAATGTATCTGGGTCAACAGTAGAGTTAGCAAATGCCTCATCTCTTAGTGGAGCAGTAACTTCTTCACGCTTTTTAATAGCCGCTTTAAGTACATCATCATCTTTAGCCATGCGGTTAAGAATAGCCATCTGCGCTTGATTAGCTTCTAATGCTTGTGTAGCAAATCTACCACCAGTTACATCAAGTCCTTTAATTCCAGACTCAGAATTAATCAATCCAATATCACGAGTAGCTTGTGCAGTAGTCGGTGTGTATCCACCAACTTTAGGAACATAAGTTTCAGCAGATTTAATTGCTTGTTCAGCATCAGCCGCTAAGTTACGCAATACATTACCAGTAATTACTTGGCGACCAGCCTCTGTGAATGGGCGCACAATTTCTCTAGAAGTTCTAGCAAGGATAGGGGCAGAGCCTACTGCACCGCCACCTGTTAAAGAGCCAGCCAATGCACCTAAGGTTTGACCAATAGGGCCAACATCGCTTTCACGAGCCGCACCTGATGCCAATGCTCCAGCAGTAGCCGCAGCACCCTGAGTCTCTAAACTCTTAGTAAAAAATTCTTGAGCAGTAGGAGAAAAACTTTTAGCAATAGCTGCTGGCCCTGCAACACCAAAACCTGCGCTTGTTACATCTTGAACTACACGCTCTTGTGCATTTTGTGGAGTAGGAACACCAAGTTGAGTCATTAAACTCTGCAAACCTTGACTCGATGGCTGCATGACTTGGCGACCTGCCAAAATGTTAATTAATCCTGTAAGCGCATCAGCACCCATAGTAGGAATTGACAAAGCACCAGTTATTGCGGCTCTGCCTGTCAAACCCAATTGGCGACCAAAATCACTTGCGCTACCAATTTGCATTTGCTCTGCACGAGGAGGGGTTAGCAAGTCTTTAAAGGCTTCTTCCCTTGTCATATTCTTAGTAGGCTTTGGTACTTCACTACCACTAAGTACAACTAAACCTGCTTCAGAGACTTTTGACAAGTCACCTGACTGCAAAGCCATCAAGTCTTCATCTGACAGTTTAGTCAAGTCCATTATTGTTTCTTTCTGCGCTCAAGTTCAGCTCTTGCTTGTGCAGCCAAGTCTCCTGAACCGCCAGACTGTCTTACAGTATCGTAAGGATTAATAATTTCCTCTGGCTTTCCACCAAGAGTTTTATTAAGTCCACGATAAACTTTAATTGTTGGCTCTAGTGCTTTCTGACGTTCTTCAACAATGCCATCAACAATTAGTTTTAGGTTATCTCGTTCTTTAGGTGTAAATGTTCCACCTTTAGCAAGTTTTTCTGCAAACAATTGAATGTTTGTTGGGATAGAACGATTGCCAATAATTGTGTTTACGTCACCTTGCTGAACAGCACCAGTTTGGTCATACACTTTTGCAATGTTATAGATCAATGCACCATCAGCACTTGTATTTCCTTGCTTTGCTTTTCCATAAGCATCGTAAAATGCTGAAGCACGACCAGCAACAGTAGTATCACCAGTTTCTTTTAAAGTTCCTTGCCATTGATTTATAGTAGCAAGTTGTTGTTTAGCGACTGCCGTTTTATCATTTAAATCTATAGAAACTTTAGGTGCTTTCCCTGCATCTTTGCGATCAATATAAGCCTTAACCAATGCTCTCTCAGTAACAGTCATTTCATTAACTGGAGTCATAATTCCAAGAACTTGCCTTGCTTCTTTTACATCACCAGCAATGTCTTCTTTCTTAGGTGCGCCAGTAGCAACAGAAACTGGTTTACCATCAACACCAATTTCATAACGAATCTGGCCTTCACCAAGCGTATAACCTTCAGGGCGCAATGCCTTTTCTACACCTGATGCAGTTTGCAATGCAGTCATACCAGCAGGGCCAAGACCCATCAATTCACGAGTAACTGACTTTAATCCACCGCCTGCTGCCTGTGGTTGATTAGGGCCAGCTATTTGTTGACCAGTAATATCTGTCAATGGTGTCTCAGCAAATGTCTCAGGTCTGTATGCCCTAGCCAAAACTTGCTGTGCTTGAAGTTGTTGTTGCTTTGCAAACTCTTCTTCTTTGCGCTTTTTCAATACTTCTTGCAATTGTGCGTTTTGCAGTACATCTTGCAAAGTACCTTGCATTGCACCTTTGTAGGCTTGCTGACCTTGTTGCAAACCTTGAGCAATAGATGCACCAGTATTACCACCTTGGAACAAACGACCTGCTAGGGCATACAAGGCTTGTGCTTGGGCATCGTCACGATTACGCTGAATATCAGCAGGTGACATACCGAGAAGACCTAATGTATCTGCTCCGCTAGTACCAAAAATGTCTAATAATCCAGCCATGATTTAGCCTCCAATTGGCGTAAAGTATGGGTCAATTACGGCAGATTCATTTGCTGAACCTCCCCATAAATTGTTCAACCAAGTACCGCCAAGATTCTTATACAAGCCACCAGCGACAGAAGCAACACCTAGCAAGTTTTGCAGTCCTGATGTATCTGCCGCACCACTTGTAGTAGTTGAAGCAACACGACCTAATGGGTTGCCGTAAACCAATGACAGATAGTTCTGCAAGTTCTGTTGTGGTTGGTTTTGCAAGAAGTTAAATCGAGCCATGTCAGCCTGTTGCTGTGCGCCTGTATAACCCTCACGAGCCTGACCTGCCGCCAACATATTCTGAATATCTTGGTAGTCAGCAGAAGCCATCGCAGGAGCAGCCATCGTAGCGGCTTGCTGTCTTGCTCTCTCATCAGCGTAGTTTTGGTAAGCCAAAGTTCCCGCTGTATCAGCCAAACTCTTAGCAAATTGACCACTTGCACGATCTTGCAATGTCTGCATAGCACCACCACCATAGCGACCCGCACGAGATGCCGCAGAACCTACATCACCCAATGTTTGCTCAAAACGAGACTGAGCCGCTTGTGCCGCAGGTTGAAAAGCACCTTGGAAAAATGGATTACCTTGCAAAAACCCACCAGAAATAGTATTTTGCAGTTGACCTTGTGCAGACTGAAGCAAGGGATTACCCTGAAAAGCACGAGCCTCTAAAGCCTGTAAGCCTGTTTGAGTTGCACTTGATGGGCCAACATAAGTTTGTCCTCCATAATACTGAGGGCCGCCACCTTGATATAGCTTCTGCGCTTCAGTCAAACCATACTGTAAAAATGGTTGAATTGTTGGGTCAACTTGTGATGTAGTAGTCGTAGCCATCTTTTACTCCTAGAGTTTCGGATTCCAAGATGGGTCATCCACGGAATCCATTATAGATTGAAAGTTAACCAATAACAACATATTTATATGTTTTACTGGCAGTTGAATTTGCT
>Ga0209087_1000556_pt1 | contig 23463 bp, 22 predicted proteins | sample S_130805_EF_Meta_FD_187321 | JGI IMG/M metagenome (GOLD analysis project Ga0209087, IMG submission 187321) | Freshwater microbial communities from Lake Simoncouche, Canada to study carbon cycling - S_130805_EF_MetaG (SPAdes) (version 2) | ecosystem: Environmental > Aquatic > Freshwater > Lake ... | reverse complement strand
TCCGTTTCTAGTCTATGTGCATAACCAATCGCTTGTTTAAGAGAAGTGAAACCGCGATCTACCAATAATTGCTTCAATTCATTTTGAATCTTCATAATAGCCGTTGGATTACCAAAGCTAGCTGTTCCGATTGATACGCCACTTGCTCCCGCCAAAATCATTTCCAGAGCGTCCTTGCCAGATGCAACACCGCCCATTCCTAAGATTGGTACTTGGGGAAGTGCTGCATGTACTTGATAAACAGCGCGCACCGCTATTGGTCGAATTGCAGGTCCTGATAATCCACCAGTCTTACCACCCAAATGCGGACGCATCGTGTCAACATTAATCACCATACCAAGAACAGTATTAATCAAGGCCAAACCATCTGCACCAGCGTCAACTACACCGCGCGCAATGGACACTAAATCTGTAACATCAGGAGACAACTTTGCGATTATGGGTAGCTCTCCCCCAATAGTTCGTCTCACTCCGTCAATCACACGTCTAGAAGCTTCAGGATCGCACGCAAAAACTAAACCACGATTTTCTACATTTGGACACGAAATATTGACTTCGATTGCACTAATTCCTGATACAGAACGGAGTTTTCTGGCAAGAGTTGAATACTCTTCAACGGTTTCACCAGCAATTGAAACAATTACGCGAGCTTTTTGCTCTACCAAATAAGGAATATCTTTTGCAATGAAGGCATCAATCCCAGGGCCTTGCAAACCAATCGAATTAAGCATTCCGCTAGGTGTTTCCGCCATACGAGGAGTTGCTCGTCCAGTGCGTGCTTTGGACATCACAGATTTGGTAACCACTCCGCCCATTTCGCGCAAAGGAAAAAACTGAGCTAATTCCCGACCCGAACTAGCGCATCCGCTAGCGGTGAAAGTCGGAGCAGGAAACCATGTGTTTCCGATAGTCGTTGAGAAATCTAAACTGCTCATAGTTGCTTACCAACCAAGCTCCACTGCACTTTAGATCCATCCATCACAGGACCATCGATACACGAGCGCAACATGGACACAGTTCCATCTTCATTTTCAACTGGCAAAACACACGTCATGCAGACTCCGATACCACACGCCATCGCTTCTTCGACGGCGCATTGATGGACAACAGAGTGCGCATCAGTGATCTTTGTTATGGCAGAGAGCATCGCCATAGGTCCGCAGGAATATACAACGGCAATATCTAAGTCTTTAATGATCTCGGCAATAGGATCTGTAACTCTTCCGGCTTGTCCCATAGAACCATCTTCGGTAAAGATACGCATGGAATTTACAGCACGTTTACCTTCCATCGGTGCATAAATCTTTGATGCGGTACTTGCCCCGAGCAACATATCCACTCTGCAACCACGAGCGTTGAGTACTTCTGCTAATCCAAACAATGGTGCTGATCCATAACCGCCACCAACTAAAAGAACTGAAACAGGCTCAGTTGGAATTCCGAAGGCTGTTCCTAATGGTGCGACAATATCTAAGACAACGCCTTCACCTTGTGCGCAAAGCCACTTACTACCCTGTCCATGCGGGGCAGCAATGATCTCCATCGTTCCGCCAAAGGTGGAATTTACCGAGACTCGAGATATGGCAAAGGCACGGCGCAAAATCATGCTGGACGAATCACCGCCAACATTGATAGCAACGAAATTTCCTGGCTTACATAGGCTGGCAAGATCCCCAACATTAATAATTATTTGATGGTATTGACCAACCTTTTTATTGCTGACGATAGGGGCAAGTAGTTGTGCCGCACTTTTGTTTATCTGTGACATTTACGCCAGCCACTCTTGCAACGACTTAATGCTAAGCGGACTACTTTGCAGGAAGGTGATTGCATCTACAGCTGCACTAAAACCAGCTGTAGTTGTAATGCACGGAATAGATCGTTGCACGGCCGCTGTTCTAATGGCCCAACCGTCTGCACGTGTTCCACGCCCGACTGGCGTATTGATTACCAAATCAATTTCGCCCGCATTAATGATGTCAACGATTGTTTTCTCGCCCATTGCGCCAGTTCCTTCAGAGTTTTTACGAACTGTAGTGCACTCTATGCCGTGCTGGCGTAAGAAATCGGCTGTACCTTCCGTCGCCATTATGTGAAAGCCAAGATCCGAAAATCCCTTCGCAGGTTCTATTCCGGTGCTCTTATCCTTATCAGCCAACGAGATAAATACGGTTCCCGATTTTGGCAACGGACCAAAAGCTGCAATCTGACTCTTTGCATAGCTCTCGCCAAAAGTTGGAGAAATTCCCATCACCTCACCAGTAGAGCGCATCTCTGGTCCAAGCACAGCGTCAACGCCTCTTCCATCAGTACGACGGAATCGGTTCCATGGAAGTACCGCCTCTTTGACTGAAATTCCCTTAGCTACTCCATCTCCGTTAGAAGGTAGTAAACCTTCAACACGTAGTTCTGCGATAGTCGAGCCAACAGAAATCCTGGCGGCAGCTTTCGCTAGTGGAACTCCTGTTGCTTTACTGACAAAGGGAACAGTTCTAGAAGCTCGTGGATTGGCTTCGAGGACGTATAGTGAATTATCTGCAATCGCAAACTGAATATTGATAAGCCCTCGAACATCAACACCACGTGCAATCTTCTCGGTTGCAATTCTTATTTCACTTCGCTGTTCTTCGGTAACAGTCATTGATGGAAGAACGCAAGCGCTGTCACCACTATGAATTCCTGCTTCTTCAATGTGCTCCATAACTCCCCCGAGAAAGAGTTCGTTGCCATCAAACAAAGCGTCAACATCTATTTCAATTGCATTGTCTAGAAATCTATCGACTAAAACAGGATGATCTGGCGTTATGTCTGTCGCTCGAGTGATAAATCCACCAAGCGCAGCATCATCGTAAACAATCTCCATACCGCGGCCACCAAGAACGAATGAAGGGCGAACTAACACTGGGTATCCAATTTCATGAGCAATGGTCGTTGCCTCTAGTTGTGAAGCCGCCATTCCAAACTGAGGCGCTGTCAAACCTTGCTCGGCCAAAATGTTTCCGAATGCTCCACGTTCTTCTGCCAGATTAATTGCTTCTGGTGAAGTTCCTAGGATTGTTACTCCATTAGCTTTTAACCCTGCAGCTAAACCAAGTGGCGTTTGACCACCCAATTGAGTAATTACACCAAGAACGGGACCTGCTTGAGTCTCAGCATGAACAACTTCAAGAACATCTTCCAGAGTTAGGGGCTCAAAGTAGAGGCGGTTACTTGTGTCGTAGTCAGTAGAAACAGTCTCTGGGTTGCAATTGATCATGATCGTTTCAAAACCAGCCTCGCGCAAAGTAAATGAAGCATGCACACAAGAGTAATCAAACTCGATTCCTTGACCAATGCGATTTGGACCGCTACCTAGAATTATTACCGCTGGTGTTGTACGAGGACGAACCTCAGTCTCTTCTTCATAGCTTGAGTAGTGATAAGGCGTGAATGCTTCGAATTCTGCTGCGCATGTGTCAACAGTTTTGTATACAGGTCTGATTCCCAGATGATGACGTGCCTTTCGTATTTCATCTTCCGTCACGCCTCGCAAAACGGCAATCTGCGCGTCCGAGAAGCCTTGCGTCTTTGCTGTGCGCAGTAGCTCCTTGGACAATTCTCCTGGTTGGGCAATCACCGATGCCTGTTCATTTATCATTTCAATCTGACGTAGATACCATCGATCGATCTTGGTTGCGTCATAAACCTGCTCAACACTTGCACCAGCCCACATAGCCTTTTGAACCTGTTGCAATCTGTATTCAGTTGGTATTTTCATGGCTTGCAAAAGAGATGACAGTTCTGACTCGGATATTGCTGGCCAAGAAAAGATTGCCTCTTTACGCTCTAGAGATCTAAGAGCCTTCATGAGTGCTTCAGAGAATGAGCGACCGATAGCCATTGCTTCGCCAACACTCTTCATAGTTGTCGTAAGGCGCGGATCGGCATCAGCAAACTTTTCAAAGGCGAAGCGCGGCATTTTCACCACTACGTAGTCAAGGGTTGGTTCAAATGAGGCAGGCGTTACCTTGGTAATATCATTTTGAATTTCATCTAGCGTGTAGCCGATCGCTAACTTTGTAGCGATCTTTGCAATAGGAAATCCTGTTGCCTTCGATGCCAGTGCACTTGAACGGGAAACACGCGGATTCATCTCAATAACAATAATGCGACCATTGTCGGGATTTACCGCAAATTGGATATTGCAGCCTCCCGTATCAACGCCTACCTCTCTAATAATGTCCATCGAAAGGTCGCGCAACTTTTGATACTCGACATCTGTCAATGTCATCGCCGGTGCAACAGTGATTGAATCGCCGGTGTGAACGCCCATAGGGTCTAGATTTTCGATCGAACAAACAATTACAACGTTATCTTTGCGGTCACGCATTACTTCAAGTTCATACTCTTTCCAGCCAATAATTGACTCCTCGAGTAGTACTTCAGAGGTGGGACTATGGCGTAAGCCAGCGCCTGCAATTTGTCGCAGCTCTGCCTCGTTAAACGCGATTCCTGATCCCAATCCACCCATGGTGAAGGATGGTCGAACCACAACTGGATAATTCAGAACAACGACTGCGTCCATGATCTCTTCCATGGTGTGGCAAATCTTTGACTTAGCTGACTCTCCCCCGACCTTTTCAACAATCCCACGGAACAATTCACGATTCTCGCCACGATGAATTGCATCCACATCAGCGCCAATTAGGCGCACACCGTACTTCTTCAGTGTTCCACGTTCATACAAACCTATTGCAGCGTTGAGTGCTGTTTGTCCGCCTAATGTTGCAAGCACTGCATCTGGCTTTTCATGGGCGATGATTCGCTCAATAATCTCTGGAGTAATTGGTTCAATATATGTTGCATCTGCAAACTCAGGGTCGGTCATAATCGTTGCTGGGTTTGAGTTAATCAGAATTACGCGAATACCTTCAGCCCGCAGCACCCGACAAGCCTGTGTTCCCGAGTAATCAAATTCGCAGGCTTGACCAATAACGATTGGTCCACTACCTATTACTAAAACACTTTTGATCGTTGTATCAAGACCCATTACGCGTGTACTTTCTTAGCCATTAGATCGACGAATCGATCAAACAGATATGAAGCATCATGTGGTCCAGCAGCAGCCTCTGGGTGATACTGAACTGAAAAAGCTGGCCTATCAAGTAGTTGTAGGCCTTCGACAACTCCGTCATTGAGACACACATGAGTAACTTCTCCACGACCAAACACTGTTGAGAACTCTGCATCCGTGGGTGCTTTCACCGCAAAACCATGATTATGCGAGGTGATTTCAACTTTGCCTGTGTTCTTATCCATCACTGGCTGATTTATCCCACGATGACCAAACTGCAACTTATATGTTTCGAAACCTAAAGCACGGCCAAGAATCTGATGGCCGAAACAAATTCCAAAAAGAGGCACTTCAGCTAATAGCAACTCACGGACCACCTCAACAACATCAGTCATGGTTGAAGGATCACCAGGACCATTTGATAGGAAAACTCCATCTGGCTTAACTGCCATTATCTCTGCCGCTGATGAATCAAATGGCATGACATGTACTTCAACACCACGTTCGGCAAGTGCGCGCGGTGTGGCACCTTTAATACCAAGATCTAGCGCAGCTACTGTGAACTTTTTCTTACCAACTGCCGGAATCACGACGACTTGTGGGGTTGAGACATCTCGCACCAAGTACGCACCCGTCATCGCCTCTGCCTTACGCACTTCAACAACCATTTCTTCACGAGAAAGTTCTAGACCTGAAAAAATACCAACACGCATTGAGCCACGATCACGTAGGTGCCGAGTGATCGCTCGCGTGTCAACGCCTTGAATACCCACGATTCCCTGAGCAATCAATTCCGCTTCCAAATCATTTTGAGCACGCCAATTAGATGTGACCGAAGATGGATTGCGCACAACAAATCCTGCAACCCAAATTTGTGCCGATTCATTATCGGCGTCATTTACACCAGTGTTACCAATATGTGGCGCAGTCATAATGACAACCTGCTTGTGATACGAAGGATCCGTCAAAGTTTCTTGATATCCAGTCATCCCAGTTTGAAAGACAGCTTCACCGAACGTCTTTCCAGTTGCAGCCCATGAGGTACCTTCAAATATTCGACCATCATCAAGCACAAGAAATGCACTTACCATTACTTGCCTCCAGTCGAAGAAACGATTCCGTTGCTATATGTTGCTTTACCTTTAAAGAAGGTATGTGTGATCACACCAGGCAATTCGTGGCCATGGTATGGAGTATTAGATGACTTTGATAGAACTAAATCGCGGTCTACGGTCCATTTTTGGGTTGGATTGATCACAACAAGATTAGCTACCGAACCGACAACCAGCGGTTGACCATGGTTTTCATATCCACCAATTCGGGCTGGTGCAATCGACATACGATCAGCGACTTGGACCCAATTCATCAATCCTGTATCAATCATGGTCTTTTGAACGATTGAAAGTGCAGTCTCTAACCCCAACATTCCAAAAGCTGCTTCTTGCCATTCGCACTCTTTTGCCTCCGTTGGGTGCGGTGCATGATCTGTGGCAACAATATCAATCGTGCCATCTGCCAAAGCCTCCCGCAGTGCGTGCACATCAGATTCAGTGCGCAACGGTGGATTTACTTTGTAGACCGGGTCATACGAACTTGCTAGATCATCGGTGAGAAGAAGGTGATGAGGCGTTACTTCTGCTGTCACATCGATCCCTCGAGCCTTAGCCCAACGAATGATCTCCACACCACCTGCAGTTGTTAAGTGACATATATGGAGTCTTGATTTCACATGATCAGCAAGCAAAACATCTCGAGCAATAATTGCTTCTTCTGCAACGGCTGGCCAACCCTTTAGACCCAGTCGAGCAGAGATTTCACCCTCATTCATCTGTGAACCGATAGTCATACGAGGATCTTGTGCGTGCTGTGCGATCACTCCCCCAAATTTCTTAATGTATTCAAGGGCTCTTCGCATCACTAAAGGATCTGAAACACAGTTTCCATCATCACTAAAAACCCGAACGCGGGCTACTGAATCTGCCATTGCTCCAATTTCAGACAGCGATTCACCTTTCAAACCTTCGGTAACTGCGCCAATTGGAAAGACATCCAATAATCCTGCTTCTTGACCTAATCTATAAACCTGCTCAACAACTCCAGCTGTATCGGCAACTGGTGATGTATTTGCCATCGCAGAAACCGCGGTAAAGCCACCTTTAACCCCAGCACTACTTCCACTCAAAACAGTCTCTGCATCTTCTCGTCCTGGCTCACGCAAATGTGTATGCAGATCTACTAACCCGGGCAAAACAAGACAATCTTTTCCATCAATTACAGTTTGAGCTTCGCCTTTAAATCCAGAACCTACTGAGGCAATAACCCCGTTAGAGATGGATATGTCGGCCTTCTTGCCATCAGGTAATGAAGCACCTTTAATTAAGAAATCTGCAGTTGTCATCTAGTTGCTCCCAACTTCTAAGGCTCCACCAGCAAGCAGGACATACAAAATTGCCATTCGAACACTGACACCATTTGTTACTTGTTCAGTGATTACCGATCGCGCACTGTCGGCTACTTCGGCAGAGATCTCTAACCCGCGGTTCATTGGGCCGGGGTGCATCACTATTGCGCCTGACTTCATGTTTGCCATGCGTTCTGCGTTAAGGCCGAAGTATCGTGAATACTCCCTGGCGTTAGGGAAAAATAGATCAGACATTCTTTCTTGTTGAACGCGAAGCATCATCACAACATCAACATGTGGAATCACTGCATCGAAATCATACGAAACAGTTGCTGGCCAGTTGTGGATTCCAACAGGAAGCAAGGTTGGCGGTGCGACCAAAGTTACCTTTGCTCCTAGCATGGAAAGTAACAAGACATTAGAGCGAGCAACTCGTGAGTGCAAGATATCTCCCACTATTGCAACACTAAGTCCTGCTAAGTCACTTCCACCCATTCCTAGATGCTTACGAATAGTGAAGGCATCTAACAGTGCTTGGCTTGGATGTTCATGTGTTCCATCACCAGCATTAACAACGCTTCCAGACATCCATTCAGAGTCAGCTAATCGTTGTGCAGCACCTGAAGCAGGATGTCGTATCACCACCGCGTCGGCACCCATGGCTTGCAGAGTCATCGCGGTGTCTTTGAGCGATTCACCTTTGCTCAAACTTGAACCCTTTGCAGAAAAGTTAATCACATCTGCAGAAAGTCGCTTTGCTGCAGCCTCGAAAGAGATGCGAGTGCGCGTTGAATCTTCAGCGAATAGGTTCACTATTGTCCGACCGCGTAAGGTTGGGAGCTTCTTCACCGCACCATCACTGACGCGAGCTAACTCAGTAGCTGTATCTAGAATTGAGATAGCTTCAGACTTATTGAGGTCAGAAATCGATAAGAGATGTTTCATTACTCTGCCTCCTCTTCAATTGTTACTTCATCTCGTCCGTCAATCTCACTCAGTAGCACTTTGACCGATTGATTCTTTGAAGTTGGTAGGTTCTTGCCAATGAAATCAGCCTTAATTGGAAGTTCGCGGTGACCACGATCAACTAGAGCAGCTAACTGCACAGTGCGTGGACGACCAATTTCCCCCAGCGCATCGAGTGCGGCTCTGATTGTTCTACCTGAGAACAAAACATCATCCACCAGAATCACATCCTTGCCTTCGATTCCAGATGTCGGAATCTTGGTCGGCATGATTGCTCGCGGTGGACGCATTCTTAAATCATCTCTAAACAAGGTGATATCTAAGGTGCCAGTTGGTACCTCTGTACCTTCTATCGAAGTGATAATCGATGAGATGCGTGTAGCAATGTGAGCGCCTCTAGTAGGAATACCCAATAAAACAATGTTTGTTGAGCCTTGATTCTTCTCAAGGATCTCGTGGGAAATGCGGGTCAACGCACGTGTAATGTCTTGTGCGGACAGGGCTACGCTCATGTAAATCTCCTTTCCCACCTCTCAGGATGGGTCGTTAAAGGATGCAGGGCAGATACTAGCACCGACCAGGAGTACCTGTGGATATCAAAATCATGAGGTGTCGTGCTGGGAATATGGTCAGAGACATGGAAACCATTCACGCTCAAACTCAAATCGAAACACTCAATACACGAATTCGCCTCATTCGGGAATCGCGCCACCTGACTCTCAGCCAGGCTTCAAAACTTTCCAAAGGCCAAATCTCTGCAATTGCACTCGGCTCCTATGAACGAGGAGACCGTTCAGTAAGTGCCCAAAAATTGATCATCATTGCAAACTTGTATGAAGTACCAATCTCTGAGCTGTTCGAAGCGCCACGAAATTTCATGCCCGAAGAACGGATCAGTATCGACTTACGAAAAATCCTCACCACTTCTAACCCAGTCGCACAAAAGATTACAGAGGTTCTCAGAAACATTGCCCGCATGCGAGGAGATTGGAATGGAGAAGTAATGTCGCTGCGCGCACAAGACATCAATAGTTTTCAAGTGTTCACAGGATTATCAACAGCGGAAATCAAACAGGTTATTGCCGACTACCAATTCCCTAGATCGAAATAGTGTCCTTGATACTAGCTATGCGCCCAAGAACACCGTGGATGTACTTCGAGGAATCATCACTAGAAAGTTCCTTAGCCAAATCCAATGCCTCATCAATGGCAACACTTGTCGGTACGGATGTAGACCATAAAATCTCATAGATGCCAAGACGCAAAATATTGCGATCAACGGCTGGCAAACGATCCATATCCCAGCCTTGTGCATAGGTTGTAATCAATTCATCAATTTTGCGGCGATTATCGGATACACCGTTGACTAACTCCCGAGTGTATTCGCGAATTGGACGTGCATCAGGACCCTCTGAAGGGATATCGCGTTCAAGCAGAGTTGCCACCAAATCAGTGCCTCGGATATCTGTTTCGTACAGTAAATCCAAAGCTTGCTTACGGGCCTTACTTCGAGCAGACACTAGTTAGCGCGACCCTGGTATGACCCGTCACGTGTGTCAACCAATACAACTTCATCCTGCTTAATAAATAGTGGAACCTGAATTTCAATGCCAGTTTCAACAGTAGCTGGCTTAGTTCCACCGGAAGAACGATCTCCTTGGATTCCAGGCTCCGTGTAAGTGATTTTTAGAGGAACTGATGCTGCAAGTTCAATATACAAAGGATTACCTTCATTAACAGCAACGATCGCTTCAGTGTTTTCCAACATGTATTTAGCGGCATCTCCAACTGTGGCTGCACTAATAGTCATTTGGTCATAGGTCTTTGTATCCATGAACACAAAATCATCGCCCTCTTTGTAAAGGTACTGCATTTCGCGCTTTTCTAAGATTGCAACATCGATCTTTACACCTGCGTTGTAGGTGCGGTCGACAACTTTTCCACTGAGAACCGACTTGAGCTTGGTTCGAACGAAAGCTGGACCTTTACCTGGCTTCACGTGTTGGAATTCAACAACTGTCCACAGTTGACCTTCGATATCAAGTGTCATTCCATTTTTTAGATCATTTGTTGATGCCACAGCTAATCCACCCGCTCTTTATCTATTTGGTTTATTTAAAAAGTATTTGAAGGGGTAAGGATACCCGCTCTGAAGGGGTGCTTTGTTACTTGGCTACGAGATTTTGCATCGCAATGATGGCCAAAACGTAGGAATTTGGGCCAAATCCACCAATAGTTCCATTGGCTACACCAGAAATCACAGATGTGTGCCGGAACTCTTCTCGAGATATCGGGTTAGAAAGATGCACTTCTATCAAAGGGGTCTTCACTAACTCAGCCGCATCACGTATTGCATATGAGTAATGCGTAAACGCAGCTGGATTAATGATCACCGGCAACTTCTTATCTGCGGCCTCGTGCAACCAGCCAATAATTGTTGCCTCGTCATCACTCTGACGGACATCTGCATCAAACCCGTGCTTGCTGGCAGCAATCTCAATCATTGACTTCAATTCACCATAATTAAGATCTCCGTATATGGATGAGTCGCGCATATCTAAACGTGACAAGTTAGGACCATTGATTACGAGTAAATTCATGTTGCAATTCTCTCATAAGCAGCATCTAGTTCGGCGGAGGTTAAATCTTCAAGGCGTGTAGTGGAACCGATACCGTTGAGTGCTACAAATCGAATCGTAGTTCCGCGGGCTTTCTTGTCCAAAGCTAATAACGGTGCAAGCTTTTGCCATGCTAGGCGATCAAAGGTTGTCGGTAGTTGATATGCAGACAAGAGAGAGCGATGTAGATCAAGTTCTGCATCCGTAATCAGTCCACGGGCAGCCGCCAATTCAGCTGCATAGACCAAACCAATCGCCACTGCTTCGCCATGACGCAATTGATACTTTGCATAGATTTCTATTGCATGGCCAAGTGTGTGACCATAATTCAACGCCTCACGAGCAAAACTCTCCCTGAAATCTGATGAGACAACCTCTGCTTTGACGCTCACTGCTCTATGAATTAGTTCAGCCATGACATCAGAGCTCCTGCGTAACGAAGCAACTGAATTGTCTGCAGCTAGGGCAAGAATTTTGGGATCTGCGATGAAGCCACACTTAAGTACTTCGGCCATACCTGCAGAAAAATCACGGTCAGATAATGTCTGTAAGAAATTTGTATCAATTAAAACCGCTGTTGGAGAGTGAAAAGCCCCTATTAGATTCTTTCCATAATCCGAATTAATCCCTGTTTTACCGCCAACTGCAGCATCAACCATTCCAGCGAGGGATGTTGGCACGGCGATCCAATCGACACCACGAAGCCATGATGCCGCAGCAAAACCAGCTAAATCCGTGATCGCTCCCCCGCCTATTCCAACAATTAAATCGGATCGAGTGAAACCAGCGGCACCAAGCCAGTTCCAGAGTTTATTAAGAGTTTCAATATTTTTCGCGTCTTCACCGTCCGGCACTTCGAACACATGAAGCTCTGAATCCAGACCTCTTAGTCCCCCTAAATCCGGAGAGAAACCCTTCGAAACTATCACCGCTACTCGAGCACGACCGGCTAACAAAGCCGCAAGTTCTGTGCTCCACGCGTTAGTTAGAATAACGGAATAAGAACGCTCGGCATCAACTGTAATTAAGGTCATCGCAAATTCGATTCAATGATGGCAATTATTTCATCCACTGTCATGTCATCAACTTTAATAGATTGCGTTGCCAGTTTCTCGTAAATCGGCCTTCTCTGATCAGAAAGTGCCTGCCACTGTGCGCGTGGATTCCCAAGAAGCAATGGGCGATCACGATTAAATCCAACACGCGGCGCTGCCGTCGCAAGGGCTACATCTAAGAAAACAATGGTTGAGTCTGATGCGACTAATGCATCTTGGGCAGGTTGAGATATCGGAGCGCCACCACCAAGGCTGATGACCGCCGATGTTTCTTGTAGGACTTCCTTCAATGTTTCAAACTCAACATTACGGAAGTACTCTTCTCCATTATCGACAAACAAATCAGTAATCTTTTTTGACTCTTTCATCTCAATGAGTGCGTCTGTATCAATAAAGGGCCACTGCAAGTGAGCCGCCAAGGCGACCCCAACTGTGCTTTTACCGCTTCCCGGTGCACCAATTAAAACAATGCGAGTCATGGCGCTGCTTTTACTTGAAGTTCAAATTGGCGATGTAGGACTCAAAATTACGACGAGTTTCAGTAACTGAATCCCCACCAAATTTTTCAAGAACAACTTCAGCCAAAACAAGAGCGACCATTGCTTCAGCGACAACTCCGGCTGCAGGAACTGCGCACACATCCGACCTCTGGTTAATGGCCTTTGCGGCTTCACCTGTTGCAACATCAATCGTATCTAGCGCCTTAGGAACAGTAGAAATGGGCTTCATCGCTGCTCGAACGCGCAAGATTTCACCATTAGACATTCCGCCTTCTGTTCCGCCGGCACGATCAGTACGACGAACGATCTTTCCAGTTGAATCCTTTTCTATTTCATCGTGAGCCACCGATCCACGACGTGTTGCGGTTCTGAACCCGTCTCCGATTTCGACACCCTTGATCGCCTGAATACCCATCACGGCTCCAGCTAATTTGGAATCAAGGCGACGGTCCCAATGAACATGCGACCCTAAGCCAGGAGGCATGTTGAAGGCTAAAACTTCTACGACCCCACCTAATGTGTCCCCGTCACGATGGGCATTTTCAATTTCTGTAATCATCTGCGCACTCGTTGCCTGATCTGCGCAACGAACGGGATCTGCATCAATGGCGTTCATATCACTGGCTGATGGCAAAGGCGCATCATCGGCTACTCGAACAGAGCCAATAGAAAGTACATGGCTAAGGATTGTGATTCCAACCGTTTGTTGTAAAAAGTTTCGCGCAACTGCGCCCAATGCAACACGAGCGGCTGTTTCTCGCGCACTTGCCCGCTCCAAAATTGCGCGTGCATCATCCAAATCATATTTTTGCATTCCAACCAAGTCCGCGTGGCCAGGACGAGGTCGCGTTAGCGGAGCATTTCGGCCCAGATCCTTAATTTCCTCTTCTGGAACAGGATCAGCTGACATTACTTTTTCCCACTTTGGCCATTCTGAATTACCAACTTGAATTGCAATGGGTCCACCTTGAGTTAATCCAAGACGAACGCCTCCAAGGATGGTTACTTTGTCTGCCTCAAAGTTTTGTCGAGCTCCCCGACCAACACCGAGGCGCCTACGTTGTAGATGGAAATCGATATCAGCTGTTGTGATTGAAACAGAAGCAGGGATTCCCTCGACAATGGCACTTAATGCCTGTCCATGAGACTCACCAGCTGTTAACCAACGCATGCGCATATTGTCGCAGATAAGCCCTCTATCTCGTCGCCAAATAAGTTACAAGCCCCATGAAAATGCTTGGTGCTAAGGGGATTTTCGCCGGAATCCTGCGATCAATTCCCATCAGTACCACTATGTGAACCACTGCCAATAGAAGTATGGCTCCAATGAATTCGATCGCACTATAGGTGTGCGATATCAATATCAGTCCCAAAAGCTTGATGTCACCCATCCCGGTGCCGAAAATCACCAGAAAAATAAGAATCACAGCAGAAACTATTAGGGCGCGTAATGGGCCGAAGCCAAACAAACTTACATGAATCAACGCTACGTAAAATAAAGTCTTCGTGTAGATATTGGGAATAACCAACGAATAAAAATCTGCAATACAGATAGGTATCCCAAGGAGTAGTAGTGCGATATCCACGTCACTAAGTTACAACCCACAACCTACGAGAAAGGTGCCTGTGGATTAAGAAAGTGCCTTTTCGCCCACAACACGGAGCATCTTTGCTATTGAATCTCGCTCGAGTGTGCATGAAGCAAAGATTTCGACCTGTGAAATAGCTTGATGAATAAGCAGATCTAAGCCATCTATGCCAAAACCACCGGATTCTCGCCAATGCGACAGTAGCTGTGTTGGCCAAGGATTGTAGAGAACTTCGAAAAATGTAGTACCAGTGGAAACGACTTGTTTGACAAATTGTGCCGCTGTCTCCCCTGGAGTTGTATTTACTACTAAATCAAATTCACTAAAGCGAATATCTGCCTCCCAAGAAATCAAATCCATTTCCAACTTTGGAGCTGCATGTCTGATTGCTTGATCACGATTAGGATTTCGGTTGATGACAGTAATCTTGTTACTGACACCATTGCACGCCGCAGCAACCGCTCTCGCCGTAGCACCAGCACCAAGTATCAGCACACTTCCTCTTGTGTCTCGGTTGTGGAATCCCAACGCGTGGGTAAATCCCTCCACATCAGTGCTGGTCAAATTCCATAGACCGTTAACTTTGTGCAAGGTATTCCCACTCTGAATTTGACGCGATAGATCAGAGACAGAGTGCGCGATAGTGAGAGCTTCTTCTTTTAAAGGCATCGTCAATGATAGAGAGTTCAAAATGGATCCATCGTTATCTAGAAAGTTCTTCAAATTGCCCGATGAAACCTCGTATGCCTTATAAGTGGCATCTATTCCCAGAAATTCATAAACCGTATTGTGAAGAAGTGGGCTTAGGGAATGCGAGATGGGTGAACCGAGGACACCAGCTGAAATCATTTAAACGCACCTGCCTTTCGGTTCTTCGCATAGAGCGCTTTCCAAGAATTAAACTCATCAAGCGATTTCGTAAATCTGGTATCACCAGGTGCAACTGTAATGAAGTACAGCCAGTCCCCGACGTCTGGTTTCAGAGCCGCAGTTATAGCCGCTACTCCCGGACTTCCGATTGGCCCAGGCGGCAGGCCGTACCTCTTGTAGGTGTTATACGGAGAGTTGATCAGGGTCGATTGTGTACTTAAAAAGATTTGACCGCGTACCTTCTTGATGAAATGGATAGTCGAATCCATTTGCAACGGCATTCCAATTGCTAGACGATTACGAATAACTCGTGAAACTTTTGGGAAATCCTTCTCATCACCTTCTGCTTGCACAATTGAAGCAATCGTCAATAACTTTGTCGCACTAAATTCTTTCGTCCCAAGCAATAACTGCTGAGCACTTGGTTCGGAGATAAACCGATCAATCATCGCCTGTACGGCAGCAGTAGCAGATGTGCCTTTACCAAAACTGTATTGAGCTGGGAAAAGAAGACCCTCGACTTGATTGAAACCCTGTGGCAACTTGGCCACAGAAAATGCTTTGGAAATATCCCCAGCTGAGTATCCGTACTTAATGAGTGAAGTAGTAATCTCACTCTTCCATCCGCCCTCATAAATCCTGATCAAATTCGGAATCCGATTGGGATCGAGTAATTGCTCGAGAGCTTGACTAGCAGAAATATTTTGCGATATTCGGTGATTACCAGGTGCAATAGTTTCTGATCGCTTATCCCCAACGGCAACTCTAAAGAAAGCTTCCGAAGACTTAATGATCCCCTTCTCAAAAAGCAACTGTGCGATGGAGGAACCAGAAGATCCTTCAGCAATATCTATAACAATTTCAGATTGATCCGAGATCATCGTGTTGGTTGGAAAATCTGGAGCCACCGAAGGACCAGACCGAGCCACCACATAAGCAGCCATAACAAGCAAGATGACAAATACGGCTACTAACCGCTTCTTCATTTACGTTTTTCTATCTCAATAGCAAAATCCAAAATAGCCACAGCTGCTGCCATATCGATTGCATTCTTTGAATCCTTTGCATTGCGACCTGCATCTCGCAAATTACGCGCCGCGCTAATTGTGCTCATTCGCTCATCAATCATCTCAACAGGAATTTGAGTGATCGTGCCTACCAATGAAACAAATTCCAAGGCCTTTTCGGTTGCCGCGCCGTCATTGCCACTTAACAAAGCAGGCCGTCCTACATAAATTGCAACTGGTTCGATCTCAGAGAGGATTTGAGAAATCTGCTTAAGAAGCGTCTTATCAGTCGCCTTTAAAGTTGTAAGTGGAGAGGAAAGAATTGAATCTGGATCACTAACTGCAACACCGATACGCACATCTCCATAATCAAATGCGATTCGACGTCCGCGCTCCATCAGTTACCCAATGAGTGCGTTTGAGATAGCCGTCAGGGCTTCTAGTGACTTAGATGAGTCGGTACCGCCACCTTGTGCGAAATCATCTTTGCCACCGCCACCGCCACCGAGAACTGTTGAACCAATCTTGACCAACGCACCTGCCTTCACGCCACTTGTGCGTGCTTCCTCACTCGTCGCAACTACTAAAACAGGTTTACCATCATTTGCGCTAATGAGAGCAACAACTGATTTTGATTCTCGTGAACGTAAATCGATGGCTATCTTTCGTAGATCTTCCCCTGAAACTCCATCAGCCATGACAGATGAAATGTAAAAAATACCATTGATGACCTTAGCTGTTTTAGCCAGATCTCCTACTTGAGAAAGTGCTTGAGCAGAGCGAACAGTTGCTAACTCCTTCTCAATTTCTTTCATCTTATTCAGAAGATCAGAAATTCTTTCTGGTAACTCTTCGGTGCGAGCACCCTTGATCAACTCTGTTAAGGAGTTCAGTAAGACATGTTCGCGGGCTAAGAACTTGTATGCATCGACCCCAACAAGTGCTTCAACACGACGAACGCCAGCTCCGATAGACGATTCGCTCAGTAATTTGATAACACCTAGTTGCCCAGAGCGTGCAACGTGTGTACCACCGCACAGTTCACGTGCCCACTCTCCTACGCTTACAACTCGGACAACGTCACCATACTTCTCACCAAACAATGCCATGGCGCCAAGTTCTTTAGCTTTTGCTTGGCTCATACTTTCAGCGATGACTTCAAGGTTGTCTAGCAACAAAGTATTGACACGGGACTCAACATCATTCAAAACGCTTACAGGTACAGATCCAGTCGCAGGAAAGTCAAAACGGAAACGACCTGGTGAATTTTCAGACCCCGCCTGTGTTGCAGTTTCACCAAGAATTTCGCGGAATGCCTTATGCACCATATGGGTTGCTGTGTGGGCACGCGAAATCGCGTGACGGCGTTCGATATCGATCTCAGCAAGTGCCTCACTACCAACTTCGATTGAACCGCTTATGACACGACCACGATGAACAGATAAGCCAGGCACTGGTGATTGAACATCTTCGATTTCGACTATTGCACCATTGCTCAAAGTGATACGACCACCATCAGCTAACTGGCCTCCACCTTCAGCATAAAAAGGAGTTCGGTTCAAAACGATGTCAACATCCGCGCCTTCTGATGCACTCGCTACTCCAACGCCATCTACAACGATGCCTGTTATTTTAGATTCAGTACTTTGGTGGGAATATCCAACAAACTCACTCTTACCGCTTTTGTCGGCAATAGCCCTATAAACAGAAACATCTGTATGTCCGGACTTCTTTGCCTTTGCATCAGCCTTAGCGCGATCCTTTTGCTCTTTCATCAAGCGTCGGAAGCCGTCTTCATCAACTTCAAGACCTTCTTCACGTGCCATCTCAAGTGTTAAATCAAATGGGAATCCATAGGTATCGTGAAGTTTGAATACTTCATCACCTGGCAACACCGTCGCCTTGCTCTTCTTCAGTGCAACTGATGCAAGATCAAATATTTGCGTGCCACTCTTGAGCGTTTGTAAGAAACTTTCTTCCTCGGAAACACTGACAGATAAAATACGCTTATTATCGGCTATTAACTCTGGGTATTGTGATCCCATCGCGCCAATTGCCGAAATTGTTAACTCCGACATGATCGGATCCATTGAACCCAAAAGACGCATATTACGAATCGTGCGGCGCATCATGCGGCGCAAAACATAGCCACGGCCTTCATTGCCAGGTGTTACTCCATCACCGATAAGCATTGCTGATGTACGAGCGTGATCTGCAATAACACGCAATGCGACATCGGACTTTTCAGAAGATCCATACTTCACACCTGTTAACTCAGAGGCACGATTGAGAATTTTTATAGTTGTATCGATCTCATAAATGTTTTCAACACCTTGAAGTAATGCAGCTGTGCGTTCTAAGCCAAGTCCCGTATCAATACTTTTTGCTGGTAGCTCTCCAAGAATTGGATAACTATCTTTTCCGCCGCCCGCGCCACGTTCATTTTGCATAAAAACAAGGTTCCAGATTTCCAAATATCGATTTTCGTCAGCAATCGGTCCACCTTCTGCGCCATATGCAGGACCTCGATCGTAGTAAATCTCAGAACACGGTCCACATGGTCCAGGAACTCCCATAGACCAGAAGTTATCTGCCATGTCGCGACGTTGGATGCGTTCCTTCGGAACACCAATTTGTTTGTGCCAAATATCTGCCGCTTCATCATCATCTAAGTAGACAGTTACCCACAACTTCTCTTCTGGAAATCCGTAACCGCCATCTGCAATAGGTCGCGTTAAGAGCTCCCATGCAAGTGCAATTGCACCCTCCTTGAAGTAATCACCAAAAGAAAAGTTTCCACACATCTGAAAGAACGAGGCGTGACGAGTTGTTTTTCCAACCTCATCAATGTCTAGCGTGCGAACACACTTTTGAACCGATGTAGCACGTGCATACGGTGGTGTCACTTCGCCAAGAAAAAATGGCTTGAATGGCACCATTCCAGCATTGACAAGCAAAAGATTGGGATCATCAGCAATCAAAGATGCTGAAGGCACAACAGTGTGAGTTAAACCCTGTCGGTTATCAGATTCAAAGAAGCGCAGCCAGCGCGAACGGATCTCGGCGGATTCCACTAGCTAGGATCACTCCGCCTTCTTCTTCTTTGAGCGGCCCTTACTCATTTGAGCTGCTGACAAAAGCGCCCCAGCGACTTTAACGGCAGAACCATTCTTATTCATAAAACCTGTCGTTGCTTCATTGACCTTGTCAGACAAATCTTCAATGTTCTTTGTTACACGATTGATGCTGTGTAAAGGACCATTTACGAGAGTCACTGTTGTATGAACCTCATCGATCAACGGAGCTGTCTCTTCAGTAAGAGTCTTCAAGGATGCTTTAGCCTCGTCAATTAAGCGACCAACACGAACGACCACATAGGCAATCGCTATTGCAATCACAGCAAGAGATGATGCTGCAATTATTGTTGCAATTCCGCCTGGACCCATACCTTTAGCCTACCTGACCCTTACTTATCTTCGCTGGTTTTTGCTTGTGGAACCCAGTCGATTCCGCTTTCTTTACGTTGAGCAGGAGTAATGGGAGTTGGAGCGCCGGTTAATGGATCTCCACCACTAGCAGTCTTTGGGAATGCAATAACTTCACGAATCGAGTCAGAGCCAGTCAATAATGCACAGACGCGATCCAATCCAAGTGCAATTCCACCATGTGGAGGCGGGCCATAGTTGAAGGCCTCTAATAAGAAACCAAACTTGCTGTTGGCCTCTTCGTCACTCAAGCCGATCACAGAGAAAACATCTTTTTGAATAGTGCGATCATGAATACGAATCGATCCACCACCAAGCTCGGTACCATTCAAAACAATGTCATAGGCATAAGCAAGTGCTGAAGCAGGATCAGACTTAAATGTTGCCGCAAACTCTGGCTTAGGACCAGTAAATGGATGGTGAACAGCAGTCCAACCACCGTTATCTGTTGGTTCAAACATTGGTGCATCAACTACCCATAAGAATTCCCACTTATCATCTGGGATTAAGCCGCAACGTTTGCCAATTTCCAAACGCACTGCACCCAATAGATTCAGTGAGGCGGTGCGCTCACCTGCTGCAAAGAAAATCGCATCTCCAGAATTGGCTCCGGCTGCTTTTACAACCCCTGCTGTCTCTTTTTCAGAAAGATTCTTTGAAACTGGTCCGCCCAAAGTGCCATCTTCGTTGACCAGAATGTAGGCAAGACCTTTAGCGCCACGCGCTTTTGCCCAGTCTTGCCACGCATCTAGTTCACGACGGGCAGATGATGCTCCCCCTGGCATAACGACAGCGCCAACATATGGTGCTTGGAAGACTCTAAATTCAGTTTCTGCAAAAAATGTAGTGAGATCAACAAGTCTATTATCAAAACGAAGATCTGGTTTATCAGAACCGTAATGTGTCATCGCATCGGCATAAGTCATTCGCTTTAATGGAAGTGGAATGTCGTAATTAACAGTCTCTTTCCAGACGCGAGCAACAATCTTTTCTGCCACCGCTAAGATATCTTCTTGATCAATAAATGACATTTCAATATCTAACTGAGTGAACTCTGGCTGACGATCGGCGCGGAAGTCCTCATCGCGGAAACAACGAGCAATTTGGTAATACTTTTCCATACCTGCAACCATCAACAACTGCTTAAACAATTGTGGTGATTGTGGAAGTGCGTACCAACTACCTGGCTGCAAACGAACCGGTACTAAAAAGTCACGAGCACCTTCTGGTGTTGATCTGGTCAGGTACGGTGTTTCAATCTCAAGGAAAGTTTCCTCCTCCATCACACGACGAATCGTTGATGTGACCTTTGAGCGTAAGCGAAGGTTATGTGCTGGCTTTTCACGACGTAGATCGAGGTAGCGATAGCGCAAACGAACTTCTTCATTGATATCTGTGTCATCCCCGCTATCAACCGGAAACGGTAATGGCGCAGCTTCTGATAAGACAACAACGGTGTCGCCCATAACTTCAATCTCACCTGTTGCTATATTTGTATTCTGGTTTCCATCAGGGCGAGCAACTACCTCGCCAGTGATCAACAAACACCACTCTGCTCGTAACGATCCTGCTACCTTTTCATCACGGATAACTACCTGAACGGAACCAGATGCATCACGCAAATCAACAAATGCTACGCCGCCGTGATCGCGTCGCCGTGACACCCAACCCGCAAGTGTGACTGTCTGACCCGCATGGGACTTGCGAAGTGATCCTGCTTCATGTGTGCGCAACATTAATTAGTCCAATTTTTCCGATTTAGAGTGCTTCGAGCAATGAGTCAATCTTAACGGAAGTTGTCTGGCCAGATTTCATCTCTTTCAACTCAACAGTTCCGCTGGAAATCTCTGATTCACCAAGAACAATGACATGTGTCGCACCACTCTTATCAGCGCCCTTCATCGCACCCTTTAGAGCGCGATCACCAAACGCGATTTCCACCGTTTTTCCCTCAGCGCGCAAATCAGCAGCAATGGTGAGCGCTTTGACTTTGGCTGGCTCCCCCAACGGAATAATGAAGAGATCCGAAACAAACGCATCGTTTCCAATAACACCTTCAGCTTCAGCAGCTAGCAATGCGCGATCAACGCCTAGTCCAAAACCAATACCTGAAAGAGATTGACCACCTAGTTGCTCCATTAAGCCGTCATAACGTCCGCCGCCGCCGATGCCTGACTGGGCACCTAAGAGTTCATGAACAAATTCGAATGTCGTACCTGTGTAGTAATCCAGGCCGCGAACCATCCGTGGATTCAAGACATAAGAAATCCCAAGAGCATCTAAATACTTTTGTACTTGCTCAAACTGCAGGCGCGAATGTTCGTTGAGGTAATTTACTAACAATGGCGCATCAGCCATCGCTTTGCGCATTTCCTCACGCTTATCATCAAACAAACGAAGTGGATTTATCAGAGCCCGAGCTGCTGTTGCCTCATCTAATGTCAACGTCGAAATAAACTTAACCAAATCAATCCGATGCGCCGCGCGAGATTCGGCATCTCCCAGAGATGTAATCTCTAAACGATATTTGGTCAGTCCTATTGCTCTAAAGCCCGCATCGGCAATCGCAATTACTTCTGCATCAATTGCCGGATCATCTAAACCAATGGCTTCAATTCCAACTTGGTAGAACTGACGATAGCGCCCGGCCTGTGGGCGTTCTGCACGGAAGAACTGACCTGAGTACCAAACCTTTACCGGTAGTTGTCCACGATCTAATCCATGTTCAATAACGGCTCTCATCACACCGGCGGTACCTTCGGGACGCAAAGTTATTGAACGTCCACCGCGATCCTCAAATGTGTACATCTCTTTTGAAACAACATCTGTGGATTCACCCACACCACGAGTGAAAAGTTCAGTGTCTTCAAAGACAGGGAGTTCAATTAGTTGATACCCAGCAAGCTTTGCAGGAGAAATGAGACTGTCTCGCACAAATTCAAATGCACTCGATCTGCCTGGAACATATTCGCTAACGCCTTTTGGCGCAGGTATCTTTTGTCCAGCCATTAGTAACGACCTACCAAACTCTTAAGATATGGATTGTTCTTTTTTTCATGCGCCATCGTTGTATCTGGTCCATGCCCAGGCAATACTCGCAAATGATCTGATAGTGGTACTACTTTTTTACGCAATGTCTCTTCCATATCCTTAGCTGATCCAGTCGGTAGATCTGTCCGACCAATGGAACCAGCAAACAAGACATCCCCGCTGACCAATACCTCATTGGAAACTTCAAACATCAAAGAACCGCGTGTGTGGCCTGGAGAGTGGATCGCCTTGAAAGTAAGGCCAACTAGATCAATCGAATCCCCATTGCGCAGTTCACGAACATCTTTTGGTTCTAAAAAGTTCATACCCGATAGAGTCTCGATAAATTCTGCGCCGTGGAGTTTTGCAGGGTTTCCTAAAAAAGCACGATCTTCGCTATGAATATAAGAAGCGATTCCATATCCATCAGCGATCGATTGAATTGAGAAGGTATGGTCTAAGTGTCCATGTGTAGCTATAACCGCTACCGGCTTCAAATTATGTTTTTCTAAGAGCTCAGTAAGTTGGTGGGACACATCTGGCATGCCAGGATCAACAACGACGCACTCTGCGCCAGGCTCAGTTGCTATAACCCAGCAGTTGGTGGCAAACATTGGAGCGGCAAAGGAGTCAATCAGCATCCAATACCCCTCCCTATTCCACGCTCAAATTAGGGTGCGATTGACGCTCACACCATGAGACAGGGTACCTTTTGCACACGAATACACACTCAACCCACGCTCAGAAGCGTTAAAACTTCTCAGCATCGCACCCACCACATAGCGAACTTCGTAAAGAAGAAACGCGCTGAAAGGATCACTCTCATGACAGATATGAATTTCCCACACCAGGCCAGCGCAGCAAGTGCGTTGATCGGAGATCCTTCAGC
>Ga0209087_1000554_pt1 | contig 23505 bp, 30 predicted proteins | sample S_130805_EF_Meta_FD_187321 | JGI IMG/M metagenome (GOLD analysis project Ga0209087, IMG submission 187321) | Freshwater microbial communities from Lake Simoncouche, Canada to study carbon cycling - S_130805_EF_MetaG (SPAdes) (version 2) | ecosystem: Environmental > Aquatic > Freshwater > Lake ... | reverse complement strand
AGCAGATAATTTATTAATTAAATCCTTCTCATCGGTATAAGTCATATAAATATTACTAATAGTAACTTTATACTTATCAAAGTCCTTAATGTTATTTTCAATATCATTGAATCTATTCATATCCGAAGATATCTCCGGAGAATCTGTTTGTTCAGGAAAATAAGTTTCTAAAATAAATTCTGAGTATTTTTTAATCATTTTATTTTTCCTTCTATTTTAAGGCCCTTTTTCAAAGAGTCACTATTTTTAATTTTACCAAGTGTGTCTTTAACATCTTTATTTGTAAACTCGTCCGGTTTATTGTCTTTTGGCTTAACTACTATTCTTTTTTGATTTCCATCTTTTGTATCTACAAGTTTTGTTAGATATTTAATCTGTGTCAATTTAATATTTAGTTCTTTAAATCCTTGTTCCGTTGGTGAGTTTAGTTCTACTGCGTCTATATATGTTATATTTGGAGTACTTCCTGTTAGTAAATGACCATCTGATAATTTGATAACACCTACATAAATAGATTTTGTTAAATCTTCTCTTATATCTTCGGGTAATTCCATTTTGTCATTTGTAATACTATTTTTTAAATAAGAACTTATTAATGATTGTCTTCCTTCCTTGATAAATTGAAACTTTACTAAAATGTGTGGACTATCATCAACTGTAAAATAATTATTAACATAAACTAAAATAGTTCCTTCTTTTGCATCATCTGTTTTATACTTAGCTAGTGTAAAATTATTCAAAAATGAGCTATTTTCTTTATCTGATTTTTTATAATCAGACATTCTTGGTGATACATATATACCACTAATCTCTTTACCAAGTGTTAAATAATATTTATTTGTCTCACCTTTATCATCTCCAGAAATAGTAGGACTTGGGTTACCCCCAAATCCTGGAGTTTCCTTGTCTCCCTTTGTTTTCATTTCTTTTGTTGTGAAATACTTATTCATCATTTCTCTTTTAATCTTACTAAATTCACCATTTCCGGTTGTTAGGTCATTGATGAAGGTAAATAAAGATCTTCCTGAACCTTCTTTGGATGGTGTTCCTGTTGAACTTTCGGCCTCTGATACAAATTTAACATTTGCTAATATTTTTCTATATTTAGGATCTTTAAGAATGCCCATAACACCATCTTGCCACTTTTGATATGTTTGCTTTGCTGCCCATGGACCAGCTTCTGGTCCTTCTCCTTCTTTCCATCCCGGATTCTTACCATCTCCAATAAATTCATATTCTCTAAATGTTTTTTGAGAAATTCTACCATTTGGTCTACCAGATGGAATAACAGTAGTTGCATATAGATTGTAAGCCTTGCCGAAAATTTCAATAATTGCTATGATGTGATCATAATAGTCATCACCCTTAAATGTAGTTTCTTTATTCTCTAACTCATCTGTTTCTTTTTGTAGTTCTTTGGCTTCTTTCTCTTCTATTTTCCACTCTTTCTCCTCACCTTCTTTGAACTCATTAGACCAGGCAGTTTTAACCTCATCATTTTCGGACTTTTCTGTTTCAGAGTCTAATTCAGGTACAACATCATCTGCTTCATTTATTGATAAGAATTTAGAGTAGTTAAATAGACGTGAAGCATTTTGTGCTTCTGGTGTCTTTTCCTCTTCTTTCTTAGGTTCTTCTTTTTTCTTTGCTTTTAGATTAGGATATATCTTACTCATCTCATCAAATGAGTTGACAAATAATTTAATATGTGGGTTAGCATCACCTAATGCTCCTAATAATCCCATATCTTCCTTAAATGAAAGTATAACTCTACTAACTAAAGATATTGCTTTAGGTATATCATTATATGATGTAGGAATAGCTTCTGCTTCTTTAATTAAATCATCAAATTTCATAGGATTTGCACCTACTGTTGATTTATTTAACATAATTTGCTTACCTAAGTCCATTATCCATCCTTTCTCTAATTTACTTCCAGACTCAGATTTTTTCAATAGTTCTTGTATTCTTGGAACCATTTTTGAAATTCCAGTTTTATTCCATGTGTTTAATACTTTATTCCAAGCAGCTTTAGCATGTGTTTCATTATTTTCAAGGTCTGTGTCTTCAAAAATAGGAAGTGATTCATTCTCATAATAATATGAGTCATTTGATTTCTCTATCTTTTCTCCTTCTTTTTGACCTTGTCCAGATCCAGTTCCAATTTTAGTTCCCTTGTTGTCTATTGATTTTGGTTTTACTTGTGAAGGTTTACCTTGTTGATCTTTTATGGTATCATTTTTAGTATATGGCTTTAATTGGTTTCTTTTAACTACTTGTACAGGAGAATTGCCGGTATATTGTTTTGTTTTCTCATCACGATACTCAACAAAAACTTCATCACTTTCTATTTTTTGACTTTTTTTATCATCATTTGTAAAAAACATACCATCTCCACCTAATTTTATACTTGGTCTGTCAATCATATAATCTAAACTAACAATCATGCAAACCTTGCCATTTTGGTTAATATATTCTTTGCCAACCTCTAACTTTGTTTCTGCATTCTTAATCTTTTTATTAAGAATAACATCATTTAATGCTACAATTGATTTCAATAGATTGAGTGTTTGATTATAGAAGTTTGTTTCACTATTATCATCTTCCTCTTCATCTTTTGATGGTTCGGCTTTTACTTCTAATTTAAGTAATGCTTCTCTAAATCTTTTAAGCTTTTCAATAAGTTCTTTTTTATTTGGGAGTGACTCATCTGGTATAGCCTCAACCTGTTTAATAGTTGTTTGTATAAGACCAGCATCCTCAGATCCATCTCCTACTAATTCTCCTTTCTTTTCGGCAACAGTTTTATTACTAACAACAATATTATATATCTCAGTTACTAAAAATCTAATAGAAAGTAAGTAAACTTTATTTTTTATTTTCTCATCGGATGCGATCTGTACTTCTCCAGATAAAGAATCTAGTTCATCTTTAAGAGATTTAACTAATGATCCAATCCTAGCAGTTTGTATCATTACTTTACCTTTTCTTAATATAGAGTTAAATAGTCTTCCAATTAAAGATCCACCCCAAGTGATATCATTCTCAAAAGCTTCTGAAATCATTTCAGAACTTTTAATTTGTTCTTGAATTTTTGATTCATCAAGTTTAATCTCTCTATGTAGAAAATCTTCTCTATATTTTAAATATTTCATAATTTAAGCCTAAAATTTTACTTATATATTAATTTTATATCACCGGAAAAATCTTAAATACTGATAAAGTTTGATAATCTAATAATTATTCCGTATATTTGTTTATCAATTGATAGAATAGTAATAAATAGTAAAAATAATTTTGTATTTCAATAATTATTCCATATCTTTGATAAACAATCACAATCTAATATTTAATAAAATGTCTAAATACTTCGATAACAAATACATCAAAATTGACTTGAGAATGTGTAATTCTGTTGTTGATTTTGAAAGACTTCGTGATGATAATGGTATTCCTGTTAGTAAGTTTTCTGGTAAAAAACTTATGGAAATGAAAAAGACAGCCGATTTTCTTTTCTGTGACTCTACAAGATTCAACATAATTGCCTATATTAACAAAGGAACAACAGAAGTTATTTATGTTGATGAACTTGCTGAATACTTTGCTTCAATGAAGCCAATCACATTTACTAAATTTTATGACTTTTCTGATATGGATGTAGATACTGTTCTTGAGAAAATCAGTACTTCTGGTATGGAATCTCTTACAAGAAAAGAAAAAGCTTTCTTAAAAAGTCAGTCTAATAGTTAATAAAAAATTACTTATCAAACCCACCAATAACTTGGTGGGTTTTTTTATGCTAAATCATAAAAAATCTCAAAATTTCTAGATATAGATGTTTTGTTGAGATTTCAATCAAATATATAAATAAGTAATAATGATTTAAATTAATAAGAGAATATGCGTTTTAATGAGCTGATTTATAATGAAAATAAGATAGTAAATCAAAATAAAATCTTAAACATCCTTGAGAAAGAAAACTTTCATTGGTTAATTGATTCGGAAGTAGAGGATGCACAAATCGAAATCAAAAACAACACTTTAATTTGGTATGGTGGTAGTTACTACTCTGGTAACTGGCACTATGGTATTTTTAAAAGTGGTGAGTTCTACGGAACTTTTCAGAATGGAATCTTTGAAGGAGGAACATTCAAAGGAAAGTTTGTCAGTGGAATAAATTTGATTGAGATATAAAAAATCATTTTTCTTTTATGAGAAAAAAACGTTTCACAAAAAATAACAATGTTAGAATACTAACAGAATCTAACTTTGTGAGAATCAGCAAAGAAGTAAACGGCGAATTGTTTTTTGAGGTTGGTAATGAAATTACCACCGATATTGCAGAAGCTGTTTCTATCATGATGAGAAATCCAAATTTGGATGGATCCATCTGGAAAAAAGAATTACCACTTGATTTTTCTACAGTAGAACCTAGAAGAGCTTTATATTGGTTAACCGGTGGTGATAATGAATGGGTGACGTTGCAAAACTATAATAGACCTTGGTCAGAATGTGACTTGCAATTCCAAGAGGAATTTGGTTTCATGATTATGTCTATATTAAAAAAATCAAAAACATTAGAGGATATTAAAAATGGATTTATGAGGTATCTAAACTTACCAGTTCTATATGAATTTGCGCTAAGTCAAGGATATATAAAATAAAAATAAAAAACCCACCAAAACGGTGGGTTTTTTATTTAATATATACTATTATGGAAGAAAAAAAAGCAATTTGCCAAAGTCCTTGGTGCAGAGGAACTTTTATTTATATGGAAGAAGAAGCGCCTAAGTATTGTCCAAAGTGTAGAAGCTTTGATGGTGAATTATCTGGTGGGGTGACCTGGGTAGATAAAACATATGAGGGTAGTAGATTTGATGGACAGGCACATCCTATTTCAATTAATATACAAAAGGCCGGTGAGAATAAAAGATTATGGTAAGATCACATTTTTTTGATATAGACACACTAATTAAACTTGAAAATCAAGCCTGGATTGTTGACAAAAACAATCCAAATATTCCTATTTTAAAAATATCTAAATCTGACTTTAATCTTATTCAAAGTGGTATTTATAGAAAACAAGGCAATAAAATAGACTTTAATGGTAAAACATTTTGGTTGCCTACCGAATTAGTTAATAAATTAAAGATTAAAGCAAAAACATATAAAACTGAATTTAGTAATTTGGCTATTAGTTTACAAGAGTTTCTCAATAAAGATATCATTGATGAAATGAACTTTGAGTTAAATTTATCAGTTATATCTGAATTAAAAAATAAAACTGATGATATTTATATTATCTGTTCTAAACAAACAAAAAGAAATTATCAAACTCTTATTGATAATTTAGAAGAAAAATTAAAAGAACAAGGTCTTAAAATTAAGAATTTTTACTTTATATCTGATAACTTCTCTAATATAGATAAAGATGAAGTTAATTTCAAAAAGATGAGATTATTATTACAACATTTGATTGGATATAAAACAGAAGGTAATAAATTCATTGATGAAGAGATAACTAGATATGACCAAGTTTCATTCTATGATAATAATTATGATACATTAAAAGTAACTGATGATATCAATGGTCTTTTAGAAGTTTTATTATCAAATACTGATAGAGGACTTAAAGATGTCATTAAAGAGAATATTATTGACTATAAGCCAGTTTTGCTTGTTAATAAGATTAATGATAACCATTACAATAAAACAGAAACTAAAAAGGTAATATTATCACTATCTACCTTAATCAAAACATTTGAGTCATTTAGAAAGTTACTTTAATCTTTCTTGTTCTTTAAGTATGAATCAATCATATTATTCAAACTTCTAGAATCAACAATTTTACCTTCTTCTTTAACATCTTCGGTTTGTTGTTCAATATTCTTTTGTTCCATTGACTCCGATATCTCATTAAGACCTAAATCTCTTCTCATTTCTTTATAAAACTTTTCTAGTTCAGTTTTTTGTGTTTGTGAGAATTTAATGTTATCTCTCATTTGAGAGAATGATTGATTTATCACCTCGTGCATTCTTGCTGATGTGTCACCATTATCTACTTGTCTCATTTGTGTTAGTAGATTCTTTCTTGTCATCTTTTGTAGAAAAAGAGTATCTGCATATACTTGAGCATCTTCCTTCATTTTCTTAACAACATAATCATGATGTGCAATACTTGGATTATCTCCTAAATATAGGTCAACTAAAGATTCCATAACTTCGGATGCTAATTTCTGAGAATCTTCTAAGTCGGAATCATAATCATAGATTTGAATTTCACCTAAATCTGGTAAATCTTCTTTCTTTGCTAGATATTTACTAACATCTAAATCTTTATTTTCTTCTTGAATTCTATTGAATTCATTTTGAAGGTCATTTATCTTTTCTTCTTTCTTACTCATATAGGAAAGTAATGTTTCTTATATATATTGAAAAATATTAACTCCTTATGGCAGTTGCTAAAAAACCAACCGAGGAAAAGAAATTTGTTTTTACTAGTAAACTAGTTGATGATATAACTGAGAAAATCAATGATGGTGTTGTTGTAAAGCGTTTTCAGAATCCTTGGTTTAAGAATGAAATTGGTTACCGAAGAGCTGGTATAACATTTATGATGACCGAGGATGAAATCCAAGAGTACATCAAGTGTAAATTAGATATTCAATACTTTGCCGAAAAATACTGTAGAATTAAAACAGAAGATGGTTCTGTTCAGAATATCAAATTAAGAGATTATCAGAGGGATATTTTAGACCTATACACTAAAAATAGATTTTCAATATTATGTGGATCTCGTCAGATTGGTAAAACTATCAATGCTGCTATCACAATGTTACACTTCATTACATTTAATAATGATAAGAATATTATGATTGTTGCTAATATTAGAGGTACTACAATTGAGATTATTGATAAGATAAGAAACATATATGCACAATTACCTTTCTTTCTAAAGGCTGGTATTAAGAATCTAAACCAACAATCAATGATTTTTGATAATGGTTGTAGAATTAAATCATCAGCTCGAAGTAAGACTCCTGCGATTGGTTTTACTATTGACTTCTTATATCTTGATGAGTTTGCTCATATTCCGAGTAATATCATCGAACCTTACTATACTGCTGCCTTTCCAACTGTTTCTGCGATTGAGAACTCTAAGATTGTAATTACTTCAACCCCAAATGGTATGAATCTATTTTATAGGTTACTAAGTGATGCTGAAAGACCGGATGGAGATCCATTGAAGAATAACTATAAGCCAATGAGAGTTTATTGGCATCAGGTTCCTGGTCGTTTTGTTACATTCTTTAGATTAAATAACCATAAAATGTATGAACATGGGTTGACAAAAGAATATATTTTTGAACAGGTTCAGAGACAATTTGGTGAACACACTAAGGTTGAGATGAAGTTCATACCAGATTTAATTAAAGATGTTATTTATATCTACAATAATGATGCTTGTACTGATAAAATAGTTAAAGAGTTTCAAATAGTTAAAGAAGATGATATGGAACTTCCAATTTACGCGGTGTCAGAAGTAACAACTTGGAAAGAAGAAGCTATCAAAGATATTGGTGGTGAAGACGCATTCAATCAAGAGTATGGATTGAGATTTGTTAACGCTACCAGATCTTTACTTAGTGAGAATTTAATTGAACAATTACTTAATAATAAAAAGAACTATGTATATGAGGAAATACCAGAATTAACAAAACGTCTTAAATTTTCTTATGATGACTTACACTGGGTTGATGATGATGATGTTTTTAGTCCAATTATGAGAAACTCAACTAAAGGTGTTATATCTGTGGATATATCGGAAGGATTAGGTCAAGACTATTCAATTATTAATATATTTAAAATATCACCAAAATCACAAGAAACTGTTGAACTACAACAAGGTAATTATACACAACTATCTGATTTCTTTTGTTTAGAGCAAATTGCTATTTACAGGTCTAATTTTGTTTCAGTTAAGCAATTAGCTGAACTATTCTACACATTATTATTTGAGTACTTTAACTATGAGAACTTTAAGGTTGTTTTAGAGTTAAATAACTATGGTAATGAATTCTTGGCTCACTTACCTTATGTATTTGATGGAAATAATAATTATGGATCTAGTGTTTTCTTTAGATATAAACATAGAGCTGATTCTACAGAAGAAAGAGTTGGATTAAAGGTTGGTGAAAATAAGAATATGTTGGTAAAAGATTATCAAGATGCAATGGATAAAAAGAATTTCATCATAACAAATGAAAATAATATTAGAGAGATAACAACATTTGTTAAACACATAACATCATCTGGTAATATTAGATATGCTGCTGATATTGGGCATGATGATACGGTGATGACTTTGGTTAACGCTGCTAGTGTTTTTTCTAAATATGATTTTAGAGAAATGATAGAAGATTGTGCATCAAAAATTGTTGATTCTGGTACATTAAATTCTTGGAAAGAAATACTTAAAAGAGGTGATCACAAAGATGGTATTGATTATTCTTCTATTATAAATGTCAATAGGCAGAGAAAGTTTATGAGTCAATATAAAAATCAGAATGGTGGTGGTAAAAATTGGTTTGGAATTTAATATATACTATTATGAAAAATATTAAAAACTTTGAGCAATTTAATGAGGGATTCTTTTCTAAGATAAAGAAAGCTTTTACTCCTACTAAAAAATTTAGTACTATCTATCAAAAGTATTTAAATATTTACAAATTATCTACTAAGATGTATGACTCTGAACAAGAAATTGATATTCTTGATGAACATAAAAAGTTAGTTGGTAAAATTAAGTTAAATCCAGAGGAAGAAAAATTCAAATGGATTTTAACTTTTTACTATTATGATAGTGAGGTGTCTAAAGACCAAAATAAGTATAAACAACCTGAAAAGATAGAAGGACAAGAAGAACAACCATATGCTACTGGTCAAATGAAGTTTAATGGCGTTGATATTGCTATTAGATATTTCTGTAGATGGTGGGGTAGTAAGACTAAATCTGGAATTGCTAATAATCCAGAATATAAAGTGAGAAAAAAGTAGTTTTTTTATTTAATATATATAATAAACAAAAAAAATAACATAGGAATATGAAACATTTAAAAACATTTGAAAGCTTCTCAATCAATGAAGAAGAAGAAATCTTAGGTGGTGTTAAGAAGTTCTTCACTGGACATGAATCTAGTGCTGCAAAAGGCGAAGCAAAAAATAAATTTATGGCTGCTTTAGAAGAAGCTGAAAAAGAATTAATGGCTAACCCAGATGATTATCCACAAGCTGAAAATTGGGAAAAAACTAAACAAAGTTTAATCAAACAAGCTGAAGAAGATAACTTCAACGGTGGATTAAGAGTACAATCTAGTAGAAGTGGTGGTGTTTATGTAATTTACAAAACAGGTGTTACTGGTTTCCAAGCGTTGGCTAGTGGGGCATCTCACAGAACTGCTAATCCATTAGGATAATTTAAGAAGTTTACTAAAATAAAAAAGACAACCAATTGGTTGTCTTTTTTTTTATTTCACAAGGATTAACTTATCAATTTCATCCAAAGAGTTGATTCCTTTATCTAAAATTTTATCTAAAATATCATCCACACTAGCATTATCCAATCGGAAAGAATTAAAAAACTTAGATAAATCATCATTATCAATGATGAAATCATATTCATCTACATCACCAAGAATAACTTTATCGCTGATTTCATCAACTGAGTAGTTGATATATGGTTCAAGGATACTACAGATTCTCATTACTTTCATATAGGAAAGTCTGAAAAACATAAATTCTTTATCATCAATTGATTCAACAATCATGTCTTTATCATCATTCTTATCTAAAACATTAGCAATTTTAGTAAGAATCATTTCTTGTAAATCATCAGTTAGATTTACTCCTTTCTTAACAGAAAGAGTTTTGATTAAGTATAACTTGTTATGTTTCATATAACAAATATAGAAAGAAAAATTGAATAAAAAAATTTTTTATTAAATTTTTTTAAGTTTTTTCCTATGTTATGCATCTCCTCCCATAATATTTTATATTTAATTAGTTATGCTTCTTCAATAGTTGCTGAAAGACCGGCTGATTTAAGTTTATTATACATTTTCTGTATAGTTTCTTGGTCTCCTCTTTTAACATCACATTTACCGGTGAAATGTACCAAGTGGGCACATTGTGAGGCCTGTTCAAAGTCATGTTTACAGACTTTTATAAGACATTCGATTACCCAATCAAATGTGTTGTGATCATCATTGTGTAACATTAGTATATAAGGTTGTCCTAATATATCTTCTATTTGTACACTTACTTGTTCTTTTGTAATTGTTGCCATAATGTGTATATATTAAAAAATTTGCTTTTTGTTTACAACATCAATAATATTTACTTTGATAGGTTGTTGTTTAGCCCAATGTATAAATTCTTTCAAATGCTCGTGACGATCATCATACATTGTGAATTCAGTAGCGTGTGGATTTTGTTTGATTATTCTTTCAAATAACCAACACTTGAATTTAAATGTCTCACCACCGGTGTTGCAAAAAACATCATCAAATTTAATATCATGTAGTTTCAATACATCCAGCACTTGTTTTTCAAGTTTAGATAAACGACCAGTTGCTAAAAAGACATAAGCATCTGGATCAGATGTTTCTTTTAGGTAGTGATTATATACCCATTGATTTACAGGTGGTTGGAATACATTTAAATTAAGTGATTCTGGATTACCCCACCATCCTCTACCTTGCCAGGAAAGGCCGGTTTGTTTTTCCCATTCTGGTTTACCAGCCTCAGGAGTAGGTGTATGAATTAAGGTGCCATCAAAGTCAAAGCAAACTAGTCTTTTATACATATATAATTTTATTTAATTTTAGAAAGATTTAATTTTTTATATATATCAAAGATACGGATTTATTCCGTTATAAAAAATATATTTACTAATATGAAGCTTGATACTAAAAGTTGGATAATAATAGTATTATTCCTCGCATCTGGTATATTTCTTTACAAATGGTTAACTACTGAGGATAAAAATTTAAAGGAAGAAAATAAAAGACTATCCGAACAAGTTAATTCAATTCAATCTGAAAGAGATTCATTGGCATCTGCTAGAAAAATATCAGAAGTTAAATTTGATAGTATTCAACAAATTGTTGATGTTGAAAAGGCTAAAATTGATAAGTTAAATAAAGATTTGTTAAAATCTAAAAATGACTTATCAAATGCTAAAGTCGATTTGGATAAGGAAAGGCACAAAGTTGACGAGATTAATGCGCAAATTAAAAAACTTAAAGAAACCCCCATTAAGAGAGAAGGTGTCGATTTACTAAACTCTTTAGGAAAAAAATTAAAATAAAAAATGAAACATTTATTAACACTATTGGTTGGCTTGATACTAAGTGTATCTGTAATGGCTCAACAAACTACACTAAGTGTGGATTCTACAAAGACTATCGATTATCCATCTTTCTATATTGTTGGTGGTGACACATTAGGTATAATTATAAGTATTGAGCAAGCTCAATCATTAGATAATGATTTAGAGTTATATTCTTTATTTCAAAAAATGAAAATTAGTTGCGACTCAACAATCAAAGCTTATGTTGTTGTGGTTAATGAATATACTAATCAAGTTGCAATATTAGAGACAAAGATTAAATCATTGGAAACTAATAACAAGGCGAAAGATGACCAGATTAAAGAGTTGAATACACAAATTGCAAATTATAAATTGGATCTAGAAAAAGCTGGAAATCAATTAAAACTTAAAGATAAGATAATTACTAATCAAGAAAAAAGAATAACTGGATTGAAATTACAAAGAGCAGCATATTCTATTGGAACCGGGATTGTTGGAGTTGGACTTGGTATATTAATAGGCTTTTTTGCTTTTCACTAAAAGTGAAAAAAATGATTTTTTAGATATAATATATACTAATAAGAAATTAAAAAATTAATGATTTAAGATGAAACACATCAAAAAATTTGAATCTTATAGAGTTGAAAGAAAAAGAGAAGAGATTATTAAAGAATCTGTTTTTCAAGTAAACGATATTTACAAAGTAAAAAGTATGATTGATATTCCTCAGTCATTAATTAATGCTTATGTTAAGAAAGTAAAAGATAATACTGGTAAGAACTTACGTCAGTTCTTTGGTGATATGGATATTGCTGAAGAAATTGTAAAACACGTTGCTCAAGCAGGTATTGATGCTGATAAAATTCCAGCAACTGCTTTAGTTGGTGGTGTTCAAGGTCAATCTCAAGCTCCTGTTCAAGGACAAGCTCAACCACAAGCTCAAACTGAACCACAAGCACAACCTGAAGCTCAGCCACAAGCACAAGCTCAACCACAGGTTCAAGTTCAACCACAGGTTCAAGTTCAAACTGAAGCTCAACCACAAGCACAAGCTCAAACTGGTGGAGAAGGTTTTGAGGAAGTAGCTCCACAAGGAGAAGCTCAACCAGTTCAAGCTCAGCCACAAGCACAACCTGAGGCTCAAGGACAAGCTCAAGAAGAGGAAGAAGAAACTGGTGAAGAAGAATTACCAGCTTAATTTATAAAACATTTTATAAAAAACACCGAGTAAATCGGTGTTTTTTTATGCACATACTTTAATATATACACTATGAAATATCTTAAACTATTTGAAAATTTTGAAAAAAATAACTCTACTCTATTGGTTGTTGATGTTCAAAAGTCATTTAAGAAGTTCTTTAATGAAATGTATTTGAATGAGTTGAAAAAGTATTGTAATAACTTTACTAATGTTTATCAAATATTTGATAACCATGTTGATGGTAAGAATCAAGATAAAGATTATTTGTATGATGATAATCCTGAAATACCAGTAAACGGAGACTTATATACATTTCCTAATCAAGTTGATTTAATCGAAAAGAGGTATAATTATGATGTTGATGTTGAATTTTATAAAAAGATTCTAAGTAAAGAAGTTTATCAACAGATTAAATCTCAAGAAAAGACTCTAAAGAAAGGTCAATATTTTCCAACAGAAGAAGGTACTATTATAGTATTTATTGGGAATAATCATCAGTGGTTTCAATGCCCTGTTAAATTGTATAACTTATTTCAAAAGTTAAAGGGTAAAGAAGTTACTATTGTTGGTGGTGCTGATTCGGAATGTTTGGAAGATGTTGTTACAACAGCAGAAGCTTTAGGTGTTAATATTAAAAGAGATTGGAAATATATCTACTCAGCCAATCATTGCTCTATTAGCTAAACTTGCCTATTTGTGCGTAAATGCTGTAGTCAGCAATTTTAAGATTTACAAACATTATATCTTGGTAATTCTCCGGATCTTGAACAAACACAACATTTAATGTGTAATTTGTATTTGCTAATTCTGGTATATAAATAGCAATTTGCTCATCTATAGTACTAACAACATATGACTCAGATACTTTAGTTTGATACAATAACTCTAATAGATTTGCGCCAAATTCTGGATCACCCAATACTTCACCTTTATTGGTGAATAGTATCATTTCATATTTCTGTATAATAACATTAACAACTTCATCTTCAATAAGTTCTTTTGGAACATATCTTGGGTGGTCTTTGTATAAAATGTAAAAATCGGTAAAATCTACTGCTGCCATGAATTTATATATTAAATCCTAATATATACATTTGATTCACTTCAGCTAGTTGTTAAAAAATATCGCGAATCTTTCCAATAACAGTCATTCCCAAAACAATCGGGTCGGTATTAGTTTCTAACAATTTTGTGTGTTCGGTGATAATATAGTTTACTTGAAATAACTTTTCAATATTAGATTTCTTTTCATTAATTGACCATTCAATAAATGGTCTACCAAAAAGAGAAATCATTTCATCAATCTTTTCTGGTCCAAAGTTATTCATTAAAAAATGATATATCTCATCATATGTCTTACTTTTATCAAATAGAATTGCATATAAATCATTTCTTAATTTAATATTTATTGTTGATCCAGATTCATTTGATGATCCAGTTTGTTTGAAGTTATCAACATCAATCATTATTGACCTAAAGTCTGGAAACTTTTTATTGATTATCTTAATCAACTCTTCTTTTGGAATTTCAAATTCTTCTTGTGGAGCAATTACAGTATTAATCTTTTTATAGATTTCTGTTTTAAGATATTTCTCTTCTTCTGGTGATTGACAATCAAAGTTTACTTCAATTAATCTAGATCGAATTCCTGGTGAAACTTTGTTGATGTGGTTTGTTGTTAGGATAAATCTAACATTTTTCTTTGAGAACTCTTCAATATAAGCTTTTAAGGCGTCTTGATATTGAATGGATGTCCTTTCAAATTCATCTAAAAATACATATTTAATTGTATCTTTTGATATATCTTGATCCATATCAAATCCCATATAGACCTTTGAACAAAAGTCATCAATCTTACTTCTAAGCGTATCAATAGATGTATAGAATGAACTGTTTAATTCTATGTGTGGAGTATTCTTGAGATACTTACCTATTAGTATGCGAGCAATAGTAGTTTTGCCGGTTCCAAAATGACCATATAAAATAACATTTTGGTTGAGACCGTTCTCAAATATTTTACGGATTCTTGGTAAAAGGATTACGTCCTCAATTGTTTTAGGGCGCCACTTCTCTGATAGTAATAGTTGTTTCATATAACTTATAATTCGGATAAATTATAAGTTGAATACCTCTGAAAGTTTAAATTTCCTCTATTCTAATGTGGAAGTTAAAGTATAGACCCAAGTGTGTATTATCATCCATGGAAAATTCTAATCCAGCTTTTTGTAAATCTAGTTCTTCAATTTTTGAATTTATTAGTCTTTTACAAGAATAAAATTCATCTTCAATTTCTTTGAAATATTTTCTATCAAAATATCCATTGCCTTTTTTAGTTTCAACTTCTTGCTCATCCATTGTGAGAAACTCCTCATTCAATTTACACTTTATGCTAAAGCATGCTTTTTTATTCCAACCATTAAAATATGGATTTATTTCATATGATTTTATAATTTTATCTCCAGTTACTTCTAAATTTAATACTGGTGATAAAAATTGTTCAATTTCCTCTTTGGTATGCTTAAATCTTGGTATAATACTTGACTTATAGAGTTCTTCGATATTTTTAAGTTTTTCTTCTTTTCTATAATCAGTTTCTAGTTTATTTAATAAACAATCAACATCAAACTCATATGGTCGACTTTCTTTCTTTGAAATGTCCCATCCTCTATTAATAGTCATACAGCCAGTAAATAATACTGAGCATTTACCAGTAAAGTTACCAAGTGAGTCTGGATCAATATGATTAGACCAAAGATATTGATACATCATCACAATAGACTCTAATTTTTCTTTTAGTGTTATCTCTGATTGTGATTCCCTAAAATATTTAAGATATTTCATAATTAAACAGGAATTATTTGAAAATCAGTTTTTTCACTTGAATTATTTATTAATTTAAATTTGTACTTTTGACCAGTTCTTATTGTATTACTTATGTAATCTTCTCTTTCTTGTTTATTACCACCTTTTAGTGAAATAAAAAATTCTAAATCTTGGTTAAAATAACACCCAAGTGAAACTTTATCATCTCTAAATGATGAGTATGTAGTATTTCTACCATAACTAAAAATTAAGTGTTTCTGTGTATTGTCTATCATGAACTCTGTAATATATTCTGGAGCCTCATCAATAATTATTAACTCATCTTTAATTATACTAAAATCTAAATTCCACCTTTTGATTGATTTTGATAAAATAGATAGTTTTTTAATAAAATCTTCTAATTTTTGGCTATTATCGATTCTATAAAAATCCTTTGATATTGAATAAGCATACCATATATGACAACCAATAATAACATTTCCTGAAGAATCCCATTTATTTTTGAGTTCGAGCTTCAAAAAGGTTAGGAATTTTTCATCAATCAATTCTAAAATATAATCAGATAGTTCATCTTCTGACTCAAATCTAGATTCTAAAAATCTTTTCAAATATTTCATAATTCTATATATTAATTATGAGGTGGGTAAAAAATTATATATACTTCTATGATAGGAGAAAGATTTAATTTTGAAGACGTATTTTTTCGTGATTTAACAGTGTGTGTACTTGATACATTAGAAGGTGAAATTAGATGGACTAATAGATTCTCATCCGGTGATAAAGAAGTAAATGTTCCATTTTATTACTCAATGACTGGAGATGAAAGATTTTTATTAGATTCATTTACCGATGATGTTGTTTCAAATAACAGATATGTTGAGTTAAATACCGATATAATACCAAGAGGACATTTAACTTTGACTGGATTTGATATTCGTTCTGATGAGTTTGCTAATCCAAATGTATGGTTAAAAATGGTTATTGATAATAAAGAAGAAATTAGAAAAGTTTTAACTAAAGTTAGAGCAGTTCCGGTTTCTGTTAAATATGATTTGGTTATACTACTTGCTAGTGAAATAGATATTTTCAAATGTAGTCAGGCAATTATGGATACATTATGGTTATATAGATTTATGTATTTTGAACATAACTTTATGAACATTGATGCAGTTATGTTGATTCCGGATAGTAATCAAGTAGAAATAAATAGAGAAAAAAATATGACTTCTGATAATCAAATTAAATTAACAGTTTCATTTGAGGTTCAAACTTATTACCCAGCATATAGAAAGCCGAGATTAGATCAAAGTTCTAGTAATGATAAGAATAAAGCTTGGTCTAATGTTTATAACTATGATTCTAATGGAGAAAACCCAGATATGATGGTTTACCCTAAGAAAACGAGATGGTATAGTGATTTAATTAAAAGTAGAGAAGGAGGTGGGCCGAGAAGTTCAAATGACAATTCCAACCGTGATATAAACTCTCAAAAGTGAAAAAATTAACATTATAATATTTATATATAGATACTATGGTGTGTATAGAAATTGGAAAGAATGATATGAATAAGAATTTAAAACAAAAAGTGAAAAAAATGACTTTTTGTTTATAATATATACATTAAAGAAATTAAAAAATAATAATTGTTATTATGAAGAATCTCAAATTAGAGTTATTCAACTTTAGAAAAAATTTATCTCTTGATCAAGAGGAAGTATCTGTGATTCTTGAGGGTCACATTAATGCTTGCAATGACTTGTCTGAAAAGACAATCGTTTTGTCTCTTAATGAGAAACTAAAAGCTTACACTTTTGACAAGGAAATTAAAGGTTTATTAGAGTCATTAAATGATGATGTGTCTGAGTATCAATTGGTATATGAATTAAAACATTTGTATAATGTTTTAAATAGTAAAAATCAAGGTGAAATTTACAGACAGCCTATTAATGTTCTTTTACAAACTATTAACTTGGAATCAGATCAAGATAGAATGTCTAAAGTTCTTAATGAATTGGCAGTTTATGACTGGGTTCCAGAAATTAAATTATTTGTTCATAATTTAACAAAATCACCTCAACAAAAATCTAATCTTCTTTCTGGTGGTAAATCAGAATCAGTGTTCACAATTGTTGAACAAGTTGAAGAAGGTTATCTTTGTTTAGTTAAGGACTCTTGGTTCTTACTTTCTGAGAATAATGTTGAGAAAACTCTTTTAGAGACTCATGTAACAGATAATGATAAGTTAAGAACTCTTCGTAATCTTGAGATTGGTATGAGATATGCTACTATCACTGAAGATAGAGTTAATTTCAGAATTTCTGAAAATTTAACTATTGGTTTATCAGTAAATAAAAAAGGTGTTATCTTCATCAATGATGATGAAATGAACAAAGAAACTACATTAGAAAGTTTATTTGCTTCTCCAATTATTCCAATTGTAAACAAACAATTCTATCCAATTTTACTTGAAACTTCAAATAACTTAAATAAATTTGTTGAAATGGATGTGGTTAAAAGAGTTAATAACTTAATTAATCCATATTTAGAAGTATTTGCATTCAATTATAAAAATGCAACTTTCTTATACAGATGTGATGAAAGATATGGCAATTCATTCTTTAAATATGAGTCGGCTTTAGAATTGGTAAATGAAGTAAGAAATGAATTAAATTATGATTTAACATTCTTCTATGAGAATAAATTAGGTAAAGAATTAATTACAAAAAGAAGATTAGAAGATAAAGAAAGAGAAATTGTATTAAAGCTTGAAGATGTTCAATTTAACATTGATAAAGTAAATGGCTCTATAAAGATGATTGGTGAATCAAACGCTTTGTCTGTAGCATTAAATAACTTAAACAAGAGAAAAGAAGTATTAAATACCGAATTACAATCTGTTAAAGAATTACAATATAAAGAAAGAGTTAAGGCTTAATTAAAATAAAATTTAATGAAAACTCTCAAAGAAATTTGAGAGTTTTTTTTTATTTATAAACTTTTATTTCAGTGTTCTATATAACATGAAAGCATTTCAGTTGGACTGATAATAAAAAATAATTCTACTACTATTTACTTACATAATAAAGATCTCTTTGTCGAGATCATAGTGTCAAAAGCACAAGGAAAATTAACTAACAAATCTAAATTGATGTTAGAGATTCTTGCTAAAAGAACAATTAAAAAAATGAGATATTATAACAATGATGATAGAATGGATTGTTATCAATCTGGTCTGTTAGATATGTTTTCTAATTGGTATAACTTCAATGAGGAAAAATCTGATAATGCTTTCGCTTACTTTACAGAAGTATTCAAACGTGGTATTGCTAAAGGTTATAATGAACTTTATAAAAAGAAAGGTGATAATGACCATCAAATTAGATTGATTAGTATTGAATCAAGTAATGATGGAATGGGTCTTCACTCAATTTAATGTCCAAAAACTTCGAACAATATAATTGGTCTGACTTTATACAAGATGTTGTATCACAACCTTCTTTTGTTGATGCTAAAGTTAGTATTCAATATGAAACAAAACAAGAAGTTAGAATTAGAAAAATAAATAAAATATTTAATAAAATTAAAAAAACCTCTCAAATTTGAGAGGTTTTTCTTTTTATGCTTCTTGTTCTTTCTTCTTTTTCTTATCAGATTTTTTATCTGACTTTCCACCACAGATGGTTTTGACCATTCTAGTTACAATTTCATATGGATCACCATTTGAAGCTGGTCTTCTATCTTCTAAGTATCCAGGAGTTGTTTTGTCTTCAATTGAAGAAGGAATACGAATTGAAGCTGTTCTATCTCCAATTCCATATCTAAATTCTTTAATTGAACAAGTTTCATTTGATCCAGTTAAACGAGCTTCATTGTTTGGTCCATATACTGCAATATGTTCTTCTACTTTTTGTCCTAATTTTTCACAAGCTTCAATAACTAACTTTTTCTTATTTTTCAAATCATCTCTCATTTCTTTAGTTGAGAAGTTAACGTGCATTCCCGATCCATTCCAATCATTTCCTTTATATGGTTTAGGTTCTAATTCAATAAAATATCCATATTTTTCAGACAATCTTTGTAATAAAAATCTAGAAATCCACATTTGGTCAGCACCATCTATTGCATAAACTGGTCCAATTTGATATTCCCATTGACCAAGAGCAACTTCAGCATTGATTCCAGAAATTTTCAAACCTGTAATTTCACATAATGTTGTGTGTTCTTCGACAAATTCGCGTCCATCAACATTATTACCACCAACTGCACAATAGAATGGTCCTTGTGGTCTAGGATATCCTTCTGTTGGCCATCCAAGTGGTTTATTAGTTTTTTTATCATAAATGAAATACTCGGCCTCCCATCCCCACATTGTTTCTTGATCATACTTTTTAACAGTTTCCACCATTTTTGCTCTTTTATTTGTGTGGTGTGGTGTGTCATCTGTATTATATACTTCAGAAATAACTATAAATCCATTGTGTTTAACTGGATCCATGAAAATATTTACTGGATGTAATAACAATTCTGATTTAGAAGTTTCGGCTTGGCCAGTGGAAGATCCATCAAAGTTCCACATTGGTAATGATTTTGGATTTTTTTTCCAATCATTATAGAATGGTTCGCGTACATCTCCGGTTTCACTATTTTGAATATCTTCAATAATATCGTCGGTGATTTCTTTCTCCACTATTTTTGTTTTTGAACGTATTTGTTGAGGATAATTACCGTCTAACCAAATATACTCTAAATGAAATGTTATTTTTCTCATTGTATAATTAATTTTTATTTATTATATTTGCTAAACTTTAAGAGTTTAATTAATATCACTATAAATATCACAAAAGTATGAAAAGCGTTTATTTACAGTATTGGGAAGAGTCTGAACGTGGATGGGGCATTCGTCCTGATGGTTGTTCACTACATTTAACAAAGGATGAATGTAAATCTTACATAAGAAAGACTTATGAAAGTAGAGATTCAGATGCTATTCCACATGAATATGATAGAATTGTGGGCGATCCGATTGAGGTGTCTGTATCTGATGAGATTTTTAATGAAGTAAGTAAATCTGGTAGTATAAGACTAATGCAAAATTCTCTCACAAATTTAAAAAATCTGGGAGAAATAAAAACTATATTTGAAGATGAGCCTTTTGTCTAATTTTTTCTATGCCCTTTCACTTGTTTTTATTGTGGTTGAGGTGTATCAACTAACCAATCGTAATAAAATTTTTGCTAAATTTGATCCAAATTTGGATCTTAAAAGTGCTATTCCAAATTTATTTTTCTATCTATTTAAGATATTCTATTTAATTTGGTTACCGATTGGTTTATTCTCACATTTGTGGATATATTTCTTTGGTATTATTTTTCTTGGTCTATTTAAGTATGTTATCTTATCAACCAAGAGAAATATTGCTATAAATTTATATGATGGTATAAACACTATTATGAGTGTTTTCTTTCTTATTATTATCTTGATCCAAGGACTTTTTCAGTAATAATAATAAATTCAAATCCTTTTCTTTGACAATATTCAATCATGTAAGTCCACTTACTTAGATTTTTATTATACATTTTAAGAGCATATTCAAAGTTCTTCATCTGTTTAGCTGTTGGATTTGGATTCAATTTAGGTTCAATTGTTTCTGAATAAGGCTTTACTTCAGCAACAACTTTAGAAATTGATCCATCCTCTCTTTTTAACTCATAATAAAAGTCAGGATAGTAAGTATGTTCTGATGTTTTATAATCTTGATTTTCTGATACCCATTCTGTTTTGGTGTAGGGTATTCTAAGATGTTCTGCTCCCCAATTGATAATCTTTTCATTATTGTCTAGATAGACCATCATTTTCTGTTCTAATCCGGAACGATAGTATAATCCACCTTGTGAGTTTAATTTAATTACTTTGTCTTTGTTACTTGGAGTAAACAATCCTTGGTGATATTTACCTGGTTGTTTTGGAGCACTATTTAACATACCTTAATGTTATTTTTTAATATATATCTATAAATTAATATCCTATGGGTGAATTATTAGAAAGAGTTAAATTAAATAATTTGGTTTATGGTAATGGAATTGCTGAGAATTATAAAAATAACTCACTTTATTTCTATAATAAGTTTAGTAAATCAGATAGTGAAGTTACTAGTATGAATGTTGGTCAGATGCAATTGGGTGGGTTTTATCACTTACATTATATGGATGATTCTAATTGGATGAGATATTCTCCAATTTTCACTGTTGATTTTAAGAAATTTGAGAATCTTATAATTATAATAGGTATTAATTTTAATTTTATCCCACTTGAAGTTCGGGTGAGTATATTTGATAAGTACATCAAAGAAGAAGACTTTGAAAACAATAATTTATTAGAAGTTGATTTTCAAGGAGTTTATAGAGAATTGATGAATTATGGATTTGAGTATGCTTTGGTTGAATATAATCTTCAACAAGTTCAACTAGTCCATAAGATAAATATGGAAGCAGTTCCTAGATTCTTATATTCTGGTCACCCTAAAAATAAATATGACCCTAGAAAACTCTATGAGATTTGGAGTGCTAAATTAGGCGATAGAGCTGATAGAGATGCTGAAATGAGTAAAGTTTTGATAAAAGACTTTTATCAAATTTCAGATGATATAAAAGAAAACTACAAACTACTAAAAGGACATGCTGATAGAATCAAGAAAAGCCTTGAAAAATATGGTCGTTAAACTTAATATATATGGGAAACTCTGTTTTTAATATATACTAGAAATTTTTAAAATTTTATGGCTTCTTATAATCCGCTAAATCAACAAAATCAAAATTCTACTTATATCTCATCTGCGGTTGAGAATAAGGGTCTTTTTAATAGATTGCTTCGTAATTTATCAAACTTCGGTATGAAGTATGATGATATGATTATCAGAAACACTGTCGGTGTTGGTATTAATGAGGATCCGTACAGTCAGAAAAATAATTCGATGTATGATTTCTTCTCATCCAAAGCGGTTGCATCTGTTCTTAATAGAAAGTCAGTTCCTTATTTGGATAGAAGTTATGCTGATAAGAGAAGAATTTTAAGAGAATATTCAATTAAAGATGAATTAAGAGATTTTGTTTCATCGGTTTCTGATGAGGCAATTATCTATAATGAGAATGATTTTTGTTCACCTAGACCTTTATCAAATGACTACTCACAAGATATTAAAGATAAATATCAAGAGTATTTTGAAATTATTTATAATAGATTTGGATTTGGTGATAACATCACTGCTTGGAATATGATGAAAGATTTCTTAATTGATGGTTATATTGCTATTGAAATTGTGTGGGATGATAAGAAAAAGAATATTATTCACTTTAATAGATTAAGGCCTGAGACATTAGTTCCAGCATATGAGCCATCTATTGGTAATCTTTGGATTCAATATCCAGAGGATCCACAATTAAGAAGAATCTTCTTAGATTCTCAATTGGTATTTATTTCATATTCAACACAGAATGACTATTCTGAAACTTCATATCTTGAGGGTTTAATTAAACCATATAATCAGTTAAAGATTCTTGAACAAACTAAAATTATGTTCAATATTATCAACGCTACTGTTTATCAAAAGTTTACTATTCCAATTAAAGGTTTACCTAGACAACGTGCTGAAGAACAAATTGGTCAATTAATTGCTGATTACTCGGAAGAAGTTGAATGGGATGATACATTAGGTACTGTTACTATAAATGGTAGAAAACATTTACCATATAATAAACAAGTGTGGTTTCCAGAAGGAGATGCTGGTACACCTGGTATGGAATTAGTCTCACCGGAAGGTCACAACTTAAATGAGAATGATATGTTAACTTGGTTCTTTAATATCTTAAAAAGAGCATCTAAAATTCCTTTCCAAAGATTTGATAAAGAAAATGGTGGTGGTAATGTATTTAGTGATGCGGCCGAGATGACTAGAGATGAAGTTAAATTTAATAACTTTATTAACCGTTTAAGAGCTAACTATAAAGAATTAATTGTTAAACCACTTAAATTACAAATGTGTATGGAATTTCCAGAATTGAAAAATGATGAGATATTCTTAAACCAAGTAGATATCAATTTTAATTCAAAACAA
>Ga0209087_1000552_pt1 | contig 23533 bp, 13 predicted proteins | sample S_130805_EF_Meta_FD_187321 | JGI IMG/M metagenome (GOLD analysis project Ga0209087, IMG submission 187321) | Freshwater microbial communities from Lake Simoncouche, Canada to study carbon cycling - S_130805_EF_MetaG (SPAdes) (version 2) | ecosystem: Environmental > Aquatic > Freshwater > Lake ... | reverse complement strand
TCTACCTACATATTCCTTTTTGCAAAAAAGCTTGTCATTATTGCAATTTTCATTTTTCTACACAGACAGATACTATTCAAGCATTTGTAGATGCACTCATTCAAGAAATTGAACTTCAGAAAAGCTATATCAACGAAACCATCGAGACCATCTATTTTGGCGGTGGAACGCCCTCCCTTTTAAATGAGCCGCAATTAAAAGCAATTCTAGCAGCCATTTATACCCATTTTGATGTTGCAACTACCATCGAATGTACCTTAGAAGCCAACCCAGACGACATCCATCCAATTAAATTGGCGGCATGGAAACAAGTAGGCATTAACCGTTTAAGTATTGGTATACAAAGTTTTCAGGCTTCTGCTTTGACTTGGATGAATCGAGCGCACACAGTGGAACAATCACATGCAGCCATTGAAATGGCAAAGCAGGCTGGAATCAATAATTTAAGTATTGACTTAATTTATGGTACGCCCACTTTAACTGACCAAGCTTTGATGGAAGATGTAGATTGGATTCAGCATTACCAAATTAACCATGTATCATGTTATGCATTGACAGTAGAAGATAAGACCGCTTTAAAAAAGCTGATCGAAAAAGGACAAATCGAGGCGGTGGACCCAGAAAAACAAGCCAAACATTTTGAAATCGTATCCACTAGATTAATGGCAATGGGTATGGAGCATTATGAAATTTCAAATTTTTCAAAGCCTGGTTTTAGGAGTCAGCACAATAGTAACTATTGGTCTGGTACAATCTATCTTGGACTTGGCCCATCCGCACATTCATTCAATACCATTTCTAGGCAGTGGAATATTGCAAACAATGCATTATACATCCAAAGCATCGCCAATGGGCAATTGAATTTTGAAATTGAATACCTCACAGAAGCCAACCGCTACAATGAATACATGATGACTAGTTTAAGACGAATGGAAGGATTTGATCTGGACTTGATAGAAGCAAGATTTGGCAAGCGCTACCTTAATCATAGCATTGAAATGATTCAAGCAATGGATTCTAAAAATATTTTTCAGCAAAATGGAAATCAATACAGTTTAAAAAAAGAAGCAAAATTTTTGGCAGACGGTATTGCTTCAGATTTCTTTATACTAGGATCAGCTCTATCTCCTTAAAAGTGTTATCTGGTGCTGCCCCCTCCCATAATATTTGATACACTGCATCCATAATTGGCAGCTTTACGTTTAAAGTTTGATTCATGGTATGGATACACTTGCTCGCATTGTAACCTTCTGCCACCATATTCAATTCTAATTCTGCTGCTCTAACAGAATATCCTTTACCAATCATATTTCCGAAGGTTCTATTTCTACTATGTAAGGAATAGCAAGTCACCAATAAGTCACCCAAATAAACAGATGCATTGTGATTCATCAAAGCTGCTCCACTTGATTCCTTAATGGCAATTTCTTTTAACAATACTTGCATTTCATTGGCGCAATTTGCAATAAAAACACTTAAAAAATTATCTCCATATTCCAATCCATGTGCAATACCCGCACCAAGGGCGTAGATATTTTTTGCAACCCCGGCATATTGAACACCTATTACATCCTGATTGACAATGGTATTAATATACTCTGATTTAAAATAACTAGCAATGCTGGTGGTGGCTGTTTTGTCCAAGCCAGAAAAAGTCAAATACGACAATTGCTCAGCTGCCACTTCCTCTGCATGGCTTGGCCCTAGTAGGGTAAAGTAAGATGAAAGCGGGAAATTAAATTTTTGCTCAAGCCATTCATTCAATAAAATATTATGCACAGGCAATACGCCTTTCACTGCCGAAATGATGTACTTATTTTTAAGGTCTTCCGCTTCTAAGGATGCAAGTGTTGTTTCAATGTGGATAGAAGGGACGGCAATAATGATGATATCCGACGCCGCCACCACTAATTTGATATCTGTTGAAAAACTGATTTTTTGTAAATCAAAATAAGCATTTCTTAAATAATGCGGATTGTGTTTACGTTTTTCAAAATAATCAATATTGGACTGTTGTCTAAGACACCATGTGATTGGGTGACCATTTTCTGTTACAATTTTTGCTATTGCTGTAGCCCAACTTCCACTACCAATAATACCAATTCGCTTATGTTCCATTGTACAAACATAAGAAATTCATAAAAAAAGGGGCGCATTATTTATATGCGCCCCTTTTTAAAGGTCAATTTTTTTATTTTTCCTTACTTTTTCTCTTCAAATAACTTTTCTTTTGTAACTACTTTTACCAAAGAGCCATCTTTTAAAGTCTTGCTTACGATACTATAAGGTCCGGTGATTACTTGGTCTCCCACCTTTAATCCAGCCACTTCGATATAGTTTAAGTCTTGAATGTCTGTTTTTACTTTAATCATTTTCACCTTATTGTCTTTTTGCAAGACAAAGACCACTTCATTTAACTCTTGCTCTTTTACAGGTTCTTTTTCTGTATTATTATTTGAAGTACTAGACACTTTGGTATCTTTTCCTTTACCATCATTGTCTCTTGTTGTTACAGCATTCAATGGCACAGTAATAACATTCGCTTTAGACTTTGTTTGAATGTCTGCACTTGCAGTCATACCTGGTCTAAATGGAAAAATGGCATTTTCTTGAATTAAGTCTGTATAACTATCTGTTAATAAACGAATATGTACTTTATAATTTGCCACTTCTGCTGCAGAACTAACGCCTGATGCTGCAGTAATTGGGTTCGCAATTTTGTACACAATCCCTTTGAATTTTCTGTTATTATAAGCATCCACTTCCACCAATGCGGTATCTCCTAATTTTACTTTAGTAATATCATTCTCACCTACATCTACTCTTACTTCAATACTCTTCATATCTGCAACACGCATCATTTCTGTACCAGCCATTTGCGCAGTTCCAACCACACGCTCACCTTTCTTTACATTCATCAAACTAATAATACCATCCATTGGAGATACAATCGTTGTTCTAGCTAAGTCTTTTTCTGCTCTAGCCAATTGTGCTTTCACACCTTGAACTTGTGCTTCTCCACTTTTAATAGACTCTTTAGCTGCATTGTAACTAGATTCTGCAGAACGGAAACTTTGTTCTATTTGCTCGTATTCTGCTCTTGAGACAATCTTGTCTGCAAATAATTTTTTATAACGCTCATACGCCGCTTTTGAGCTTTCGTATCCATTCTTTAAGCCACTCAAATTTGCTTTTACATTTTCATACTGCGCTTTCACCTGATTCACCGAAGCTGTGACTTGGTCTCTTTGAGAAGAGTAAATGTCTGCATAGATCTTAGCTAAAATCTGTCCTTTAGTTACTTTAGCACCTTCTTCCACAAATAAGCTCACAATCTCTCCAGAGATATCTGGACTTACTTTTACTTCAATTTCTGGATACACTTTACCACTAGCATTTACAGATTCAGTGATGGTTCTTAATTCCACCTTCTCTACTGTAACTTCGGTGCCTTCGTCTTTACCAATGACACCTGCTTTTTTAAGTCCCACCAGAACTACTACAAGTACAACAAAACCTACGATACCCCAAATGATTTTCTTATTCATTTTATTTATTTTACGATGCGATTAATCAATTAAAGAGAAAGTGCTTCTCCTTTATAAAACTCAAGTAATTTGATTCTAAATACATACTCATACTGAGCAGACTTATAATTTACTTTTGCCTTTAAAAAATTATTTTGATTGTTTAATAATTCTATAGTGCCCAATAAGCCCAATTCATAACGCTTTGTTGCAAAGCTATAGGCCTTCTCTGCAGATGTGACAGCCTTTTGATTGGCATTCAGTTTATTAAACGCTACCACTGCATTGGTATACGCTGCATAAATATCTTGCTTTAACTTTCTCTGTGTATTTTCTTGTTGTAAGCTCGCAGATTGGTAATTTAATTTTGACTGCTGATACGCTGTTTTAGATTGATTGGCATTGAAAATTGGAATCGATAATTGGAATCCAAAATTTTGTCCAAAGTTATTATCTAATTGTTTCCCCCATCCTTTCCAAATATTACTAAAATCTCTATTGGCAGTAATGGTAGTATACAAAGGACTTTGAAGATAATACTTAGCAGCGCCCACTGTCACAAAAGGACTAGTAGGTGAAATATTGCTAAATCCAGCAGACTCAATGCCACTGATATATTTAAATGAATTAGAGAAATTGGAGCTCAAAGAATAGCCAAAGCTTAAAGTTGGATAAAATCCAGCTTTAGCAACCAATTGATTTTTTTCGGCTGCCTTTACACGAAGGTTTGCCGCTTTAATATTAGGAAGGTTTTGTTCAGCAACTCCAAATACATAATCGGGTTGCAAGTCTGCAAAAGCTTGTAATTTAATTTGCTCCACTGGTTGAACGTATACATCAAATACTTCTGCAGCATCTAAATTCAACAATGCTTTTAAACTTAATTTGCTTTGTTCTACATTAGAAATAGCGGTGATATAATTACTGCTATCATTTGCTAATTGTGTTTCTAATTCTAATAAATTAATTTCTGGCAACAAGCCAACTTCTACACGCTTTTTTGTTGCAGCCAATTGTTCATTTGTTTGTGCAATTTGGATTTTAGCTATTTCTGATTGTTCAATGGTGGATAAGACTTGTAAATAAAATGTAGCCACATTCACCGAGATATCATTCGACGCCGTTTGAAGATCGGCGATACTTGCCAACCAACTATAATTACTTGCGGCAGCCGTATTGCCTAATCTGTTATTATTGTACACTTGAATACCACCATTCAATCCAAAATTATTAAATAAAAATTGCGTGGTAGTGAAGGAGTTGGTTACAGGGTCAATAGAACGACCTAAACGCATTCCTAAGCCAGAAGATCCTGTCAAATTCGGTAGCTTATTGTCCTTCGCCTGATCTGCCTGTAGTTTGGATAATCTTGCTTGTATATCAGCTTGTTGAACCGAAATATTATGTTTGATGGCATACTCCACGCAAGTTCTTAGATCCCATTGCTTAGGACTTTGAGCCGTCAAAGACAGTGTAAATCCAAGAAAAATAAACGAAAAAATGTATCTCATTGTCTGTATTGATAATTAGAAATTCCTATTTTGCTTTACAAAAGTAATGCAAACAGAAAGCATTGTCTAATTTTTAGACAAACGGACTTCTAATTGGCTGAACGGCGCTTATACCCCTTTTTTATAGTAAAATAGGCGGTACAATACCAAAACAATCGCCACCAAGATGACAGCAGTTAGTGCAGCATAAGGTTTATCAATGACCACTGCGACTGCTACAAAAGCATAAGCCAATACAAAAATGGATGCAAAAATAGGCGTCCAACGCTTTAATCCTCCTGTGACAGCCGTATCTCCCTGGCCCTTGCGTCTTAATATAAATAGTGTGGCTGCCGAGGTACTCATCCCCAAGCAATCCAAGAAGATACTAAAACTCAATACATCGTCTACCCCTTTCCCAAAAAAAGTAATCAAAATAGTAGTGATCGCAAAAACTGTAAGACCAGGTACTAAGGCATCTGTGGTTGCATGCTTTTTTTGAAAAACCGCAGGCAATACTTTATCCTCGCTCATCGCAAACATCACCCTTGGATTACTCATTAAAATAACATTCACATAAGCGAGCACACTTAAGACCATCGCAAAATCAAATACTTTAGCACCCAATTTCCCAAACCAAGCTTCAAATAAAAGCGAACCAATGGCATTGGCATTTTTAATATTATCAAAACCAATCACTTTTACATATGTATAGTTAATAGCTAAGTATAAAAATAAAACGAGTAAAATACCAATCACAATCCCTCTTTGCATTGTTTTAGCAGAACTGACTTCTCCGCCAAAATTGATAGTTTGTTGATAGCCCCCATAAGTAAAAAATACCGACACTAAACTTACCAATAAAAGTAGCATCCCATTGGAGCCATCATATACATAGACTTTTCCTTCATTGAAACCATGTGGTGCCACGCTCACGCCTTTGAACAAGGATGTAATAAGCAATAAAATCAAACTGATTTTTACAACCATCAACACATTCTGCGTTCGACTACTTGTTTTTAATCCTAATAAATTAACAATATAAAATAGCCCGACCGAAAATGAAGCCACACCAATGTTAAATAAAGTGCCGGATGGCCTTCCAAATAATAAATCACTTACATAATCTGCGCCAATCAAAGCAACAACTGCTAAAGATGCTGCATTGCTAATTAAGATTAAGACATTAATAGTAAACCCTACGCCAGGATGGTAACAATGTGCAAACACTTTATAGTATCCGCCCATCACAGGCAATCTTTGTCCAATTTCTGCATAGGTTAATGCACCAAATAAAGCAATGATACCCCCAATGATCCAAGCACTAAAAAAAATGAGCGGTGTACCAGACTTTGCAGCAATGGTGGCTGGGGTTTTGAAGATACCCATGCCAATCACTAAGCTGACCACAATCATGGTTAAGCTAAAAAAATTGATGCTTTGTTTTGCTTTTGTACTCATATTAAATACTTTACACTTTTCTTAAAGATAAATATATCAACTTATTGGGAGTTTTCAACAATGGGTTGATAATTAAATAGGACTAATGATTTAAAAGAGAATAAGTTTGTGATCGATTAGGTTCATGTAAATGATTAAAAGGGAATCCTGTTCAAACCAGGAGCTATTCCCGTAGCTGTAAGTTCGATGCGCAAGCATTAAGTCAAATCCACTGAAGCAATTTGGGAAGGATGACTTTGAGAAGAACGAGCCAGAAGACCTGCCTGATTAAAAGAAATCAACAGCTTTCGGGTAAAAAGCAAGGATTGTAAAAAATTAAGGCCGGAAGATATGAAGATGGAATGCATTTATTTTTAAGATGCTAATATCTTACGACTATCTCTGATGACTCCTTAATCAATTATGGTTCTCTTTCTCCAGGAAGCTCATTGTTCACTCAGTAAAATGAAAAAAACAAAACAATGAGCAAAAAAATCATCACGCTTTCGGTGTGCCTTATCGCCACCATGTCCTTCGTCTTTGGGCAACAAAAAGACAGTCTTCAAAAAAATTCAACTCCCAATCTACTTGAGGATGTTATTGTCACTGCCAATAAAATTGAGCAGAAACAAAATGGAACAAGCAAAGTTATTACGGCGATTACTGCTGCTCAAATTCAACAAAACGAAGGCAGAACCATTGCACAAGTATTGAACGAGCAGGCTGGATTAAGCTTACCAGGTGCATTAAGTAATTTAGGAACCGTTCCCAGTATTTACATGCGTGGTGCGGCATCTGGAAGAACCTTAATTTTATTAGACGGCGCCCCCGTAGGTGATCCATCTATGATTAGCAATGAATTTGATTTGAACTTAGTGCCCCTTAATCAAGTGGAGCGCATTGAAATTCTAAAAGGCGCGCAGAGCACCCTTTACGGATCTGATGCCATTGGTGGCGTGATTAATATCATTACAAAATCAAAAGGAATACCTTTTTTAACTGGTGCATTAAGCTATGGAAGTTATGGTACCAAGCAAGGCAACTTGCAGTTGAATAGTCGTATCAACAAATTAAACTATACCATTGGATTTGAAAATCAAAATGCAGACGGATTTTCTTCTGCAAAGGATATCACCAACAAAGGCAACTTTGATAAGGATGGCTATCAAAACAATAGCTTTTTTGTAAAAGCGAAATACCAAATTGATTCACTTTGGGATATTCAATTATCAAGCAGAAAAACGGCCTATAGATCTGCCATAGATTATGGCGGATTTATGGATGATAAAGACAATGAATTTAAAAATGCAACCACCATGAGTGGCTTGGTGTTAAAATATAAAAAAGCAAAAACCAATTTTCAATTACAATATCAGTTCACCACGCAGGACAGGACTTATTTAAATGATAGTGCAGATAAGACTTACTTGATTTATGAAAACAATCAGTATGCAGGTACAACACATTTTGCAGATGCTTTTTTATCTACACCCATTCATAAAAATGTGCAGTGGATTATTGGAACTGATTTTAGATACGGGTCTTACAACCAAACTTATGCATCTATTAGCAAATACGGCCCTTACAATGATGTATTTAAAGATACCTTTCAATTTCAAAATGCCTTGTATACCTCTGTCTTGATCAATGACAATGCAAAAAAATGGTTGCTCGAATTAGGCGCTAGATACAATAACCACAATCGTTTTGGCAATAACCAAACCTTTACATTCAATCCATCCTATGCATTGAGCGATCAGGTAAGATTGATTGCGAGTGTATCTACAGGATTTAAAGCGCCATCACTGTATCAACTAGGTAATAATGATCAACAAGGCAATAATAATCAACTGAAAGCAGAAACTTCTTTCAATACAGAGTTCGGATTGTCCTTTAGAAAAGGAGATGTATTTGCCAGAGCCGTTTACTATAATAGAACTATCAAAAATGGGATAGACTTCAATAATATTAATTATCAATACTTCAATTTTATACAACAAAAAGTAAATGGGTTAGAAATTGAAATCCAACATCCTCTCAACGACCAACATCATTTTTCTTTGAATTATACTTTGATGAATGGACAAGAGACCAATCAAAATAGAATCACCACAACAGATACCATTACGTACAACTATTTATTAAAGCGCCCTAAGCACAGTTTGAATGCCCAATGGAATTATACCATCAACAATAAATGGAATGCAAGCTTGACTGGAAGATTCATCAGTAAGCGCTTTGATGTAGGCGGATATGCAAGTCCAGATGTAACCTTAAGTTATTATACCTTGTTGAATGCAGCTATTCAATACAAATGGAGCAACCGCATTACAGTGTTTGCAAATGGACAAAACCTTCTAAACGACAATTTTACTGAAGTCAATGGGTACAATGCCATTGGCAGAATGGTTCAATTTGGGATACGTTTGAATTAAAATTTATTGTTACCAATAGAATAATTGTCATATTGATCATTTTAATGCCTTAGTAAATCTAAAAAAGCTTTGTATCTTCATACAAAGCTTTTTTTATGGGATTTAAAATAGATGAACTACTTACCATTGTCTTTACTTTATTTGCAGTTATTGATATTGTGGGCTCTATACCATTATTAATTGCTATGAAAGAAAAATCGGGTGCCATTCAATCACTTAAAGTGACCCTCATTTCAGGAGGCTTGATGATTTTATTTTTATTTTTAGGTAAACCTTTTTTACAATTATTGGGCTTAGATGTCAAATCATTTGCCGTGGGTGGTTCTATTGTCATTTTTTTATTAGGACTTGAAATGGTGTTGGGGCATGAAATTTTTAAGGGGGATAAAAATGCGCAATCTGGTGCCGTGGTCCCTATTGCCTTTCCTATTATTGCCGGAAGTGGAACGCTGACAACCATTATGTCTTTAAAAGCTAACTTTGAAGAAGCTTATATTCTTGGAGGGATTTTAGTTAACCTAATTATTGTCTTCCTTGTTTTAAAATCACTCAACTTTATAGAACGCATATTAGGCCCAGGTGGGCTATTGGCAGTGCGTAAATTCTTTGGCGTGATCTTACTTGCAATTGCTGTAAAGATCTTCTCTAGTAATATAGGTGCACTAAAAAGATAGAATTATAGTTACGCTTACACCTCATTAAAAAAGGGTTAGCCCAAATTGAACTAACCCTTTTTTTGGAAAAAATTATAGGTTTTAGAAACTATATCTAGCTTGTACTAGATAATTTCGACCCAAAGCAGAAATACCACTCGCGAAATAACGGTAATTTAAGTCGGCCATATTTTCGATTTGAAAACTGACACTTAATTTTTTACTAGCTTGATAGCTGGTGTTGATATTCCAAATTTGCCAACCCGGCATACCATCCTTGGTTGCATAAATCTCGTTGTCCTCACCATTTAAGTTATAGTCCTTAATGCGCTTCCACCCATTAAATATGGTAAACAATTCGGCAGAAAACTTTCTTACATCATGCTTCAATCCTACTCTACCATAGGTTGGAGGGATATGGTCTAAAGGCATTTCGACTAATCCATTTTGATAAGTGCCCTTTGTATAAGTATAAGTAGCAGCCAAAATGGTATTAGGCGTAAAGTTTACAGATCCATTGACATTGAATCCATAAATAACTGCCTTCGCTTTATTTTGAGAGGCATATACATCACTCATAACCCCTTGATAAACGATTGCACTTGCATTGTTCCATTTAAACTTGTCAACGACCAATGCATTTTTAAACCAAGTATAAAATAAGGAAGCTCCAATGCTATATGTCGAACTTGTTTTAGATACATTCAATTCGGTATTGTAAGTATACTCAGGTTTTAGATCCTTGTTAGGTACTACCACATAGCCTGTTTTTGTATCAAATACTTTGGTTAAGTCATCCACATTCGGTGCTCTAAATCCACTACTTGCACCAAAAGCAAATCTGAATCCATCTGCTCCATTGTATGCCAAACCTAAATTACCCGTCATGGCAGTGTTTTTTTGATTGGCATCTGTGAAAGGAAAATGCATCAATGAAGTGTCTTTGAAATTGGCATTCAATTGCACATTATTCAAACGCAAACCACTATTCAACACCCAATTGCCTTTCAAAAATTGTGTATGTTGTGCATAAATCGCATGATTGGTCATATTGGTAGGCCCATCGCTATACCTTGTTGTAATGGCACTGCGCACATTGGTAGCAATATTATTGCGATAGGCAGTAGAACCCACTTTATTGTAATATGACTCCACTCCTACATGTAGTTCGCTAGACTTGCCTTGGTGCAATAAATCCACATTCAAACCAAAAATGTCTACCGCTTCAAATCTGTAATCTTTGTTATTTGATTTGAACTTTCTACTGATCCTACTTTCTTCTAAATGTTGGTAATTGACATTTGCAGTCAATTTTTGAAAATAGCCATTCAAATTTGATTTGGTCAATTTATAACCAACCATATTACGCACCTGTGGCCCATAATACCACTCTGAATAGACTGGCAAACCTTTACTGGTTTCAGTTAAACGGTCGTATCTGTTGATATCAGAAGAATTAGAGAATTGTACATTCAATAAATGCTCTGTGTTTTCATTCGGCTTGAACAATACTTTTTGCAATAAATCTGTTTGACTATAGCCACTTAATTTTTGGATATTTACTTTAGTACTATTGTCTTTCACCACATCTGTGTTGTTTTCACTTGCAACATAAAAAAATCTTTTACCAAAGTCTGGGTAGGCCGCAGATCTTTTATTTCCCTGACGCATATCACCAAAACTGCTATTGGTAAACGAAGTCAAAAAAGCCCATTTGTCATTGGCTATATTAACATCAATATGTTGACGTTGTTCATTTTGACCATAACCATAACGATACACTAAATTGCCATTGATTTTCCAAGGTGTGTTTTTTGAAACAAGATTGGATTTATACAATTGTGGCTGTTTGGTAAATAAATTCACCACCCCACCCAATGCATCGCTACCATACATCGTAGAACTTGGACCATAGTTAATTTCTACTCTATCTAATATCATATTATCTACAGTAATGATATTTTGTAAATGGCCTGCTCTAAAAATGGCGCTATTCATTCGAATGCCATCCACCATCAACAATACTCTACTAGCCTCAAAGCCTCTAATAACAGGACTTCCGCCACCAGCTTGGCTTTTTTGCACAAAAACCTGACCAGAAGCAGTTAAGATATCTGCCGTATTCGCTTGCTGTTGCAACAATACTTTATCGGTTAAGGCAACCACCCTTTGTACGATATTTTTTGAGAGCGTTGGAAACTTATTAGCGTAGATGACTACATCTTGCAATTGCTTGCTTGAAGTATCAGATTGAGCCAAAAGTTCCAGACTCATCCCAAAAAATAACAGTACGCTTAATATTAAACGCATGCTCAATTTTTTAAAATGAAAATGAATTACTATCAAATGAAAAAATAATTTGATAGTCCTGTCTTATGTATTAGACAGTTTCTGGCGGATGCGAGATATCACCTAAATAACTACTTAAAATTGGCGTATTCAAAATTGGATACTTCATTTTTGCTAAAGTATAGTTGCATAAACTTTGTTGACTGAATGAATAACATTCATATACAGCAAGGCTTAGGTTCAATTTGATTTTAGAAGACCTGGATTTAGATTGCGCCTCTTTATCCAAATGATTTAGTTTATGTTGATTGGCAACAATAGCTGCTTCCTCTTCATCCGATGCTGCTTTAATGACCCAGCCTTCCTTTGTTTGCTTAATAGAAACAATATCATAAAACATCCCTTTGTAACTAAACTCACGGCCTTTCTCCTCCCACTGATAACCTTCGGGTAAAACTGATTTATCTTTTACTGTTATGGTGATTTGATCGCCACTATTAATATCATCATCACTTTCATGTTCATTTGAAGGCTCCTTGGAGTCTAAGGTTGCTTTATTGTTAAGATCGAATTTTCCAGCATCTATATTTGCGAATCTTTCTTGCTCATGCAGCTTTTCCTGAAGCTTATAAAAATAGCTCAGGCTACTTGTTGATAATAACAAGGCAGCGAAACAACATATAGCAATTACTTTTTTCAAGAAACCTAAGGTACGGAAAAGTAGCTAATTTATAAAAGCCTTTCTATGGAGATAAAATTACTGATATAACTTGTGCCAATCATCATTGTAATACGATAAAATCTATTATTTGTTTTATCCCTTAAATTAACTTGTACCATATCACCATGTGTAGGGAAGTTCCAATTAAATGCAGAATTAGATGCTGATGTTGTATATGTAATATTATTTCCGGTACCTCCTCCACTACCACCGGAAACTGTGTACCAACCACTTACATCTGCTTCAAATGTTGTTGAAACTGCACCTATACTTAAACCACGATTCCCTTGAGCTGCAGTGGTGACTGTACATTTAAGATTGTCTAATGTTACAAATGTTCCCGCTGCTACAAATCCTGATGTTTTCCATACCAATTCTCCAGATGCCCCAATAGGCGCTTTACTCAAATCTATATTCACTCCTCTATTACTTCCACCGCTTTCCAAAATTCTTAATTGATTTCTATATACATCAACAATAACCTTACCAGACAATGATTGATTTGTTTGAGCTGATGCTAATTGAATCTCACCACCTTCATCTCCACTTTGAATCCCAACTAATAATGCCGGTGTTTGTAAATTTACATTTGATGAACCTGTTACATTTAATGCACCTGCTACATTTACATTTCCAGTCACATCTAATTTTGTAGTAGGCGTATTTGTTCCGATTCCTAATCTCCCGTTGGAATTATCCCAAAATAAATTAGTATTGTTTTGTGCTAAATTTGTCCCATCACTGAATATAACAGAACCACTGGTATAACTTGAATTTCCAGTCCCTCCTTTACTTACTGGCATGGTACCTGCACTCCATGCACCTAATTCTAATAATGTTATATGATTTCCATCAGATTCACCAAATCCAAATGCACCCGAACCACCAACATATCGAACAGAATAGGTATATGTTCCAGGTGTTGTAGGATTATCAATAAAATTTAAACAATACGGTACATTTTCGTTACTTGAACTTGATTCTGCTTGGACTTTCTTTCCTATTGCTGTTCCATCTCTATACAACTGTAATTGAACCCAAGCACCATTATTTGCTGGGTTCGCATCACCAGTCGCAATAATTTGTACTGGCCTACCAGATGTAGTTATTGACTGACTGACTATAATATCACCTACTGAATTTTTTGTAACAGCACTTGCGTTAGATTGTGCATAATTAGGATTGAATCCACTAAATGAATTCAAAGAACTTTGATCAACCAATTGATTCCATTTAAGACCATCATAATAATAAAATCCTGGTATTACATTATTTGGGGTGGTTCCTGAAGTTGCTGTATTATAAATAACTAACCCAGTTGCTGGCGATGCAATTGTTGTTACATCATTTGTTCCTGTTAAAATAACACGTGGAGGTAAAAAGCCTTTGTTGTTTGAACTTATTTCCAATTTTGCTGAAGCATGAGGCGTAGTTGTACCAATACCTGTTTGAGCATTCAAATGCATTGAAAAAAATAAAGCCACAATAAATAAAATATTTCTCATCATATATCAAACCTTATAATACAAATTTAGTCATATTATCTATAAACCATAATTACCTCTCAAAACTGAAAAATTAGTATTGATTTCATCCGCACTTAAAGCCCTATTGTAAACGCGCATACTATAATACGTACCAGGTAAAGCATCTGTATAAGAAGTGCCTAAATTAGTATGTCTTGCGCCAAAATAAAGTCCATTCGTACTAAGTCCTCCAGAAGGCGCAGTGAATGTTCCCGTACCCACACTCACTCCATCAATATATAAGGTGTAGCTTGTTCCGTTAACCACAAAATCCCAGATATGAACTGTATTAATATTAATACCGGATAAAGAGATACTTATAGGCCCAGGGGGACTACCAAAATTCATGGTGCTGTTTGAAAGTAAATAAGCAATATATCCTTTACCTGCATTCCATGATTCATTCCCCCATAGTGTAGCCCAAAAGGAAGAAGGGTTTAAAGAACATGCAACACTTACAGTAAAAGTGCTGGATAAATTATTAGGTAAAGAAATATAAGAAGTTGATGAAGTAGTATATCCTCCACCATTAGCGGAAGCATAAGTTGGAGACCCATTTAAGGTTGCATTGTTACCATTGCCTGAAGCATCTGTCCACGTAGTTCCTGAACTTGGAGGATTGATTAAATTTGCCACAAGGCCATCTTGAACAATATTGTATCTTACTTTAGTATTATTGAAGTTTTGTAATATTTCAGCATCAGACAATGCTTTATTATAAATAGCAGTTGTTGCAATTTTACCTTGCCAATAGTAACCTTCTGGAGTGGTACTTGCTCCCGCCTCAGCTCCTAAAAAAATACTATTAGATGCATAAGTCATTGTTCGATTAGCACTTCCATAATCATCCGTATTAGCTAAACTACCATCAATATATAATTTCGCATATCGACCATCAAAGGTTGTCACGAAATGATGCCACCCTACAAAATTACTCACGGAAGCAGAAGGTGTTAAATATTTACCCCCCGCATAAATATAACTATAAAAATTTCCACTCCATATATTGTGCGAATAACCTCCTCCCTGAGTGCATGATAAAGCACATTTATAAGATGCTGAAGTTCCAGCATTCCAATTATCTGCATTTAACCATTGTTCAATTGAAATAGCGGTTGATGGCTTTAAACTAGCAGTGTTTGCTCTAGAAGCGTATTGATTCGTCCCATTGAATGTAAAAAAACCATTTGTATTATAAGTGGGCGTACCAACTAAAGTAAAATCTGATAAATTTGTAGTCAAATCTTTAAATGTAGTTCCTGAACTTTGATACGATTTAATGTTGGCCGGATCTAAACGAAGTACTAAACCATCAGTAATTAAGTTATTAGGTTTTACTAGCGCCCCCAAACGCATAGTAATATGATTAGTCCAAGTAACAGGAATGACTTTAACAGATTTAGCAAAAACACTTGTAGGAAAAAGCACACGCGCATCATCAGTAATATTAGTCCCTAAAGAAACATCACTTACAACCCTAGTCCATGGAGCAGCACCAGTCAAGCTAGTCTCTACATGTACTTTTGTTACAAATTGATTCCCATTAGTTGCTCTTGGTTGAATGACAATTCCTTTTATATAAGCTGGCTCGTCGTAATTTAAAGTAATCCACTGATTCGTAGTCAGATCTGTGCCATTAGCTAAAGCTGCCCAACCTAAAATTGAGTTTAACCATGGAGTATAATGATAAATCGAAAAAGCATCGCCAGGACCATTTATACCATTCGAATTATCCCATGCACTTGAGATACCCCAATAAGTAGGATTTGAATTTGTGGAAGGGCTATGAATGGTATAATCAAACTCTGTTTTTCTAGATTCATAGTCCTGCAAAATATCACTATCTGAAAATGGTAAATTATATATTTTGAATTGAGCTAGATTAAATTTTCCATATGCATTTGTGCCCAAATTTTGATCTCCCCCTGCCCCTACAGCATAAAATTGGCCAGCAGTAGGAATAATTCTTGCAGTTGTTTGCGTGCCTTGTAACACACCATTTATATACCCTTTCAAATTTGCTCCATCATATACCATGGCAATGTGATACCATTGATTTAAGTTAATTGTTGAAGGTGAAGTAATAACCGGTCCATTCCAAACACGATATTTCACATAACCATTCACAATATCAATAGTAGATGCATTCCAACCATTGTTAAGTGTTGTTGATTCAAGTTCATAAACTAATATACCATTATTAGCTGTTGGATATACCCAAAAACTCATGGTAAAACTTGTTTGAATACTTGTATTAACATTTTTAAAATAAGTCCTAATATTGGGTGTAATTAAATATTGATTACTATTACTCCCATTCAAAGAAACAAAGCCTAAAGAATTAAAAAAAATGGGGCCATTAACTATAGTCGCATTTCCAGATGCTGTACCAGCAATATTGGTAACTATTCCGCTACCACGTGTAAAACTGGATGATTTTAAAAAATCATAATTCACCACTAAACTATTTTTAGGTAAAACAGATTGCTGAATAGGTAACCCAATTTGAGCATTGGTATATAATGATAAAAAAGAAAGTAAAAATAATGTAATAAGCTGTTTCATATTAATTACTCATTTCTCCTGTAACAATAATACTATTACTACCTAAATGAAGAATACTTACAACAGAATATTGACTTGCAGTTTTTGTAAATCCAGTTCTATTTAACAAAGTGCCAGAAAAAGTGACTTGCCCAGCTCCCATTTGAACTACGGTACAATTAAAACCTGTTGGCAGTCCTGTTGGAATAGTGATCGTAATTGCAGAAGCACTTGTAGTTTGAATTACTTTACCATTATCAGCAGCTGTTAAAGAATAATTTATTGCCGTTGATACAATATTTGCTGCAAATCCTGACAAAGAGGATGCAGTTCCACCTGTTAATGTACCTGTTGTGGAAATATTACCTGCTGTGTATGAAATATCATTTCCCGATTTCGTCCAGTCAGTATTTATTCTTAACCAAGATGGTGAAGCTGAAGTTCCTGAATTTACATAAAACCCTATTACTCCATCTGTCTGATAAACTAACAACCCATTCGCAGGTAGTGAAATAAGACCTCTTTGAGTAGACGTCATTCTTGGAATAAGTAACCCTTTATCAGTAGAAGCAATCTCTAATTTAGCAGATGCATTGGGCGTAACTGTTCCAATGGCAGTTTGCGCCTTCACAAAATTTGTAATAAGTAAGATAGATAATATTAACAGTATTTTTTTCATGATTTAAATTATTTTATGTTCAAGTGCTAACTTAAATAGTTCAATATTATTACTTACTCCAACTTTAGAAAGAATATTCTTTTTAAATGTGGAAATAGTATTTGACTTTAATTCCATAGAAGCACTAATTTCTTTCACTTGTGCTCCCTGTAAGATTAAATTCAATACTTCTCTTTCTCTTTTAGAAAGAATAGAAAAAGGATTTGTGATAGTTAAAGTTTCCATTTAGATATACTTAATATTTTTATAATTTACTTTTAGGTTATTAGAATAATGCTCTGAATATATACCAGTTGGTACCATCAGAAACTAGTTTCATCCAGTTGTTAGAAGGCTCGATACCTAATGCTGCACCAGTAGATGTTGTTGTTGAATTATCTTGTATTAAATAACCTCCAGCAGAAGCAATACTTACCGAAACACTTGCCACATTTTTAATTGTTATTTCTCTGCCAGCACCAAGGGTAACTGCGCTTGGAATAGTAATCGTTTGAGACCCTGTTGATCCAGTATAAATTATATAAGTAGCAGTTGAAGTTGCTGTTCCAGTTGCACTCATTGTAACTACTGAACCTCCTGAATTTTGCCAAGTTGCATTTCCACTTGCATCAGAAGTTAAGACTTTACCCGCTGCAGCACCTGTTGATATTCTTACAGTACTACTAAATGTAGCAGCACCAGTTGTAGTTAAAGCAGTTAAAGTTGATGTGCCAGATGCAGTTAAGGATGATAAACTTGTCGCTCCAGTTACATTTAAACTTGATGCAGTGATATTGCCTGAAAAATTAGCAGTTGTAGCTGTTAAAGTTCCTGTTAAGGTTTGTCCAGCAAAAGTAGGAGTAGCCGTTGTTGTAACTGTTTGTCCTATTGATACTACGTTTGTCGAAATAGTAACACCCGTTCCAGCTGAAATTGGTAATTGATAATCAGTACCTGCAACTGCAATAGTCGGCACACCTGTTGTGGTCGTATTCTTTAATAAACCAGTAGATAATCCAGCTAAAGAAGTACCATTAATTTTTCCAACTGTTGTTGCATTACCTATACTTGTTACATCGCCAGTTAAATTGGCATTGGTAATTACCGTTGACGCAGTTCCAGATAAAGTTCCTGTAATAGTATTTGCTATAAAATTTCCATTAGCATCTCTTGCAACAATCGCATTTGACGTATTGGCGGAAGTTGCAGTAGTCGCTGTGTTGCTTACTTTTCCGGCAGATGTAATAGTTGATAAATCAGTATCTGTAATTGAACCAACATAAGTAAAAGTTCCATTTCCTACATTTTTTAAGTATCCTGCACTATTTGTTATACTTCCAATATTAGTCAAGTTAGCATACGGTGCTTGAAAATCTGTTCCTGCAACTGCAGCACTTACTACACCAGATCCATTAGCCTTCATTAATCCACTCACTGTTCCTGCACCTCCAACATTGCTTCCAATTACAGAACCACTCCAGGTACCTGAAGTAATTGTTCCAACAGTTGTTAAACTAGAGTTAACCACATTGGTTGCTAAAGTTGTACCCGATAAAGTATTTGCATCTGCGGCAATTGTAATGTTAGCACTTCCATCGAAAGCTGTACCATTAATATTTCTTGCTGTTGCTAACTTTGTAGCTGTGCTGGCATTTCCGGTTAAAGGTCCCGTGAATCCGGCAGCACTGATCGTACCACTTGTCAATACGCTTGTCACACTTGAGTTTCCTAATTGAATGGTATTGCTTGCTGCAACGCTTGCTCCATTTCCAATCGCAGTTGCATTGGTTAAATTTGCTGATGATACATTAGCCTGAAAACCTATTGCGGTATTATAAGTCCCTGTTGTGTTTGAACCTAAAGTTTGATTTCCAAAGGCCGTATTAAAACTACCAGTTGTATTTGAACCTAAACTTAAAGCTCCAGCAGCTGAGTTAAATCCACCAGTTGTATTAAAGCTCATTGATAATTGCCCAAGAGCAGTATTTCCACTTCCCGTTGTATTAAGCCCCAGTGCTGATTTTCCTACCGCGGTACTAGTTATTGAAGAATTGTCTCTTCTACCTACACCTATAGTAATATCATTAACTTTAATATCTTCATTAAACGTAGTTGTTGAGCTAAAAGTTTTTGCCCCAGCAATTGTTTGAGCACCTATTGAAATTAAACCTGGATTAGATGCATCTGCAGCAGCTAATGTTAAACTTGTTCCACTTATTATTCCACCTGCTGAGTATGAAGTTGTGGTTGTATAATTTAAAGAAGAAACACCAGCTGTAATTCCAACAGTACTCGCTGCTGTAAGTCTTCCTTTTGCATCAACGGTAAATGTTGGAATAGCTGTAGATGATCCATAAGATCCTGCAGTCACATTTGTGTTTGCTAAGGACGTTGCAAAGCTTCCATTTCCAGCACCTGTCACATCGCCAGTTAAAGTCGTAGTATAGTTAGCCGCCATTACATCCGTACCTATCACTAAACCTAAATTTGTTCTAGCACCTGCTGTTGTTGTTGCGCCTGTGCCTCCTTTTGTTAATGGTATAGTTGTTCCACTCCAAGTCCCCCCTGTAATATCTCCACTCACATTTAAATTACCAGTGATAGATGAATTACCAACAAAATTAGTCGTACCACCCACTTCTAATTTATAGCCATTATTTGTAAATGTTCCTCCAGTTTGAATTGTTACATTACCATTGCCCCAAAATCTGGTTGATTCCACATTAGCATTTGGATACAACGATAGAGGCTTGTTGCCCCCATCATCTGTTGAGATTTTTGCTTCTGCTGATCCAGATCCAAGTACTAAATTATTGAATGTGAAATTTTTACCCGCAGCTGCTATATTTCCTACTGAAGTAATATTAGCCGATCCAGTCCACGTACTTAATGCCGTATTTTCAACATTGTTCAATCCCAAATTAGTTTTTGCACCTGCTGCTGTTGTTGCTCCAGTTCCGCCATTTGCAATTGCGATTGCTGTTCCACTCCAAACACCAGTAGTAATCGTTCCTACTGTATTAATATCTGTTCCAATTAATTTAGATGCAGCAATAGTTCCTGCTAATTTTGCATTCGTAATACTTCCATCAGCTACACCTGCCGCTGCAGCCTGAGCATCTACATATGTTTTAACCGCTTTTTGAGATGGGAATAACATATCACTTGGATTGGTACTTCCTAAATCAGTTGCTGTACTTTTATTTGTGCTAGCTTCAGCTCCTAGGTTTGCTAAAGCACCTGCGGCTGTAGTTGCACCAGTGCCTCCTTTTGCTAAAGCAATTGTTGTACCGCTCCAAATACCTGAAGTAATCGTACCAACAGTACTTAGATTTGTTAATTCAGTTAATGTTGTATTAACTGTAGCTGTAATATTTCCGGCGGTGGATGCAGTTGTTGCGTTACCAGATAAATTACCTGTTACGTTTCCGATAAAATTAGGCGCTGTAATATCATTATTAAATGTTTTTGCGCCAGCAATAGTTTGAGCACCTGTTGAAACCAATCCAGGATTTGTTCCATCCGCTGCTGCTAAAGTTAAGCTTGTTCCACTAACAGTTCCTCCAGATGCATAAGAGGTGGTAGATGTATAATTCAATGTATTGACTCCTGCAATAATACCAACAGTACTCGCAGCAGTTAATCTACCTTTTGAATCTACTGTAAAAGTTGGAATCGCAGTAGAAGATCCGTAAGAACCAGCAGTTACTGTAGTATTTGTTAAAGTAGCAGTTCCAGTTACATTGGCAGATCCATCAAAACTTTCGCTTGTATAAGTTATATCACCAGTTGTTGAAATAGTTCTACCTCTTGCTAAAGCAGTTGCCGTAGAAGCATTACCAGTTAAATCACCTGTAACATTACCAGTAACATTGCCTGTTAATGTACCTGTTAAATTTGTAGCAGCCAATGAAGTTAATCCTGTTACCGATGTTACAGTTCCACCTAATGTCATTGTTGTTGAACCTAAAGTAGTTACACTATTTGCAAGTTGTGAATTCATAATTGCAGCGTTGTTAGCTAAATTACTTGTCGTTAATCCTGTTGCAGATATGGTTCCAGCATTAATTGAAATACCAGAGCCTGCCGTTAATCCTTCTTGAACACCTAATCCTGTAATATTTGCTTTTGTAATATTTAATTTTGAGAAAGCGATTGCCGCACTCGCATCCACATCAGCATTTGCAATGATTGATTTAGTTGCTAAAGCACCCAATCCTAAATTTGTTCTTGCATCTGCTGCAGTTGTTGCACCAGTTCCACCTTTAGCAATTGCGATTGCTCCACTTATTTTAGCAGAAGTTAAACTATTATCAGCTACACCAGCATTTGCACTTTGTAAATCTACATAGTCCTTGATTGCTTTTACCGAAGGGAATTTTGTTGTTGAAGCTGCATCTCCTGAAATATCATTACTTTTATTTGCGGTTGGCTCAGCACCTAAATTCGTTAAAGCACCTGTTGCACTTGTCGCACCAGTTCCGCCTTTTGCAATAGCAATTGTTGTGCCACTCCATACGCCTGTTGTAATTGTTCCAACACTTGTTAAACTAGAACTTGTGATATTACTAGCTAATGTATTCCCAGTTAAAGTATTTGCATCAGCATCAATATTAATACTTGCACTTCCGTCAAATGCTACACCATTAATATTTTTTGTTGCAGCTAGCTTTGTAGCAGTTGCTGCATTTCCTGTTGTGCTTTGATTAAGCGTTGGAAAATTTGTTAAAGCAATCGCACTACCATTAGGTGCTAAATAATCAGTTCCTGCAGTTAATGCATTTTGCTTATTGTTAAATGTGGTAAAGTCTGTAGCTGATAAATAACCATTGTTGTTTGCAGAAGCTGCACTCATACTAAAAGTGCCTGTTGCTGTATTAAAGCTTAATGGACTAGCTGCACTTAATGCCCCTCTCACCCTTGCATCTGTATAATATTTATTGGTAACCCCTTCGGTTACATCATTGGTTGTTAAACTTACATTTGGTCCAGTAGAACCATTTACGCTAGTAACCGAACTCGGCGTTGCTAATTCAATCCAATTTGAAAGGGTACTTGCAGGTGATGCGCTTAAGATATAGTTTCTGTTGGCATCTGTTCGTATTGCAATACTTCCCACTACTGCACTTGATAGTGATAACATTGCTGATTGACTATTCACAACTACTGCACTTTGGAAAGATATGGCCGGAATTTGGTTTGATGGGATTTTTCCATCATTACCTAAGGTAGCAACTCCATTATTTGCTGCTTTTTGAGTTGCATCAATTTTATTATTAAAACCTGTAAAATCTGCAGCACTTATATAACCATCTACACTTGTTGTAGCTTGAGTCATACTTAATGTGTTTGCATTCTTTACTAAAGGTGCAGTAAAACTCAAAGGCGCTTGCACATCAGTTCCTATCACTAAACCTAGATTTGTTCTTGCAGCTGCAGCAGAAGTCGCTCCTGTTCCACCATTTAATACGCCTACAGTTCCTGTTACATTTGATGCTTTTCCTGCAATGTCACCAGTAATTTTTGTTGCATCTATTCCAGTTGCCAATTTTGCATTGGTGATATTGCCGTCTGCGATTTTTGTAGTCGTCACTGCATTATTTGCAATGGTAGGTAAAGCAGCTGTCCCAGTTAAATCACCAGACAATTGAATCTTACCTTTTACTGTAGGACCAGCATCAACGATTGTTGCAATACTTGATGCAACTTGTAAATCCACGTAATCCTTAACCGATTTTACTGAAGGATACTTTGTATTTGAACTAGCGTCAACTGTAAGATCAATACTCTTATTTGCACTATTTTCTTTTAAACCTAATGCAGTTGTTACATCTGTTGCATTTGCTTTTAAACCTAATGCAGTATTAACCTCTGATGTATTTGCTTTTAAACCTAATGCAGTAGTCACCGAGGCATCGTTTGCTTTTAATGCCAATTGATTATAGATGGCTGTACTATCAAATGTCTTTGCAGCTAATTGCTTAGGCGTTATATACTTTGTTAAACTATCCGCAATATTTAATTTTGTTGAAATTGAATTTAAAATAGGTGTTTGATCAAATGTTTTTGCAGCTAACTGAGTAGGCGTCACATATTTTGTACTATCTGAAATATTTAATTTTGTTGCAATAGAATTCAACAATGGTGTTTGATCAAAAGTTTTTGCAGCCAACTGAGTAGGCGTTACATATTTTGCACTATCTGAGATATTTAATTTTTTATCTAATCCAAACACATTACCCGCATACAA